>Ga0316622_100000791_pt1 | contig 19372 bp, 16 predicted proteins | sample OWC_Aug_OW2_C1_D_FD_207646 | JGI IMG/M metagenome (GOLD analysis project Ga0316622, IMG submission 207646) | Wetland soil microbial communities from Old Woman Creek delta, Ohio, United States - OWC_Aug_OW2_C1_D5_C | ecosystem: Environmental > Terrestrial > Soil > Wetlands | place: USA: Ohio... | reverse complement strand
GATCTGGTCGTAGAGTCCTCCACTGGCCATCTTCTCAAGTGTCATTTCCACCATGCTAAGAGCCCGGTCCGAACGCGTCTTCTTCCAGTATCTTAGCAGAAAAGAGAGAGACATGGGATTTGGAAACTTTGGCGCTCCCCCAAATCCCCCGTACGTTGGATCGAATTGGCCCTCCAGGGCTTCATAGGCCTTGGCGAACACATGTGCATCCAGGTCCGCTTTGGAAGGCACCATCCGTATGATCTGCTGAAGGGTCTCCTGAAGTTGCGATTTGATCTTATCGACTTCTCCCCGGTGATTCGTGTAGTAATCGGAAACGATCGCAAGGATTTTGGGGAATCCAGGCATCCCTCCACGATCCTCTGGAGGGAAATAGGTGCCCGCGTGGAAAGGCACGAGATCAGGAGTCAGGAAGACATTGAGTGGCCATCCTCCGCTTCCCGTCATCACCTGAGCTGCGTTCATGTAGATCTCGTCAAGATCAGGCCTTTCCTCTCGGTCCACCTTGATATTGATGAAACGCTCATTCATGACTTGAGCAATCGCCTCGTTCTCGAAGCATTGTTTCTCCATGACATGGCACCAGTGGCAGGCCGAGTAACCTATGCTGACCAGAATGGGTTTGTCCTCCTTCTTTGCCCGGCCGAGTGCTTCTTCTCCCCAAGGATACCAATTCACAGGATTGTGAGCGTGCTGCAGCAGATAAGGACTCGTTTCGTGAATGAGCTGGTTGGTATGCTTCGTTTCTTCTGCCATCATGATTCGCCTTAGACGGTCATCTCCCTTCTACAATGACGATGGAACAATCAGGTGGAGTTGGCATGTCCATGTCTTACTTTGGAGGGAGTGGGGTGCGCTCTTTTGATCTTTTGCCTGATTTCATGTAACGTTAACTTATTCGTCCGAGGATTTCACCCAAAGGAAAGTCACGATGCCCAGAAAGAATAGAATCGCCATTCTGACAGGTGGAGGGGATTGCCCCGGGATCAATGCAGTCATCCGGGCTGTGACAAAGAAGGCCCTGGACGAGAAAGGGATGGAGGTCATCGGTATTGAAGATGGTTATGAAGGGGTAGTGACCCGGCGATACCGAAAACTCAGCAATGAGGATGTGTCGGGCATCTTGACCCTGGGTGGAACCATTTTGGGTACTTCAAACACAGCAAATCCGTATCGGTATCCCGTGAAGCGTGGCAGAAAATTGGAGCTGAGAGATTTGTCTCAGGTTGCCCTAAGGAACCTAAGGAAACTCAACGTGGACTGCCTCGTTTGCATCGGAGGCGATGGAACGTTGAGCATTGCCCATCGGCTGTTCAAAGATGGCATCCCCATCGTCGGCATCCCCAAGACGATTGACAATGATCTTAAAGGAACCGAGATCACGTTTGGTTTCGATTCCGCCGTCCAGGTAGCCACAGAGGCCATTGACAGGATCCACACAACGGCTCAATCCCATCATCGCATCATGATCGTGGAGGTCATGGGCCGGCGCGCTGGATGGATCGCCCTTTACTCCGGAGTCGCGGGAGGGGGCGACATCATCCTGATTCCGGAAATTCCTTACGACATCAGCGTAGTCGCAGAAAAGGTGAAGGAAAGAAACAAGAGAGGAAAACGATTCAGCATCGTCGTGGTTGCTGAGGGAGCGAAACCTAAAGGCGGTGAAGTCGTGATTCAGAAAATCGTCAAGGAGAGTACAGATCCGATTCGTCTGGGCGGGATTGGATTTGTTCTTGGAGAACAGATCGAAGAGCTCACGGGACTGGAATCCCGTACCGTTTTGTTGGGACACCTCCAGAGAGGAGGGCCACCCACGCCCTTTGATCGACTGCTGGCTACCAGGCTCGGCACGAAGGCAGTAGAGTTGATCGAGAATCAGGAATTTGGTTTCATGGTAGGAATCAAAGGCGATGCCCTGGTGAAGGTTCCTCTGGAAACCGTTGCCAAAGGCTCACGACTGGTCCCTCTCAATCATCCCTTGATGAAATCGGCCCGCTCCATGGGTACCTCTTTTGGCGACTGAAGCTCAACGGCCAATTACGTAGTCTTGCCGACGCGGATCCCCACCTCCAAAGAGAATTTGATGATCATGATCGATCATGATCCCAAGCGCCCCTCCGCAGATGGATGACCACTCTGTAAGAACCTCGACCTTGTGCCCCCTCCCTATAAGTCCTCTGATCACCGCTGCCGGAAAACGCCCCTCAATGTGGAGGTGATTCCCAGGATTGCTCCTCCACCGAGGGCTCTCCACAGCCCCCTGGACGTCTGCGCCAAAGTCGATGAGGTTGGCCAAGACCTGCATGAGGGTCTGCGTTTGTCCATCAGCCCCTGGACTGCCAAGGACCATGAAAGGCTCCTCCCCTTTGAAAATCAGGGACGGGCACAGAGTGTGATACGGACGCTTGTGCGGTTCAATACAGTTAAAATGGGTTGGGTCAAGGCGGAAGTCCTTCCCTCGGTTGTGAAGAAGGATCCCCGTTCCATCGATCATCATCCCGCTCCCAAAAGGCTCGTACAGGCTGTTGATGAGCGAGACCGCATTCCCTTGGCGATCGACCACGGCGAGATAGATCGTGTCCTCCCCCGTGCTCTTGAAATTCGTCGGAGAGACACGGACGGTTGCCTTCTTCAGGCTGATTCTTCCCGCCTGTTCTTTCCCGTAAGCCTTGGAAATCATTTTCTCCACGGGGATTGAGCGAAAATCGGGGTCACAGACATAGCGGTCACGATCTGCGAAAGCGAGCTTCTTGGCTTCGACGAAAAGATGAACATAGTCAAAGGTGTTGTGTCCGATTCTGGCGAGGTCAAAATTCTCGAGGATATTGGCTTGCATGAGGAGAGCAATTCCCTGAGAGTTCGGTGGCATGACATGGATGCGATATCCCTTGTACGTCGTCTCAAGCGGCTCAACCCACGTCGAGCGGTGATCTTCGAGGTCTCTTTCCGCAAAAAGCCCTCCGTTTCTCTCTGAGAATCTCACCAATGCCTTGCCGAGGTCACCTCGGTAAAACGCTTCTCTTCCCCCTTCGACAATTTTGCGAAATGACTCGGCCATTTCCTTTTGAATGAGTCGCTCACCCACTTGGGGAGGCCTGCCGCCCTTAAGGAACGTTTTCTCAGAGGCTGGACACTGCCTGAGAAGCTTCGATTCCTTTTCAATGACATCACTCAATTCTCTGTAAACGGGGAAACCCTCTTCTGCATATTCGATGGCCCTTTGAAACACCTCCCCCCGATCCATGGTTCCGTACTTTTCGAGGAGGGTCATCCATCCATCCACCGCTCCAGGAACTGTGACAGGCAACATTCCTTTCTCCGGAAATTTCTTCAAACCCTTCTTATCAAAAAGATTTTTGCTGGCTTGATATGGGGTTCTTCCGGTGGCATTCAACGCCTTCACCCCTTTCTCCCCGTTTTTGTGAAACAGGACAAAGGTATCTCCCCCAATCCCGCACATGTGTGGCCGGACCACACACAAAACTGCATTGGCTGCAATGGCTGCATCAACAGCATTGCCACCCTTTTCGAGAAGTGCTGCACCCGCTTGGGACGCCAAGGGATGGCCTGACGCAATCATCCATTTTGTTCCCATAACGACAGGACGGTGCGATGTGAATGTGGCTTTCATGCCTTCTCCTTTCGCTTTGAAGAGATCGTTGATACCCTCACTCGCCCATTAAACAACAAAACCATGTTTGGGTCAATTATAAAGGCCCGTCTGATCTCCTCCAGATTATTATCGGGGGGATCTTCTACTCCCGGAATGAAATCGCCGTACTGAACCGCTAGGAAGGAACAGACCACCCTCTGGGCCCATCGCACCCGAGCGCAACCGAGGGATTATCGTCTGTAACCTTTTCTCACAATATGAATTGTTTACCTACCTCCACCATCGAATTGCCACCGGAGGAAGAAAACCGCCATACCGTAAGCATTCGATATCAAATAACTTGTTACATTTTTCGATAAGTTTTTTCCCATGGCACATTGCTTGCACGAACTTAAGACCTCTAGACTTATGGCAGCCGCTCTCAGCCTCCAACACTCCTATCTCTGTGCCGAAGAAGAACCCATTAGGGATCGGAGGGTGAGGTACGAGGCAAAGAATCCCCGTACACTCCAGAGGGTCTCCGTCGAACTGAAGATCGATAAGGGAGCCCTCGAAGATGATGAAGATGAGCAGAATTCAGATTGGGAAACAGTCAAGGCGATTCTCAATTTCCTTGGATATGAACCCAAGTTCGTGCATGCGACTCTGGTTTCCAGGTTCGTTGTTGCAGAACGTCACCAGGTCATGCAATTCTCCGCTTCCCAAATAGACAGATATCATCGAGATAGGAAGCGTGTCGTCAATGCAAGGCACACCCGTGTCACTCGGTTCAAGGCACCGAGAATACTTCCGAAGGTCGATGGACGCAAGCAGATACTTAGACTTGCCCTTTGAGCTATAAGACGAAGAATCTTAGCGTTGCTGATTCGGGTAAAACGGAGAAAAGATGGGCACGTGGATATTGGGCTTTCGAATCTTATTGATTGGGGGTGTTTTTCTCCTCTCGTCGACCTGCATCCCCAACTACTATATCACACTCCAGGTAAATCAAGCCGTTGCTTTCCCTCGTGAGGAAGTTGTGGGTTCACCCACTCAACATACTCAACTCACTCCACTGACTCGACCCACTTTACCCGCTCAGCCCACAGACATCTCTAGCCAAACGGTGAATCACCCTGTCAGCGAAGAAGCGAACGAGGACTTTCGCCTTGAATCCCTGCCGACGTGGGAACCAGATTCAGAAACCACCTTTGACATTCCCATCGTCGTGAACGAAAGGGTGGAGTATTTCATTTTGTACTTTCAGACGGCCGTGCGAGATAAATTCATGAGCTGGCTGGCGCGATCCGCAAAATACATTCCCATGATGAAGGCCCTCCTGAGAGAAAATGGTCTTCCCGAGGACCTCGTCTATATGGCACTCATCGAAAGCGGTTACAACCCTCACGCCTTCTCCCGGAGCAAAGCCTGTGGCCCGTGGCAGTTCATCTCCAGCACGGGCAAAAAATATGGCCTCCTGGTCAACTGGTGGATCGACGAACGAAGAGACCCTGAAAAGTCGACCATCGCTGCTGCCAAATACCTTAATGACCTCTACGATATGTTCGAATGTTGGTACCTCGCTGCTGCAAGCTATAACGCCGGAGAAGGGAAAATCAGTAGGGCCATGAAACGTTACCGCACGGAAGACTTCTGGGAACTCACCAAACACCGGTACCTCAAACGAGAGACGAAGAACTATGTCCCCCAGATGATTGCCGCTGCCCTTGTGGCCAAGGATCCTGAGAAGTACGGGTTCACAGACATCGAGTATCAGGAAGTTCTATGCTATGACAAAGTGGTGGTTCCTGAGGTGACCGATCTTGGGCTCATTGCCAAGGCCTGTGAGATCTCGCTGGAAGAGATCAAGGATCTCAACCCCGAGCTTCTCAGGGAGTGCACGCCTCCTGGCATATCAGACTATGAGGTCAGGATCCCCTGCGGGAAGAAGGAACTTTTTCAAAAGAACTTTGAAGACCTCAGGCCTCATCACCGATTTCAGTTCAAGACCCATGTAGTGAAGAAGGGGGATACCCTTGCAGGAATTGCCAGAATCTACCGTGTCGCTCTCGAGCCTCTTCTCCAGATCAACAAACTCAAGAAAACCAGCCGCCTCTCCGTGGGAATGAATTTGCTGATTCCTGTCCCCATCAGCCAGCACGCCTCCATCCCTGCAGCCGTGGAGAAAGCCCCCAACGGCAAGAAAAAAAGATCGTAGCGCTAAATCCGCCCAACTTATTCAAGAACCCCGGATAAATAAGATTCTGGCGAACCTGTCGGTCTTGATTGGAGTACAGAAAAGAGCTCCGAGAAAACTTTGAGCTTTTTCGCTAGTAATTAGCATGGGCGGCTGGAACCAAATCTGCTTTTTAGACTAAGAGCTCACCTGAGTCTGGATGAAAAGAGATGGCTTGGGAGTGAAGCTTGAGAATTGAAAATATCGGCGGATATGTTACTGTTCCAGCACGCCACGGTAGCCGAGGGTAGAGTTCGAAGGTGCACTTCATCATGTGATTACTCGAGGCCAATCAAAAACGGGGGATTTTCAAAGAGGCGACTGACTTCCTATTGAAATGGAAGGGGCGTAACCAGATTCAGCTGATCCCTCCGGACATTCATAGTGAAGACGGGGAGAATCCAAGCAGATTCCTGTTCTTAAGACGAAAAGCTGATCCTAGTCTGGGTGACAGGACAGGTTGTCAATTCTCAACCCTGAACCCGATTCTTCCTAGGTATAACCAGAAAGGAGCTTCAAATGAGCACGAATCTGCTGGATGACCTGCAGAAAGCAATCGTAACCTACGCCGCCGAAGACGCCTCAATGTTGGCTACCCGAATTGTCAAGGAAGGGATCGATCCTCTAAGAGCACTCGATACGATGACTTTGGCCATACGGCAGGTTGGGGATGGATTCAACAAGGGCAAACTCTGGCTTCCCGATCTCATCAGGGCCTCAGAAGCTTTCCAAGCGGCTCTTCCAAAATTGATGGAAGAGCTTAGGCGAAGCGGAAAGGAGAGAAAAAGCTCAGGCGTTGTTGTCATAGGAACTGTTTTTGGTGATATTCACAACATTGGCAAAGATATGGTCGCCACACTGCTGATGGCTGACGGCTTCGTCGTTCATGATCTCGGTGTTAATGTGACTGCCGAAAGGTTCATCGAGGCAGTGAGGGAACACCGTGCGGATTTGCTCGCCATGTCGGCGCTTCTTTCCATCAGCGCGCCGGAGCAGAAAAAAGTCATTGCAGACCTAAAGAATACTGGACTGAGGAACACCGCCAGGGTCATGGTGGGTGGGGGTGCGATCACCCAGGAATTTGCCGATAGTATCGGAGCAGATGGGTATGCGGCCACTGCACCCCTGGCAACGGCGTTGGCCAGAACCCTACTTAATCAAAGATAAAGGAGCGAAAGAATGCACCGGAAGGGATTCGTCCGTAAGTTTAAGGTACTAGAGATATTGACGGAAGATCAGATCGAAGAGATTCATAAGGCGACCCTCGATGTTCTTTGGGAAACGGGGATCCGAATCGAGCATGAGGGAGCTCTAAAAGTGCTTGAGAAAAATGATTGCAGGGTGAACTACCAAGACAATCGGGTCTATTTCCCACCCCGCTTGGTTGAGGAGTGTTTGCGGAATTGCCCCGGCCAGTTTCAGTTAACTGCCAGAGACCCGAAGGACAGCTTGTGGGTGGGCGACAATCGAACCTATTTTGGCGCAGCTCCGGGGATGACGACAGTGGATCTAAAGACGATGGAGTCGCGGGTGCCTACCCGGAAAGAGATGTATGACGCGGTGACGGTCCTGGATGCATTGGAGACTGTCGATTACATCATGCAGTACACGCCCTATTTTGGATTTGAAGGCGTCCCGCCAGCGATGGCCATGATCGAGACTCTAGCTGCCAAGCTGAGAAACTCAACCAAATTTACCGCCGAGGGCTACTCCAATGATTGCGAGATTTTTACCATTCAGATGTTTCAAGCCGTCGGAGCGGACATGTTTATCTCATGCCTGCCGTCACCGCCCCTGACGTATCATCGCGGTTCCATTGAGGCTTGTCTTAGGGCGGTTGAAGCTGGATTTGCCATCAAGGTCGGTGGTGGCGGCATCTACGGAGGGACTGCTCCCGCCACTATCGCCGGTGCAACCGTCAGCAATAATGCCGAGCTCATAGCCCCCATCGTGCTCTTTCAGCTCATCAAACCGGGGACGAGAATCATTGTTTATAATTTCAACTATCCGCAGAACATGCGGAATGGAGCGCCTGCTTTTGGTGCCATTGAAAGTTCTCTGCATACGGCGATTTTCAACCAAACTTGGCGCAGATATGGACTTCCGACCTGGGATGACAGCGGCGAATTCAGCAGTTCGAAGGGCATCGATTTCCAGCTCGGCTATGAGAAGTCGATGAATACACTGCTGCCGGCCCTTTGCGGTGGAAACGGCATATCAGTCCATGGAGCCATCTTTGGAGAACTCACGTATCATCCTTTTCAAGCCATCCTGGATGATGATATCGTCGGCATGATCGGCCGTTTCCTACAAGGCGTTGAAGTGAACACCGAGACCCTGGCGACCGACGTGATCAAAGCAGTGGGGCCGATTCCAGGTCATTTTCTCAATCGAGAGCATACGCAAAGGTGGTGGAAGGCAGAACAATTCCTGCCCAAGGCCGCAGATAGGTTGACGTACCCGGAATGGATGGCAAAGGGAAAGAAGAGTGCCCTCGATTATGCCGAGGAGAGAATGCGAGAGATATTGGAGACCCATCGTGTATCCTTACCCCTGACACCAAGCCAGGAAGAGGACATTGAGAGGATAATCAGAGAGGCCAAGGAGTTCTATACCCAGAAGGGATTAATTTAACCTCTATGCCTGCGGCAGGGTTTTTCTTCACACCGTCTTGTCGTTCACCTATCTGAGGGTGGCATTCGACACTCTGACGGATCTGGTTGGAGAAGCCTCCAGGAGTTTGTTGTAGACACGTAAGTTGACGGAGAAAGGAGGAGGGCTCTCACATGAAGATTGAACGCGTTTTAGCGACCATCGACACCCATACCGGCGGCCAACCCACGAGAACAGTTATTGGCGGACTGCCGTACATACCGGGGAAGACGATTGTCGAAAAAATGCACTATATGCAGAAGAATATGGATTGGGTTCGCACGGCCCTCATGTTCGAACCTCGTGGCCACGGTGGCATGTCTGGGGCCGTTTTAACAGAGCCCACTCATCCCGATGCCGATATCGGTCTTTTTTTTATCCAAACGGACGGCTATATGCCAATGTGTGGGCATTCCACCATTGGAGTGAGCACAGCGCTTGTCGAAACAGGAATGGTCACGTGTGTGGCACCGGTGACGCACATCACGTTTGACACCCCTGCCGGATTGACCCGGGTAAGGGTCGACGTAGAAAACGGCATCGCCAAGGGTGTTACCCTGCGAAATATCCCCTCCTTCCTTTTTGCCGAAGATGTGACTGTCAATGTTCCAGGATTAGGAAATATTCGAATGGATATTGCTTATGGGGGCAATTTCTATGCGATTCTTCCGGCCAGCGCTGTGGGTCTAAGGATCGCTCCTGAAAACGCAAGCCAACTCATCGAAAAAGGGCGACGTATTAAAGATGCGGTCAATAGCCAGATTAAAATCAGACATCCCGAAAAGGAATTCATCAACCACTGCCCCTTTGTAGAATTTTTTGGCGAACCCACCATTCCAGGCGCGAATGTGAAAAATGCCGCCTTCTTCCCCGAGAGCGGCATAGATCGTTCACCCTGCGGCACCGGAACTTCAGCCAAATTGGCAACCCTTTATGCGAAGGGCAAGCTTAAGTTAAATGAGGAGTTTGTCCACGAAAGCATCATCGGAAGCATTTTCAGAGCCAGGGCCGTTGAAGAGACCCGAGTGGGAACCTTCCTGGCGGTTATCCCGGAAGTGACGGGCAGAGCCCATCTTATTGCAAGCAATCAATTTCTTATCGACCCCGATGATCCTCACCGGCATGGATTCATATTGGTTTGACAAAGGGGAGATACCTACTACTCGGAAAGGCAACTTTAAATAGGTACCACGGAGGTAAATATCAAAACAGTCTTCCCTAGGATCACTGCTAAGCTAGATGTTGTGTCACCTTATTCAGAAACTGCTTGGTCCTGTCTTCGGAGGGATTCAGTAGAACTTTCTCCGGTGACCCCTGCTCGACGATCACGCCGTCTACCATAAAGATTACCCGGTTAGCGATTTTACGGGAAAAAAGAATTTCGTGGGTCACCATGATCACCGTAATTTCCCTTTCCTTCACTAGCTTATCAACGACCTCCAACACTTCTCCGGTCAGTTCCGGGTCTAGGGCTGAAGTGATCTCATCCAATAGCAGTATCTGAGGCTCCATCACCAGTGCCCGGGCAATGGCTACGCGCTGCTGCTGGCCGCCAGAAAGCTGGGACACGTACTTGTCAACCTTATCCTGAAGCCCCACCTCGCCCAACACCTTGCTGGATCTTCGGTGGGCTTCTTCAGGGTCAAGGTGTAGAACCACTCCAAGAGCCAACTCGACGTTTTCCCTAACCGTGTAGTGGGGAAACAGGTTGAATTGCTGGAAGACGATGCCAATCTTCTGTCTGATCTGTCGCAGGGTTTTGCGGGGGCAGTGCACGATGGAAGTGTCCCCCACGACGATATCCCCGCTCTGGATCCTCTCTAGGGCGTTGATGCAAAACAGCAGCGTGGACTTGCCACAGCCGCTGGGACCAATCATTACGACCTTTTCACCTGTTTCAATGATGAGATCCAGGTTCTTCAGGACGTGGAGATCACCGTAGTACTTGTTAACCTTCTTAAATTCGATTCTCATCACCTTCTCCGCCTGGGGTTTCGTCCCCACCCTGAAATAGAATCAACCTTTACTCTTCAAGTGCGCCTCTATTCTCTGGCTCCACCTGGAAATCGGATAACAGATCACGAAATAAAGTCCGGCGGCAAACAGCCAGGGAGGCAGGGTTTCCAATGTTCGAGTCCCGATGCTCTTGGCCCGGAAGGACAGCTCAATAAAGCCGATGGTGGAAACAAGTGAGGTATCCTTGATGATTCCCAGGCAGATGCCGATAAAGGGCGGGATAATGATCCGGATGGCCTGGGGCAGGACGATGTAGCGTAAGGTTTGAATGTAGGTCATCCCCATGCTATGGCCGGCCCACCACTGGGTCCGATCAATGGCCTCAAGACCTGTGCGCACCGCCTCCGACACATAGCCGCCCTGAAACAACGCCAAGGTGGCGATGCCGGCGGTAAAAACCGACGTGTCGATTCCGGTGAGAGTGGGAATTGCATAATAGACGAAGTAGACCTGCAGTAGAAGAGGGGTTCCGCGCACGGTGTCCACATAGATGGATGTCAGCCACCACAGCGGTCTGACCCTCTTGATGATGTGCAGCGAACGTATCCATCCGACCACGGCTCCGAAAACAGATCCCAGGCCAATGGCCCCGGCTGACAGGGCAATGGTGACCAATGCCCCTTTCAGTAGCAGCAAGATGTCATACGGAGTCAGTCTGAACAACCACCGCGTGATATCCGCAAATTCCAAGGTGTTCCCCTCAGGCCCGATTGCTAGATGTATTTATACTTAAACAGCTTCCGGTCCAGATATTCCGAAAACAGAACGATGGCCTTTGACAATATGATGTAAATAATGATCACGACAATATAGGTTTCGATCGATCGGAAGGTGTGTGCCTGGAGATAGACCGCCTGGTAGGTGAGGTCTTGCACCCCGATGATCATGGCCAGGGCCGACACCAACAACGAAATGACAAATTGATTGCTCACTGCAGGGAAAACGATGCCGATAGCCGGCTTGATGATCACGTAACGGAAGACCTGGAAGCCGCTCATGCCCAAAGAAATGCCACCCTTGATTTGCTGAGTCTTTATCGCCTCGATGCCTGCGCGGATGATCTCGGTCAGGTAGCCACCGTTGTTCACCCCCATGGCAATGACGACACACCAGTAAGGTGGCACATCGACTCCAAGCGCTCCCACGCCGAAATACCAGATGTAAAGCTGCACCAGCATGGGGGTGTTGCGAAGGATCTCAACCGCGGCGGAGGAGACGACTCTTGCGGTCCGGACTTGCGAGTTGCGGGCTACGGCGCCGATGATGCCCAGAATGGTCCCGATCAGCATCGTCAGGAGGGCCAGCTGCAAAGTTACCAGGACACCGCTTAGAAACAATGCCCTACTGTTCCAAATACTTTGGAAATGGAATACGTAGCCCATATCTCATGGTTTCTTACTGAAATACAAATTGCAATACAACAATGTGTTGGTTGCGAGGGAGCCGGAAGGGGGCAGCAATGAATCACCGGTTGCCCCATCGCCCAACTCAATATTGTTATTGATACGCCGGCATGACCGGGATATAGGGCATTTCAAACTCTTCGTGCAATTGCTTGACCCGACCGCTGATATGCTCCAGCCACAGAAAGTTATTCACCCAGATCAACCACTTGGGGTCGCCGTAGTTCACGGCAAAACCGGTCCACTCATTGAAGTAGCCGGGCTCAACGATTTTAAACTTGCCGGGTTGCTTTGCCATAATCTTGCCGAACCAAATGTCGGTTTCGGCGATGGCGTCAACCTTATTCTGGTTCAGAGCCAAAAGGGCATCCCCATTGGCGTCGTAGGAAATGTAGTTGATCTTGATGCCTTTTTTCTTGAAGTATTCGAGAAAGTAGATCTCGGGGGTGGTGCCGCGGATCGTGGCGATCTTGAAGTTCTTGCAATCGTCCAAGGTCTTGATGCGGCTGTCTTTGTGGGTGAGTACTAACATGGCTCCCCGCCGGTCAGGGATCGTGAAAGCAACCGCTTTAGCGCGTTCATTGGTAATGGTCAGCCCGGCGCTGCTCACGTCGATACGCTTGGCCACTAGTGCCGGGATCCGGTTGGCAGCAACCGTTTCAACGACCTCGAGCTTCACGCCCAATGCCTGGGCCATGTCTTCTGCCAGTTTGACGTTGAAACCTACCGGCTCGCCCTTGTCGTTGCGCCAGCCCAGGGGCTGAAAGTCCAGCATGCAGCCGACCCGCAAAACCCCGCGTTTCTGGATTTCGTCAAGAAGGCTGACCTCTTGACAAAGCCCGGAAGCGACGAAACCCAGAATCAACATGAATACACAAATGAAAACCAGAGAAGTTTTCCTGAACCTCATCTTCATGACCTCCTTTGATAGTTTGTACCCCTTTTCAGATACCAAACAGGCACACAGCCCCCTTCCGGCTTGCACCCGTAATAATAATTAGAGACATATGATGCACCAATTTCTGACATATTTCAAGGAACATGTGACCCAAGATGTGACCCAAGATTGCGGATCCAAGAAGAACCCTCCGTGCCCCTGTCCCTCAAAGTCGGCGCCTTCTTTCTAAGTATGAATAAACAGCGGTTTCCGCTAACCCCGGTCTTTGCGGCCAGATGGATTTCTTAAACTTTTCGACCAACGAAGCCGACGAATTCCTCCATGTTGAGCAACTTGAGTTTTTCGTCAGTTGGCCCATAATCATCCCAGCCACGCAATCGGTAGTATTCATCAATGATTTGCTGCAGCGTCTCGTCGGGAATGGGATCGTTGGCACTGTTTCCTTCTGGCAGGGGTTGTTTTATCCGGGTTGGGAGGTCGTCATCCTTCCGGGAGTATCCGTGGATGGCTGCTCCGATCTTAAGAAGATTGTAATTCCGTTCCCCTACGAGAAGCATTTCCGGGACCCCTAATTCTAGGCCCGTGACGGCATAGACAGCGTCTCGAAAATGCGGGTATGGATTGTAGCCATTCGACAGGCAGGCGTCCCAACCCACATAGGTACAGGCAATCAAGGTGTTGGAAAAGGAACCTAGATCCTGATAGACTTTACAGAAACGTGCCTTCTTATCCCAAGATTTCCTGCTAATAGGACCATAAAAGCCGAGTTCCGGTGTGACATACTTTCCCAGCCCCTCTGCAGCATCATCATGGAAACCTTCCATGTGCTGTGCCCCCCGAGGAGACGTGGCATAGCTGATCCCCAGCGCTTTTTTCCCTCTCGGCTCATGCATGGGAACTTCCTGGCCTTTGATGTGCATAGCAAAGTCTGCCCCAAGCTCTGCGGCCACCCTATCGATCCCATTGGCCAACGTATCGCCGAGTCCCTTACGAAGGGCAATTTGTTCAACCAGGTTCACAATGGCCTGGGGGTCTCCCCACGGGATTTTCTCCTTGATCAAGCCTTTCTCGCTCGCCTCCATAGCAAAAGCGATGGTTACGCCCGTGCTGATCGTGTCGAGGCCATAATGGTTGCACAGCTGGTTTGCAAGGGTCACGGCCCTGATGTCGTCATTCAGACAGAGGGAGCCAAACGCTGCGCATGTCTCGTATTCTGGACCACCGTATTTCTCCTCGATCTTTCGGCCCCCGAATTCCCCTTTGCAAACCCGCTTGCATCGGATGGGGCAGCCCGTGCACGTGTCCCGGTTCACCAGGATCTCACGAAAGGCAGCGCCCGCTCCATCGATTTTATCAGCCCCAGGGAAAGTTCCCTCTTGAAAGTTCTTGGTTGGCAGAATTCCCAGCTCATTCAAGAAACTGACCGAGCCAGCAGATCCCCATTGACCGAAGGTCTTCACCCCAGGGTGTTCCGTCAATTCTTTTGCCAGACGCTTGCGGACCTCGGCCAGCATCTCCTCATCGTGGACGGGTTTCTTCCCCTTTCCTTTTACAACAATTGCCTTCAGACGTTTGCTCCCCATCACGGCCCCGAAGCCTGCGCGACCGGCCGCTCGGCTAAGGTCATTGATGATGCAAGAAAACTTAACGAGCTTTTCCCCTGCTGGTCCAATGGATGCGACTCTGGCCCCCTTGTATCGCTCCTTGAGCGTTTTCTCAGTTTCCTCAATAGCAAGACCCCAGAGAGAGTCGCCGTCATGGATCTCCAGCTTGCCATCCAAGAGGGAAAGATAAACCGGCCTAGCCGCCTCTCCTCGCACAATGATCCCGTCATAGCCGGAGCGTGCCACCTCGTAACTGAAAAACCCTCCCGCATAAGCCTCATTCAGGCTCCCTGTTCTAGGAGATTTGCTTATGACCACATGTCTTCCTCCTCCCGCGATACCTGTTCCTTGAAGGGGACCGGTACCAAAGATCAGTATGTTGTCTGGACCCAATGGGTCAGCATCTGGTTTGAGCTGATCGAGGAGTATCCTTAGACCGATTCCCCTTCCTCCAAGGTATTTCTCATACCACCCTGTTGGCACTTCAAAGTCTCTTGAAGACCGTGTGGTGAGATCCACGTCGATGTAACGTCCGAAAACACCCTTCATGTCCCTACCTCCTCAACCCTATTCCAGGCATCCACCACTCCACTGGTCTAGCCACTCGGCTTATTCCAAAGAAATCCGTCAGCCCTCCCGGTCAATGGCCGCCACTCTTTTGGAGCGAATCGACGCTGGTGTACTTCTAGTAGTTTACTGATGCCTTAGCTTACGTCAAGATCCTGTCTTTTTCGCATGGATCCTTCTTAGAGTTGAATTCGGCCGCAAAGGGGCCAGCCCTCTTACCGCTGCCCCTTCTTACATATGGTGAAGAAGGGGGATACCCTTGCAGGAATTGCCAGAATCTACCGTGTCGCTCTCGAGCCTCTTCTCCAGATCAACAAACTCAAGAAAACCAGCCGCCTCTCCGTGGGAATGAATTTGCTGATTCCTGTCCCCATCAGACAGCACGTCTCCATCCCTGCAGCCAAGGAGAAAACCCCCAACGGCAAGAAGAAGAAATCATAGATCTGCTTGATCCGTTCAATTCTTATCTGATAGTTCCGGCTGTCTGGATGAGGGGTGATTAACTCTGTTTACCCTTTCTAAGCCGATTCAAACCTGCTTTAATCAGCGGGTAGAACAACGACAACATTGCCAATAACAAAACAAAGAAGGCAAGTTTATCCGTGAAGAATACGCTGTACCCTCCCATGATGAGGCCCCGCCTGAAGTTATATTCGATCAACTTCCCCAGCACGATGCCCAGGACCACCGGCGCCGCGGGATATCCGTACCGTTTAAAAATCCATCCTAGAAAACCAAATCCGATGCAGGACCCCACGTCGAAGAGTGAACTGTTCACCGAATAGGTGCCAATCAGCGCAACGACCAAGATGAGAGGGAACAATACCGCATCCTTCACGCAGATCATCTTGATGAAGAGCTTATTCCCATACAGACCGATAAGAAAGACAAGTACATTGGCTACCAAGAGGGAAGCGAAAATCCCATAGACAATAGCGGGATGATCTTTGAAAAGAAGGGGACCCGGGACGATGTCATGAAGCATGAATGCGCCGATCAGGACGGCATCCGTAGCACTTCCAGGAATGCCTAAGGCCAGTAGAGGGATTAACGCCCCACCTACCGAGGCACTGTCTGCCGTTTCGGGTGCAGCAAGACCCTCCAGAGAGCCTTTGCCGAACTTTTCGGGTTCCTTGCTCGTCCTCTTGGCCGTATCGTAGCTGATGAATGACGCGATGGTGCCTCCCGCCCCGGGGAAGATTCCGACGACCGTGCCGATGACGGAGGACTGCAATATCACCCTCTTCAGGCTCCAGAGTTCCTTGAAAGAGGGCAGCATGTTGTCGATCTTCTCCATTTTTCTATCTAACCCCGTCCACTCCGCAAACTGCTCAAAGACTGCGCTCACGGCAAAAAGACCCATCAAAGCCGGGATCAAAGCGAAACCGTCGTAGAGCAGGTCAGAACCGAAGGTGAATCGGTAAATGCCGGAGATGGGGTCAAGACCAATGGTTTCGATCAGTAGGCCGACCAGGACTGCGATGATGGCCTTGATCACATTCCCGCCGCCCAAAGAAGCCACGGTAGCCAAACCGAATATGGCTACACCGAAGTAAGCCGCAGGAGAGAACTTCAGGGCGACCCTGGCAAGAGGCACACAGAACAAAATGAGAACGATGGCCGCAAAAATCCCACCAATGCAAGAGGTCAAGAGAGCAATGCCCAGAGCTTTGCCCGCCTTTCCTTGCTGGGTGAGGGGGTATCCGTCAAAACATGTCGCTGCGGTTGAAGGCGTCCCGGGTGTATTGATCAGCACGGCAGTGATCGCGCCGCCATAATTTGCCGCCTGGTAAATAGAAACAAGCAGGATCAAGGCCAGCCTTGGGTCGAGGTTGTAACTGAAAGGGACCAGCAGGGCTACGGCAGTGGAAGGGGATATACCGGGCATCGCTCCACCCAGAATCCCCAATACGACTCCGACCGCCATCGCAAGGATTGTTTGCCAGTCTAACAGGGCGACGAGGGCTGTCCCTAAATTGCCAAGTAGTTCCATGATTCCTCCCCGGATCCCTTTGTCTCTCTCCGATTGACAGAATCGGAACACTGACTTCCGATCGTCAATGCTTGCTCTTGCAGATCAGTCAAATGGGTCTTCAAAGAAACTTGTAGAACAAGTCCTCAAAGACGCCTAAAGGAAGCTGGATATAAAGCAGCTTGTAGAACACCAGGTACGAGCAAACACACCAGCCCACTGCGATCACATAGATAAGGATCTTCTTCCGATAGGAGAGTAGATGCAACATCACAATGATGAAAATGAAGGTGCTCAAGAAATATCCGATGTACGGCATGACCAGGAAGTAACCGATCAGAATCGCCATTGTCATAGCCAAAAGGCTGGGCCGTTCGATCTTGGGAGCCGCCTTGTCCCTTCCGCGAAGGGCCTGCCATAGAGTAATCCCTGACAGGACCAGGATCAGATAAATCCATAACCTCGGAATCAGAGCTGGCCCTGCCTCTTCATCACGAAACCCAAACGTGATGACCAGAAATATCAAGGACAATACGATCAGACAGCATGGGAGGAGGATGTTACCCAGATATTGTCTCTTCCCTGAATGACGGATCCATATTCCAATACCCAACAGAACAATCAACACGCCTATTCCAAAAGCAAGCAAGGCTAACACCTCCTGTCATTGAGACATGGGAGAGTGCATACGGATACTGTTTCTGCTCTCTCGGTCTAAACTGCAATCATAGAGAAGTCCATCCCGTTTTCACCCGAGCCCCTTCGATAAACAACTCCGATCCGAAGGGCGGGTAGGGATATCGGAAGAGCCTTGCAGCGGCAACCTTTTCTTCTGCATGCGCACTACTTTCGCATGGTACCTATTAGACCGTGTTTCCAACCACATGCATGGTTGCCTTAACCTTTCAAAACAACCGCATGTGCAAGGCGATGAAGGTATCCTTACCCGCCCTGTTGAACGCCTACTTCTTGCCGGCAGCTAACTCTTTCAGAACCTCTTCGAAATCTTTGAAGTCTTGTTGAACGAGTCCTTTGAACTTGTCGTCCGTATAGAAAATCGCGTCGGCCCCTTCATCTTCGATGTATTTTATCCACTGGGGATCTTTGCTCACTTTCGCAATCAAATCGACATAAAATTTTCGGGCCTCATCCGGAATGCCCTTCTTGATAGCAAACCCACGCCACATGATCTCCTCATCCAGGCCTTTGACTCCCAGCTCCTTAAACGTCGGGATATTCGCCCAAGCGCCGCCCAGCCTCTTGGGAGCTGCGATGACCACATTTTCGAGGTCCGGCTTCCCGGCCACATCTCCCGGGTTTCCCACGTAGACAACTCCGTGTCCCCCCATCAGGTTCACCATGGCCTCATCACCACTCTCAAAGGGAACCCACTTGGCCGTCATCCCCAAAGCTCGCCATGTCTTCCTGGCCATGATGTGATCGTTCCCGCCTGTCGCCGGCCCAAGCCAAATCTGAGCGCCGTTCTTGGCCTTGGCGTCTGCGACAATTTGATCGAGTGTACGAATCGAGGAATTCTTATTGACGATGAGGCTCTCGGGATCAGAAACCATCATGGCAAGCCAATCCAGGTCATCGATCTTTATTTTCGCATCTGCTTCGGCAAATTTCGCAATATTCGACTTGGTCACGTAGGCCAGATTATAGCCATCTGGCTTTCCGGAGATAATCTGCGTCAGCGCCGTAAGGCCGCCTGCTCCCGGTTTATTAATAATGACGAACTGGACATTGGGGACATATTTGGCTGCGATTTTTTCAAATCTCCTTACGAAGACATCCCCTGCCCCGCCAGGTTTCAGATAAACAACCACATTGATCGGACGTTCAGGGAATGCAGCCTGTGCTACACCATAGAGAGCGATCCACGACATTGCGACAACTAACAGAATGATGATTTTTTTCATTTCACATCTCCCCTTTCTTTGAAAATATCCCCCATCGATGGGGTGTTTGTTGCTTCCGAATGGACTGGTTACTCCTCACCTCCTCTCCGGCTTATTATTTTTCTTATCACCCTTTCTCTCAAAAATCCATCTCTTATAGGGGTTTGCCGTGATCCTTCACTGACTGCACGGCTTACCTTCATTCCACGCAGGTCGACTTGCTCGCCCACAGCGGTTCAGTGGCGGATCCTATGGCGAACGATCTCCCGCGACCCCTGGCAATCCATTGTTCCAAACTCCAGATGCCAATTAGGCTCACCTCTAAAGTTCCGCCTCTGAGACGAGAGGACGGAGCAGGTCGACCTCCGTGGACGACTGCGTGACTCAGTAAATTCTGACGGGTTGCGGCTGACGGCAACGGTGGCCCTGGGGACCGCCTGATGGCAACCGATGGAGGTTCGACCTAGTCTACTCCATGCCGACAACGTGTTTGGCTGCCTTCAGATAGTTGGTGTTGGGCATGGCTGCAAT
>Ga0316622_100000789_pt1 | contig 19382 bp, 14 predicted proteins | sample OWC_Aug_OW2_C1_D_FD_207646 | JGI IMG/M metagenome (GOLD analysis project Ga0316622, IMG submission 207646) | Wetland soil microbial communities from Old Woman Creek delta, Ohio, United States - OWC_Aug_OW2_C1_D5_C | ecosystem: Environmental > Terrestrial > Soil > Wetlands | place: USA: Ohio... | reverse complement strand
ATCGCCGCCCCAGCCGCGGCCAACGCCGGGCCATTCAGCACGGCTCCGGGAAGTCTCGGCGCACTTCCGACCACAGGGGCTGCGGTGCTGTGGAACCTGACCACGGCCTGGAATACGGGGGACGCAGGAAGTGATCAGTCCACCCCGAACTTCGCCAACGTCCTGCAGGAGGTTGTGAATCAGCCGCTGTGGGTCAGCGGCAACGCGCTGGTCCTGCTCTTCCGCGGCACTGTGGGTTCGGCGATTCGCAAAGCCTATTCTTACGAGGGCAAGGCTGACGCAGCGGCGGTGCTTACGGTGGAGTACGAAGAACCCGCACCGCCGGTCGTAGGACCGCAGGAGCTGCCGATATGCCTGCCTCCCAGTTTGGTGCCCTTTCCAACCGAAGCCGATCTGGCGGCCGACTGCGAGAATCGAGTGCAACAGACGCTATCGGGGCTGGCCGAAGCCTGCAATTATCCTTCGGACTGCCACTGTGGCATGCAGACCAACGCCATGAGTTACTCCCAGTCCCTGCTCTGGGAGGAGAAGTGTGACCTGCCGTGCGTTGAGAACAAGGTGGATGTTGCCATGGACTGCGCGAACTTCGATCCGGTCCATGGTTTCGCCACGGCGACCAACGCAGAGGGCGACCAGCCGGTGTGTGCAGCGTACTCGCCCCTGGGCTCTGAAGTGTTCGGGCGGCGCACAACGTGCGCGGTCACGGGCAGAGCGCGAGTCGAAGTGGATGACGAGGCCAAGAACCCGGACGCGCGGGGCATCGTGCAGTTCGTGGGTGATCCGTGCCCTGGCAAGAGCTGCGCGGTGGGCATGCAGTACAAATTGGATATCGACCCGGTCACGTTCGGGAACTTCTTCCATTCGGAAACATTCCGAGACCTCGGGGGCGTGGGTGAGACCCGGAGCGGTAGTGAAGCGATGTTGTTACCGGGCGGGGACGGGTCCTTCGCACGGGATGCCACCACAGTCTCGGCGCGCGGACGGCGGGGCAGCCAACTCCGGGGCCTGGCAACCAGCAACGATGATCCCGTCGACGTCAACGTGAGTTGGGGTGAGAGCGCACCAACCTGCCGCGTCAAGGGCAGGGTGATCGGCAGCGTGGATCCGGAACTCAGCCGGTGCGAGAACGCCGGCCCGGATGCCGGCAAGATCTGCGAGGACGACTCGCAGTGCACCGCCGACCCCGAGTGTTCGGACGGGGTGTGCAACTGCGAACCGGTCGCCGAAGCCGACCTGTCGATGAGCCTGGACGTCAGCGGCGACATCCTGAACCAGCCGCCGACGGCGGATGCAGGACCGAATCAGGATGTGGAGTGTGCCACCGCCGCGGTGACCAACGTCGTGCTCGATGCCAGCCGGAGCACCGACTTGGATTCGAACCTCGCCCTCTACGGCTGGCTGCGCGGCGGCCGCGGCGGTCCGATGGTCGGTTTCGACCAGATGTCGAAGGTGGAACAAGCCCTGGGAACGCAGACGTACGTTCTCAGGGTCATTGATGCTTTCGGACAGACAGACGAGGATACGACCCAGGTCCGGGTGGTCGATACCACGCCGCCCGATGTGACCTGCGCCGTGGCCACGTCACAGCTGAACCAGAACAACCACAACCTGATCAACGTGGGCCTCGAGGGCAGCGCGGTAGACCAGTGTGAAGGCGTGCTCCCGGTCACCGTCACGGTGTTCGCCGACGAGGACGACGAGAACACCGGTGACGGGAAGCATTCGCCCGACGCCAAGGATCTTGCCGTCGACACCCTGCGGTTGCGCGCCGAACGTAAAGGAAACAGCGACGGACGTGTTTACCTGATCACTGTCGAAGCCACCGATTCCTCGGGCAACCGCGGCAGCAGTTGTTGCACGGTAAGCGTACCCCTGTCCGACGCGTCAGCTTCTCGGGCTTCGGCGCAAGCGCAAGCCGCGGCGGCGCAGTCCTACTGCCAGGCAAACGGCGGCGCGGCGCCGGCAGGCTATTTCGTCATCGGCGACGGAGCGCCGCTCGGCCCGAAACAGTAAGTTTCACGAAACGGGGAGGTCGGGGCCGCAGTCTGAGAACTGCGACCCCGACCGCGCTGATGAGGCCCGTCCTCTTCCACTTGGGCTCGGTTCCGGTCTACTCGTTCGGCGTCTTCATGTCGCTGGGTTTCATCGTGGCGGGCTGGCTCATGCAGGCCGATTTCGCGCGCAAGAACGAACCGCGCGACCTCGCCTGGGAGATCGTTGGCTTCGGAGCCGTCGGTGGACTTCTGGGCGCACGCTTGCACCAAGCAGTCCATCACTGGGCGGATTTCGTTGCCCACCCGCTCGGCTTCATGACCAGCCCCGCGGGCATGGTCTGGTACGGAGGCGTATTTGGAGGCGTGCTCGCCACCATCTGGCCGATTCGTCGGGCGCGGGTGCCGTATGCCAGCGCTGCCGACACTGGGGCCTTGGGGCTAGCGGTTGGTTTGGCAATCGGTCGACTAGGGTGTCACCTCTCCGGCGACGGCGATTGGGGAACGCCGACCGACCTGGCGTGGGGTGTCGCCTACACGCACGGAACGGCGCCGTGGCCACACGCGCCGGGAGTCGTCGTTCACCCGGCGGCACTCTACGAGATGGTCGCTCTGCTGGGCATCTTCGTGCTGCTCCTGCGCTGGCGCTCACCGCTGCGGCCCCCGGGTTGGCTTTTCGCCACCTACATCCTCCTGTCGGCCTCGACCCGCATCCTGGTCGAGGCCGTCCGCACAAACCCGCCGGTGTTCCTCGGCCTGACCGAGGCGCAGGGGACCGGCTTGGCGTTGGCTGCCGGCGCGGCGTTCTGGCTGTCGTGGCGTTCCCACCACGACCTGTCTCGCAGGAGATAGCAGCTCGTTGGAAATGCGTGCGCTCATGCTTCGACAAGCTCAGCATGAGCGGAAAGATTCCCGAAGCGGAGGGGAACTGAGAGGTAGAGAATCCGAGAGACAAGAGCCCTGGAAGGGGCCGCCACGACCTCAGCTTCTCTCTGCGGGTTCCCCGTGCTTCAGGATTGGCTGGTGCAGCTTCACCGGCGCGGTGGGCACGCGGCGCAGGCGGAGATTGAGCATCTCCACCATGACGGAAAACCCCATGGCGAAGTAGATGTAGCCGCGCGGGATGTGCAGGTCGAGACCATCGGCGATGAGCGCGACGCCGATGAGCAGGAGAAAGCTGAGGGCGAGCATCTTGACGGTTGGATGGCGCTCGACGAACTTGCTGATCGGGCCGGCGAACGCCAGCATCAGGATCACGGCGATGACGATCGCGGCGACCATCACCGGGATCTGGCGCACCATGCCGACGGCAGTGATGACGGAATCGAGCGAGAAGACGATGTCGAGCAGCATGATCTGCACGATGACGCTGCGGAACGACGGGTGGGCGCGCACGGACACGGCGTGCTCAGCGCCCTCCAGCTTGTCGTGAATTTCGTACGTGCTCTTGCCGATAAGGAAGAGCCCGCCCAGCAGGAGGATGAGATCACGCCCCGACACCTCGTTGCCCATCACCGCGAACAGCGGCGCGGTGAGGCGGATGATCCACGCCAGCGACAGGAGCAGGGCGATGCGCATCAGCATGGCCAGCGTGAGGCCGGCACGCCGGGCGGACGCCTGCTCGTCGCGCGGGAGCTTGCCGGCGAGGATGGAGATGAAGATGACGTTGTCGATGCCGAGCACCAGCTCGAGCGCCGTCAACGTCGCCAAGGCAATCCAGATTTCAGGGTCTGTCACCCAGCCCATATTGTCCGCTCCCGGTTACGTTCTACGCCTAGCTGAGGAAGAACAGGCATCCTCGCCCGCTATTCGTGGTGCGGGATGCAGCAGATGAACTGGATGCCGCCGGCCCCGGCGCGGAACTGGTGTTCCTGAGATTTCCATGGAAGCAGGGGTCTCCGGCAACGTCTGATACTTGGGGTTTACGTCAACTTGGTGCTTTATCCGGACTATCCGCCGCCCGGACTATCCGCGGCGACCGGTCTGGAGGTGTTGACTCTCGACTGTCGACTCTCAACTCACGACAGCGTGATGCGGTAATTCCCGTATCGATCCAGCGATGCCACCTGCCGCGGGTGCAGTACGATGGTGGTGAACGGTTCCTCGATGATCGCCGGGCCGGTGATCCGCTGGCCGGCGCGCATGCGCGAGCCGTCGTAGAGCGGGGTGTCGACGAAGCGGCCGGCGAAGAACGCCTGGCGCCGTCCCTTGAGCGGCGGGCGCGCGCCCGAGCGCGAGACGGTTGGCAGCTTCGGTTTGTCCGTGACGCCGGCGGCCGTCAGCCGCAGGCTGCGCAGGATGGGCTCCTCGTCGCGGGAGGCGTAGGTGTGGAGCTGCTCGTGCAACTCGTGGAAACGCTCGATGGTTGCGTCGAGGTTGCGGCGACTCATCCGGCCGCGCTGCGCCGGCACCGGCACCGCCATGTCGAACGTCTGGCCAGGATAGCAGAGGTTGGCGTAGCGGCGAAACTCGACGCGCCGGTGCGTGCCCTTGCGGGCGGCGAGCACCTGCGCAGCCGACTTCTCCATCTCGACGAACAGCGCGTTGATTCGCTCCAGGTCGGCGCGGCGTATCGGCGTGATGTAGGCGCGCATCTCGTCGATGAGATGATCGGAGAGGAGCAATCCGAGTGCGGAGAACGTCGGGGCCAGCTTCGGCACGAGCACGGTCTTGATTCCAAGCTCCTCCGCTTGGGCGGTTGCGTGAACGGGGCCGTTGCCCCCGTACGCCACCATGGTCAGGCTGCGCGGGTCGACGCCGCACTGGGCCGAGATGCGCCGGATGGCGTTCGCCATGCTGGCGTTCACCAGCCGATAGATGCCGTGCGCCGCGGCGACCGCATCGAGGCCGAGCGCCCGGCCGACCTGCGCGACGATTGCCTCCCGCACCCCGTCCGTAATGAGCCGCATCTGGCCGCCGCAGAAGTCGGTCGCGTTCAGATAGCCGAGCAGCAAGTTCGCGTCGGTCACGGTCGGCTCGGCGCCGCCGCGGCCGTAGCAGATCGGACCGGGAACCGCCCCGGCGCTGCGCGGGCCGACCCGGAGCGAACCCGCGACCACGGAGGCGATGGAACCGCCGCCGGCCCCGATCGACTGAATCTCCACCATCGGCAGACCGATGAGGTAGCGGTGATGCCAGTTCCACCCGGCCTTGATCTCCGGGTGCCCGCCGCGAATCAGGCAGACGTCGTAGCTGGTGCCGCCCATGTCGGCGCACACGAAGTCGGGCGTCTTCGCCGCGCGTGCCACCGCGCACGCGGCGGTCACGCCGCCCGTCGGCCCCGAGCTCAACACCGTCACCGGGCGCCGGACGATGTACTCGGGCGTCATGATGCCGCCGTTCGACTGCATCACCAGGAGTGGCTGCCCGTAGCCGGCCGCGCGCAAGCCCTCGGCCAGCCGGCCGAGGTAGCGTTCGATCTTGGGTCCGACGAAGGCGTTGACCAGCGTCGTGCTGGTGCGTTCGAACTCCGGCGCCGACGGCATGACCTCGTGCGACAGCGAGATGCTCAGGCCCGGGCATTCGGCCGTGGCGATCTCGCGCACGCGGCGCTCGTGCTCGGGATTGACGAAGGAGAACATGAACACCACGGCGAGCGATTCGGTCCCCAGCTTCCGCAACCGGCGCAGGGCGGCGCGCACCGCATCTTCGTCCAGCGGCGTGACGACGTTGCCCTCGAAGTCCAGCCGTTCCGGCACGCCGATGCGCCGGCGGCGCGGGGCGATCGGCGGCGGCGGCGGCAGCGCCGGATCCCAGATGTCCTCCTTGAATCCGCGCCGCAGCTCGATCTCGTCGCGGTGTCCGGCCGTCGTGATCAGCCCTGTCACCGCGCCGTTCATCTCGATCATGGTGTTGTCGGCCGTGGTGGTGCCGTGGACGATCACGCCCGTGCGGTGCAGCAGATCTTGCAGCGTCAGTCCCTCACCCGCCGCCAGGTGCTCCAGCCCATTCAGCACGCCAATCGACTGATCGTCTGGCGTCGTCGCGCTCTTGCCGAGTGCGATCGTTCCGTTCGCCCGCGCCAGCACCAGGTCCGTGAACGTCCCGCCAACGTCGATTCCGATTCGGTAGCGCATGAGGTGAGGGATCAAGGGTTCAAGGGTTCAAGGGTTCAAGGGTTCAAGGGTTCGAGGGTTCGAGGGTTCGAGGGTGAGTGGCGGTCCGGCGCATTTCCCTGCGCAGGGCTTCCGTCGCTTCCCGATCGATCTCCAGATCCAGGGCCTCCAACGAGCCGCGCAGAACGACGCCGTAATCGCGGCGCGCGCCGTCCACAGAGACGTACTCGTCGAGCACATCGTCGAGAACTTTTTGCGGGTCGCGCTCCAGGGGATCGCCCCAGCCGCCGCCACCGCCGTAGCGGTACTCGTAGGACTCGCCCGGCTCGTGTGCGACATAGAAGGCGGTGGTTTCGACTTCGTGCTTGTGCGGGCTGCCGACACGCAGTGTCAGCTGATTCGGCGCTCCCGGCCGGCCGCCGGCGATTCCAGGCATCGGATACTTGCGCCCGACAACGTACGTGTAGACCTGCGCCGGCGCCAGGATCTGTTTCACGTATCGGGTGCCGGGGCAGCCGCGCCACTTCCCCGGGCCACCGGAGTCGGTGGCGTAGTCGCGCCCGAGGTGCCGCACCGGGAAGATACTTTCGTTGATCTCGCCGGTGGCGCGGATGAGGTTGCCGAAACTGACGTTCATGGCGCCCCAGCCGTCCTGCCCGTACACGGCGCCGCAGTAAGCCCCGAACGTGTCGACGGAATGGTCGATGAACAGCTGTCCTGTCTTCGGATGGGTACCGAAGATCACCGTCGGCATGCCCATCTTGTACGTTTGCGGACAGCACCGGCGCGGGATCACCTGCTCGAGCGCTTTGGCAATGGCTTCGCCCACCTCGGTGCCCGGGTGGTGAGTGCCGGCCGCCACCGACTTGTTTGCGGGCGGATTGAGGCAGCACCCTTCCGGCACGATCAGGTCGATCGAATTGAAGAACCCCTCGTTCTTGGGAATCGAGGGATCCATCATGCTCGCCAGCTGCGCCACGACGTACCCGCGCGTGTTGCCGAACGTCGAGTACGCCTGGATGTGGTCGCGCGTGTCGGAACCGGTGAAGTCCACGGTCAACCGGCTGCCGTCGACCGTCACCTTGCAGTGGACGTGGATGTCCGTGTTGCCTTTGGGGTCGTGGTCCACGTAGGCGTCGGACTCGTACACACCGTCGGCCCACGTCTGCACCTCTTCGCGAAAGCGCCGCGCGGCGTAGTCGATCATGTACTGGACCGCACCGCGCACGGCGGCGACCCCATGGCGGGAAATCACCTCCTGCAACCGTCGCGCCCCGAGCTGCGCCGCCCCCACTTGCGCCCGCAGGTCGCCGAGGAAGGTCGGGGTGCGGTTGTTCACCTGCATGAAGTAGGTGATGTCCCTGCGCTCGACGCCCTTCTCGAAGATCTTCACCGCCGGGAAGCGAACGCCTTCGGCCCAGATGTCCTGCGCGTCGACGTTGTACCCGCCCGGCATACCGCCGCCGGTGTCGGCGTGATGGCACTGGATCGACGCGATCAGCACCATCTGGCCGTCATGAAAGACCGGCGCGAAGATGTTGTAATCGGGGAGATGGCCGCCGCCGTGGTAGGGATCGTTGGCAACCAGCACATCGCCGTCGTAGAGGCCGTCGGGGCCGAAGAACTGGAGCGCAAAGCGGATGGGCAGCGTCGAGCTGAGCATGAACTGGGGAATGCCCACGCTCAGCGCCGCCAGGCAGCCGCGGGCGTCGAGAATGGTCGCGTTGCGTTCGTTCGACTGGTTGAGAATCGGAGTGGTCGCTGTGAGGCTCACGTGCGTGGCCATCTCGTAGCAGATCGTCTCCATCGCCCCGCGGATGATTTCGGCGGTGATGGGGTCGAAGGGTGCCGGGGTTTGCCGGGCTGAGCGTTTCGGTTTTCGCCGTGATTGCGTGGACATCAGTCGGCTCCTGAAGGGATCGAGGGATCAAGGGATCAAGGGGTCGACCGTGTGAGCAGGCTTCTTCGCAGTGAGGCGAGCATACGTTCCACCTCCGCATTGAGCTCGAAAACGCGCCCTTGGGTCGAGGCGATGAAACCGAGGCGATTGGCGGCAAGCAATTGCGATTCGAGTTCCGCCGCTGAACCGTAGGCGATTTGCACATGCCGCACATATTCGGCACGTGAATGTCTCGCATATCCTTCCGCGATGTTCGACGAGATCGAGACCGCACTGCGGCGCGTATGGGCTGCAAGCCCATACCTTTCTTCGGCCGGGTACTTCGCCGTCACGGTGTAGACCTCGACCAAGAGGTCCATCGCCCTCTGCCAGACCAACAGGTCCTTGTAGCTCCGAACTGCCACAGGTTGCTCTCAATGCCCCCACCCTCGATCCCTCGATCCCTCGATCCCTCGATCCCTCGATCCCTCGATCCCTCGATCCCTCGATCCCTCGATCCCTTGATCCCTCGATCCCTCGATCCCTCGATCCCTTGATCCCTCGATCCCTCGATCCCTTGATCCCTTGATCCCTTGATCCCCTATCTCACCGGCCGAAACCGCGGCAGCGTCGTGTCGTCGCTGACCTTGTCGAAGACCACCTCCACCGGCATGCCGATGTGAATCTCATCATTCGGGCAGTCGACGATGTTGCTGTGCAGGCGGGGCCCCTCGTCGAGCTCGATGATGGCGACGTTGTACGGCGTGTCGGCGTTGAAAGACGGGTGCTGTGACTGGTGCACCACGATCCAGGTGTAGACCTTTCCCCGACCGCTGAGGCGCGTCCACTCCGCCTGCTCGGACCAGCAGCGCGGGCACAGCAGCGCTGGCGGAAAGCGGACGTGTTGGCAGTCGGCGCAGCGTTGCATTTGCAACTCACCTTGCTGCGCCGCCGCCCAGTACGGGGCGCTGTCCTCGGTGGGGTTCGGAAGGGGTTTCTCCATGGCGAACATGGGTTACCTCCAGGGATCGAGGGATCGAGGGATCCAGGGATCGAGGGATCCAGGGATCGAGGGATCCAGGGATCGAGGGATCCAGGGATCGAGGGATCCAGGGATCGAGGGATCCAGGGATCGAGGGATCCAGGGATCCAGGGATCGAGGGACCGGTATCGTTGCATCAAGGGAACGGGGGGGAGCGGGTGGAATCCGACACCCTTGATCCCTCGATCCCTGGATCCCTAGATCCCTTCTCATCGCGCCAGCACCAACGCGCTGTAGCTGACGGTGGGCGGGGCCTCGTGCGGGGCGCCGCCGTAGCCGGTGACGAGGCAAAGTTCGGCGTCCTTCACCTGTCGTTCACCGCACTCGCCGCGCAGTTGGCGGACGCCCTCGCGCACGTGGCCGAACCCGGAGAGATGTCCCTCCGAGAGCAAGCCGCCCGCCGTGTTCGACGGCAGCGACCCCGTCAGCTCGAGGTTCCCGCCCATGATGAAGTCGCCGGCCTCGTCCGGCTTGCAGAATCCGTAGGCCACGAGGTCGTGGATCACGCGGGGCGTAAACGCGTCGTAGAGCTGGGCCACGTCGATGTCCGTGGGCGTGATCCCCGCCATCCCGTACGCGAGTTCGGCCGCCTTCGTGCCGCCCCAGCGGGCGTCGTCGCGGCCGGCCGGCCGGATGATCTCCGCCGAATGTGACTGGCCCGCGCCCAGAATCCGAGCCGGGCGTTTTGGCAGGTCGCGTGCGCGTTCCGTCGACGTGACGATGAAGGCGCCGCCGCCGTCGGTGTTGGGACAGCAATCGAGCAAGCGCAGCGGCTCGGCGACCCACCGCGAGTTGAAATAATCCTCCAAGGTGATCGGCCGCTTCCGCATCTGGGCGTCGGGGTTGAGCATCGCGTGCTGGCGCCAGGTGACCGCAATCGTGCCGTAATGCTCGTCGCCGTACCCGTGCTCGTGCTGCTGCCGCCGCTTGAGATGCGCCATGAAGGTGATCGCGCCGATGTCACCGTACGGAATCTGGAACTGCGATCCGAACAGTGTAATGGGCACGCCCTGCGGCCAGTTCTGTGTCGCGAAGCAGCACAGCACCATGCGGCAGTAGCCGGCATCGATGGCAGCCATCGCCGTTTGCGCCATGCCACACGCGCTCGCTCCACCGAGATCCATGGTGGCAGAGAACGTCGGTTCGATTCCGAGATAGGCCGCGACGCGTGCTGCCCAGCCATGCTGCTCGCCCATCACCGCGGGCATCAGCACGAGCACGCCGTCGATCTCGTCGCGACCGACGCCGGCATCCTCGACCGTGCGTTTGCTCGCCTCGATGGTGAACCCCATCGTGCTCACGCCCTGCAGTTTGCCGAAGCGCGAACACCCGACCCCCACGATTGCGTATTTGCCACGGAGGCTGTTCATATGGTCTCCGAGTCGACAGTCAAATCCAAAGCGAGCTAGCGTCCTTTCCAGTTGGGCTTGCGCTTCTCCTGGAACGCCCGGATTCCCTCCATGGCATCCTCCGTCGAGAACACTTCTCCGGCAAACATCAGCTCCTGATCGAGCGCGTCCTTGACCGGCATCTGCGCTCCCTTCAGGACCGACTCCTTGACCTTTCGCACCGCGAGAGGGCCGTTCTGGCAGATCAGATCGGCATACCTGATCGCCGCGGGCAGCAACTGGTCGTGCGGCACGACCTCGTTGACGATGCCGAACTCGTACGCCTTCTGCGCGCTGATGGGCTCGGCGGTGAGCAGGACCTGCATCGCGAAGCAGAGCGGGATCTGCCGCGGAAGTTTCACCGTCGAGCCGCCGCCCGGAAACAGCCCGCGCCGCGGTTCGGCAATGGCGAATTTCGCCCGCTCTGACGCGATCCGGATGTCCGTACCCTGCAGCATCTCCATTCCGCCGGCCATGCAGTAGCCGTTCACCGCCGCGATGATTGGCTTGAAGATCTCGACGTCACGGAGGACCGCAACGAGCGACGCATTGACCGGGAAGTCCTGCCCGAGGGTTTCCTGCCCGCCGGAGGCCTGCAGGTCTTTGACGTTCTCGGTGACCATCGGAATGAACTCCTTCAGGTCGCCGCCGGTACAGAACGCCTGATCTCCCGCCCCGGTGATGATGGCCACCCACAGGTTCGGATCGTCGTTGAAATCCAACCACGCCTTCGCCAACCGCCCGAACGCGTCGAAGTTCAGGGCATTGCGGCGCTCCGGCCGGTTGATCGTGATGAAGGCGATCCGGTCCTTCTTCTCATAGATGATGGACGGCATGCATCTTCCTCCCGGGTCGCGGTAGCAGCTGGCCCGCAGTAGCGGTTCGATGAAACGGCCTCATCACTCGCCCGAGGGCGTTGGTATGTCAAGGCCCGCGGGCCACAATGGGCGCCAGTCTGCTTGAGCTGACGCGGCGACGCGGGGACGTGGCGAGCCGGACGCGAAGATGGGGTGAACCGGCGACGGACGGGGGTGCGGAATCGCGCCTATGGGAGGCGAGCTTCGCAGCTATCGTTGGGGATGCGCGGCCGGGTTACCTGCGGTAACTCTGCCGGCTCTGACCGCGATCGCTCTGCTGCTCGGTCTGCCTGGGCGCCGCGTCGTCGCGTCCCCGTGTCGCCGCGTCTGCCTGGGGTCGGATGGTCCACTTATCGGACTGCATGATCATCCGGACGAGCTGAGCGAGGATCTTGTCGTACGCATCATCCAGGTCCTGGACGTGCGGCTTCCTCAAGTATCCGCAGTGCGCTGCTAACTCCAGCCAGACGCGCGTTTCCTCTGCTCCGGCTTCCGAGTCGCTCAACTTGCTGGCGAAGTGCGCCGGATCGCGCCGCTTTCGCCACGCCTCGGCAATGTGTGTGCAGACCGAACGGGCCGACCGTCGGAGCTGGTCCGTCATCGAGAATCGCTCCTCTGGCGGAAAGGTCTTGGTCGCTTCGAAGATCCGCATCGCCGCCTCGATCGCGTTCTGATAGACGTGCAGTTCCCGGTAGCTCCGCACATTGCCCGTCGTCCGTTTCTCTCCCTGCTGTTCTTTCCCTTCTCTTTGCCCGTTCGCGCTCTCTTCGTCGCGTCGATAGTCCGTTCGCTGCATCGGTACTTTCTCCCGTTTCCACTGCGCCGCGTCGCCGCGTTCCCGCGTCCGTCCGCGGTCCAACGTGCCCTGCTTCCAGCACTCTTGCTGCATCAATGATACGCCGCCTGCACAGGCGAACAGCGTCGGCCGGCTCCCGCGGAACGACGCCGTTTGTGCACTGCTACGGCTTCCGAGACGATTCGGCCTTTTCAATCGGGCCGACGGTCACCTGCGGCCGCAACTGCTCGAGCAACTTGTCTCCGATTCCCTTCACCATCTTCAGGTCCTCCACCGTCTTGAAACCTCCGTTGCTCTGTCGGTACTCGATGATGGCCTGAGCCTTGGCATCGCCAATGCCCTTGAGCGAAGAGAGCTCCGCGGCCGAGGCGGTATTCAAGTTGATCGGCGTGTTCTCGGCGGCCGAAGCGGCCGCCAGCCATCCGAGAACGGCCAGGAGCACGGCAAACGATCGTAGTCTTGCGCTTCTCATACGGTTCCTCCTTTCAACTGGGCGCTTCACGCGCCAACATCGGCGGTCCGCGGGAGCCGACCGGCGCCCCGTGTATAGCCCACCAGTGCGATATTGTGCAACTAGATAAATATCATTATAATCTACTTAACTGGTGTACATGCTTGGCAGGTATGCAGTTGCTGGTATCGGACAGGCCATGTTGCTCTCCGCCATCGCCCAGCCATCGCGGCCCCCGCGGCAACCGATCGTGTGGGGTGCCCTGGGATTGCTGTGCGGCCAGGTGCTGGGCGCATCGGTCGCGCCCGCGTGGAGTGCGGTCGCGGCGGCCGGCCTGTTCCTCCTGTGCGTGCTCACCTGGCGGGCCCTCGGCGTGGCGCTGGCGTTCAGCTTGCTCGGAGTTGCCGTTGGGGCGGTGCAGGTCGACCGACTCCTCCGCCCGCGCTTCGCCGACCACCACGTCGTGCGCCTTGCCGGCGCGGATGTGGAACTCGCGGGTCGCGTGATCGCGCCTCCTGTGCGGCAGCCGTCGCGGACCCGATTGCTCGTCGAGGTCGAGGAGCGGCGGGACGGCGAGGGTTGGCAGCCCGCGGCGGGACGCGTACTCGTGACCGTGCGGGATGCGCAGCAGCGGTGGCGGCGGGGTGACCATCTGCAGGCGCGCGTGCGCCTCCGGCGTCCGCGCAACTTCGGCAATCCGGGTGAGTTCGACTACGAGGCGCATCTGGCACTCCGCGCGGTGTACGTGACCGCCTTTGCCACCAGCGACCGCTCCTGGGAGCGACGTCCAGCCGACGCTTCGGATGTCCTCATGCTGCTCGATGACTGGCGAGCTGACGTCGCGACGGTTCTCGACGACGCGCTCGATGGCACCGCACGGCAGATCGTGGGCGCCCTGGTCATCGGCGACATGGCGGCGTTGCCAGCTGACGTCTACCGCCGTTACGCACGCACCGGCGTGAGCCATGTGCTGTCGATCTCTGGGCTCCACGTCGGTTTGGTTGCGGGAGGCGCCTACACAATCTGCCGGTGGCTGCTGGCGCGCAGCGAGTGGCTGCTGCTGCGGGCCAACGTGCCGAAGCTGGGCATGCTCTTCGTGACGCTTCCGGTTCTCGCATACGCGGGCATTGCCGGGTTCAGCGTGCCGACGATCCGCGCGGTGGTCATGGTGCTCCTCTTCTCCTGTGGGGTGCTGTTCGACCGTCAGCGAAACTGGATCGCGAGCTTGGCCGGCGCGGCCCTGGGCGTGAGTCTGTTGTGGCCGGGTTCCGTGTTCGACATCTCCTTTCAGCTCTCGTTTGTCTCCGTCCTCGCCATCGTGCTCGGCATGAAGCGAGTGACCGGCTGGTGGGCCGCCTGGGAGGAGCGGCATCTGATTCGGCTCCGGCAAGGACGCCGGTGGCGGTTGCTGCGGTGGTTGGTCCTGTCGCTCGCGGTCACCATCTGCGCCACGGTGGGCACCGCGCCGCTGACCGCGTGGCACTTCAATCAGGTTTCCTTGGTCTCGCTCGTTGCCAACCCGCTGGTCGTGCCGCTGCTCGGCCTGCTCCCGGTCGGCATGGGGCTGCTCGCTGCACTGGTGGTGCCACTGTCGTCTCGTCTCGCCTCCCTGTTGTTCGCGGGCGTCGGCATCATCGTCGAGTTTGCCGACGGACTGGTCGCTCGCCTGGCCGAAGTGCCGGGCGCGGCGATCCGCGTCGTCAGTCCCTCTCTGCTCGAGCTCGCGCTGTTCTATGGCCTCCTCGGCGCTCTGCTGACGTTCGCTCGGGGCCCCCGTCGCGTGCTGGTCGCGCTCTGCGCGCTCGGCCTATGCGCCGATGCTTCGTACTGGTTCGCAGCGCGTTGGCATCGGGCCGAACTGCGCGTCACCTTCCTGTCGGTTGGCCAGGGCGACAGCACGGTGATCGAGTTCCCGGGCTCCTTCGTGATGGTCGTCGATGGCGGCGGAATCGGCGGTGGATTTGATGCCGGCGAGCGCCTCGTCGCGCCGTACCTCTGGCGCCGCAAGATTGCCCACGTCGACGTCCTCGTGCTCACCCATCCACAGTTCGACCACTATGGAGGGCTGGCGTTTCTCTCGCGCGCCTTCTCGCCCGGCGCGCTGTGGTGGAACGGCGCGCGCGGCAGCGGATCCCAGTTCGAGGCGTTCTGGGCGACACTCCAGGCGGAACGCATCCCGATGGTGACCGTTCGCCAGGGTTTTCACCGCGTGATCGATGGCGTCGACGTGCGGGTCTTGTCGCCCGACGAGACCACCATGGGCCGATCGAACAATGGGTCGGTGACGTTGCGCCTGCAGTATGGCCCCACCACCCTCCTATTGCCTGGCGACCTCGAGGCGGATGGTGAACAGCGGCTGGTGGCGACGGTGTCGGACTGGCTCCCCAGCACCGTCCTGAAGGTGCCGCATCACGGGGGCCGGACCTCGAGCACCGCACGCTTCCTGGATACGGTCGCACCGCGCTGGGCGGTGATCTCCACCGGCTACGAGAACCGCTTCGGCCTGCCGCACCCGCACGTGCTCGCCGCGTACGCCCAGCGCGGGGTGGCGGTCTGGCGAACCGATCTGCAGGGCGCCGTCACCGTTCGTGTGAGAGAAGACGGCACCGTGACCGTTCACGGCGCCCGGGGCACCAAGTGAAAGGCAAAAGTCAAAAGGCAAAGGGCAAAAGGCAAGAGTGGGACACGGAGAAGAGGGCGTATGGAAAGAAGAACAGAGCTGCGTGAATCCAACTACTGGCTTCGGCTCCTTGCGGGAGCCGGCGTCCTTCCGCCGGACCGCCTCTCGGGCATCGTCGACGAGTCGAACCAGCTCAGGGCCATTCTCTCGAAGGCGGTCGCGACTGCCAAGAGACGGACTGCCTGAAAGTATCACGTTCGACTTTTGCCTTTTGCGATTTGCCCCTTGCCTTTTGACTTCGGCGCGAAGCGCCGTTGCTCTTGACACCATCGCGAGCCGGAGTCTAAAAGCGCCACGAGCCCAAGGTGCCGCACTGGTTGCGGAAAACTGAACGCACTCGGCCCGGGGGGCCGTGGGGCGGAAGGAGGGGAAATGGTCAGAAGGCAGCGGACCCGGTGGGGGATTGCGGTCGCCGGTCTGGTTGTCGTCCTGTCGTGGGCTGCCGGTGCGCACGCCATTTACCTGGACGAAGAGCAGAACGTCAATCTCCGCCTGCGTGCCTACACCCAAGGTTCGATCCGGACCGACAAGTCGCAGACCGACACCTTCCCGACGACGAAGGGGGGGCAACTGGTGCAGCACCGGAACTTCTTCAACCCCGAGCTCGACGCCAAGCTGACACCGTACACCTCGTGGATGAAGGGCGGGGCGCTGGATTGGCTGGCGCCCGACGATTTCCGCTTCCGCGTCGCCGGCTGGGGATTCTACGACGGCATCTACGACTACGGCGCCAGCCAGTTCAACCGGAACCAGCGCGGCCTCAATCCGAACTTCGGCAGTTTCAACCGGGGGGTCTGCTCGAACAATCTCTCGCAGCCCTGCACCTCCAACGCCGAATGCGGCGCGGGGGCCGTGTGTCAGCCCGCGGGAGCCTGGTTCCTCGAAGGCCCGACGCTGAACGACCCGAAGAACTGTCCTCCGGGGTCCGGTAACAACACGCCGTGCCTGGTCGACTCGCTGGATCAGCTCATCCCGGATGCCAACCTCAGCGAGCCGCGCGACACCTACGGGTCGCAGCAACGGGTCAACGAGCTCTACCTCAGTTACAGCAAGGGCCCGGTGTTCCTGCGCCTCGGCCGGCAGAGCATCTCGTGGGGTGAGGCGGATACGATCGCCCTGCTCGATCAGAACAACCCCTTCGACGTCACCCTGGGTGCACCCGGAGTCTTCGAGGATCTCGACGAGGCACGCATCCCCCTGTGGACGATTCGTGCGAGCGTGAACCTGTTCGACACGCTCGGGCCCTTTTCGAGCGGCTTCGTCGAATCGTACTGGGTGCCCGGTGACATTGACACCAACGTCGGCCTCCTGCCGATCCTGACGGTCAGCCCGTACTCGCCGCGCGGGAAGAACCCCCAGTTCAGCTCTGGCTTCCCCAATGAGACGTTTCAGATGATCCTGTTCGACCACGTTCCGAAGAAGGGATTCGGGAACAGTCGGTATGGATTCCGCTTCCAGACCGTGGTCAATCGGTTCTACACCGTCCAAGGGTGGATCTACACGCACTTCCCCAACGCACCGGTGCCGCGGCATGCCTCCCCGGCGGTAGTCAAAGGTGGATCGGCTGGCGCCCGCGTGCAGAGCCCGGTCTTGTGTACCAGTGGCTATCCGGGAGGATGCAGCCCCCTGTTCCTCGTTGAAACCGTGCACGATCTGACGATGGTGTATGGCCTTGCCACGACGTTCTTCGTCGAGCCGGTGGACGGAATTCTTCGCCTGGAAGCGGAGTTCTTCGAGAACGAGCCGGGCTTCATCCCGCAGTACAACCTGAACATCAAGAGCGACGCAGATCGGAAGAATGGCATCGGCATCCCCGGCGCCGGTGCGGCAACCCATCCGGGCACCGTGCCCGTGGCGGACATCGCCCGCTGGGAGGTTGGGTTCGACCGCTTCTTCTTCCTGCGGGCGCTCAACCCGACCAACAGCTTCACGCTGTCGGCCGCCAACGTCGGCGCCTGGAATCTGGATGAGACCCCGCGCAAGGATTTCCGCATGAACGGCCAGCGAAAACCGGGGACTGACGTGTTGGGCAAGGACCCGGTACCCGACGACTTTGTCCAGCAGAAAAAGGTCGAGAATTTCTTCCAGGTCACCCTGCTGACCGACTATATGCACGGACGCCTGAGCCCGCAGCTCACATACATCCAGAACATCCGGGGCACCTATATGCTGCACCCACAGATCACCTACCGGTGGAGCGACTGGCTCCTGTTCAAGGCGGACTTCGTCCACATCGGCGGCGAATACCAGAGCCTGGGCTTCTTCAGGGACCGAGACCAGATCGCCGTCCGCGCGACGTACCAGCTCAACTGAACGCGGTGTTGTCTGGAGCGATAAACGGATCCTTACGTAGTCGGCTTGAACGACAAGAGGAAGAGCCTATGAAGCACTTTGCGTTGCTGGTGGTTGCGCTGTTCGTTGGAAGCTCGTTGCTGCTGTGGGGCTGCGGTGGCACGGATGACGTCGAGCAAGTTTCGAACATCGCGTTTACGCCCGTCCCCACGGCCACCCCCGTACCCAAGCTGTGCGGCAACGGCGTGGTCGATACCGTTTATGAGCAGTGCGACACCACCGCGCCGGGCAGCTCCTGCCCGGCCGGCAAATCGTGTGTCTGCTGTGCGTGTCTCGCCCCGGATGAAACCCTGGGCGAACGGGAGTTCACGGTCGCTCGCCCGCCCAGTAAGTTCCTCAGCAGCGCGCTCGGCGGCGCGGACGTCTCCCTGCAAGGCGTCCCGTGGTTCCTGCAGCCGCTGCGCCTGGTGGCTGGCCGGCCCGACCCGGATGCGCCAGCGGGCCAGGAACCGGAGGCGGCGTGTTCGGCACCGCTGGTGCTCGCGCAGGATGCCATCATCGGTCTTGCCGCGCTGGACGGTTCAACGGCGTGCATCAAGCTCTTTGCCGAAGACAGCGGCGGGAACCTCGACTGCGACGGCGGCTCGAAGCAGGACGTCGTGGTCACGCAGAACAGTAACGGCGGTGACAACGAAGATCCGCCGGTGGTGGAAACCTACGTAGGTACACCAGGTGGTCCTGGCTCGGCGACGCTCATTCTCGCGCGGGTGGTGAGCATCAACCTGCCCGTGGGAACACAGCCCCCGAACTGCGAATTAATTGACTACGACAACCCGCTGTCCATTCCGGGGGTCGAGGAAAAGGATGTGATTGACGCCGGGTTTGCGTTCACCACCAACCTCGGGACCGGGTTCGTCGCTAACCCGGTGCAAGGGGGCGCGACCGTTACTCTGAGCGTGTCCGCTGACGAAACGTTCTCGTGCAAGGACTGGACTCAGACCGATGCGCGGGGAAAACTCCTATTACCGATCCCGGGCCTGGACACCGTCATTGGCGATACGGTGAACATGCTCCTGCTCACCGACAAGTGAGAAAATACGCCGGTTTCTGCCGTCCGAGGCGGGCGGCAGAGGCCGGCGCTCTCTCGCCGCCGGCATTCCTCAACTCCCCCACCCTCGCGGTCGCTGACAGGTGCCGGTTACTCGAAGCAACGTCTCACCGGGGTGGAGAATCCGGGCAGCACGTCGTCGCCGCGTAGCGCATCTTCTTCAGCGAGCACGCGCACACCACAAGGTGAGCGGTAGACGTGGACCGTGCGCGTCCGCGGATGGATCACCCAGACGAGGCGCGTACCGGCCGCGAAGTACTCGCGCATCTTCTCGTCGAGATCCTCGATCCGAACGCCAGTCGATCGACGGTCAATCCGGACCCACTCCGCACTGGTTTCGGCATTCCTCGAGCAAGTCGGTCAGCGTCTGCCGCCACTGATAGCGTGGCGCCCAACCCGTGCTGCGTTGGAGATGCTCCGGACAGCCAATCACCACGGGGATGTCGGTCACGCGCACCCGCTCCGGCACGACGCTGAGGCGCACCTGGTGGCCGCTGATTTCGATCAGCTCGGCCGCGACCTCCCGCACCGAGCGGCCAACGCCGGAGCAGACGTTGAACACGTCGCCTGACCGGCCGCATTCCCACGCCGCGACGTAGCCGGCCACGACGTCGCGCACGTCGGTGAAATCGCGGACGACGTCGAGGTTGCCGACCGCCAGCGTCGCTGGCTGCCGCCCCTGCTCGATGGCCACCAACTGCTGGGCGAGATCGGGACAGACGAACCCCGGTTGTTGCCCTGGGCCGGTGTGGTTGAAGGGCCGCACCCGCACGACGTCGAGGCCGTAGCCGTTTGCCCACTGGTAGGCGAGCAGGTCGGCTGCCGCTTTGCTCGCCCCATAGG
>Ga0316622_100000788_pt1 | contig 19383 bp, 13 predicted proteins | sample OWC_Aug_OW2_C1_D_FD_207646 | JGI IMG/M metagenome (GOLD analysis project Ga0316622, IMG submission 207646) | Wetland soil microbial communities from Old Woman Creek delta, Ohio, United States - OWC_Aug_OW2_C1_D5_C | ecosystem: Environmental > Terrestrial > Soil > Wetlands | place: USA: Ohio... | reverse complement strand
GAGTTTCCTTGATTGTCGCGATATCGTCAGGTGTCCCCGTATCGGCTACCGGGGCAAGAAGCGACGAATCTGGAAGTGTAGCGTCGTCGCTTTCCGGGCCAATATTTTCCGCGGCTTGCATGGCTGCGAGTTTGCCTGGTGGCATATCTTCTTCAGAAGCATACGACTCTATGACACCGAGATTAAAGTTAAGAGCCAATATCCAAATCGCACAAATAAGGGAACGACGGAAAATATTGTGTGGAACTGGTTTCATTGAAAGTCTCCGGAATGATAGCTATTGAAATGGATTTTTATCCTACCCAAGCAAAAACTGGGTCAAAGAAGCCTCAGCGTACTTGGCGTTAGCAAAATGAAATTGGCAAATATCGCACTCCGTTAGCCGGCAGTGGAACACTAACGCCCAAAATGAGACTTTATGAAATAATGCCCTCACGATTGACCTAAAAACAGAACCACTTTTGACTAATATGACGGATCCAATTTTCGAGTTGGCAATCGACTTGCCACCGCAAGGTTCAGGTAAATTGCTCAGAGTGCTGCATCTACAGTTGCGTTCGGCCATCGTCAATGGCCGCTTACATCCCGGCACGCGCCTGCCGGCTACCCGTCAACTCGCGGCAAGCATCGGTATATCGCGCAATACTGCGGTGGCGCTTTACGACCTGCTGCAAAGCCAGGGTTATATCGACATTCGTCCCGGCGCCGGGGCATTTGTGGCGAGGTACGCATCCCAACCGCCGCCACCCGCCGATTCGCAAGCCGACTCGCGATTGAATCCGTTCTGGCGCAATCCCCCTTCACTATCGCCGCCGTTTCAGCCGCCTTATCGTTTCGATTTCAGGATAGGTTTATCCGATACATCGAATTTTCCGTTTCAGATTTGGCAACGCTTGTTGCTACGCTCGCAACGTACTCTGGCGAAAATGCCTAGCCATTACGCTGATCCTCAGGGTCAGGCCAGTCTACGGGAAGCCATTGCCGGTCATGTTTCATTTGCTCGTGCCGTCGCCTGCCAAACCGAGGATATTCTGGTTACTACTGGTATCCAGCAAGCCCTGGATTTACTGGCAAGAATACTGGTGACGCCCGGCCAGACTACGTTGGCGATGGAAGAACCCGGCTACCAACCGGCAAAAATCGCTTTTATAGCGGCCGGCGCCAAGGTCATCGATATTCCGGTCGATAATGAAGGCATTTGCGTGGCGCAAATTCCGTCGCAGGCTGATGTGGTTTACGTCACGCCCACGCATCAATTTCCGTTGGGGCATACGCTGTCGATGTCACGCCGAACCGCGCTGCTTGAATTCGCCCGCCAGCATCGGGCGGTGATTATCGAAGACGACTACGATAGCGAATTCCGCTACGGTAGCTATCCGCTGGATGCACTGCAGACTCTGGATCGGAACGGGCTGGTGTTTTACCTCGGTACGTTTTCGAAGTGTCTGTTCCCGACGTTACGTCTGGGATTTGTGGTCATGCCCGCCTGGTCACGGCAAGCTCTGATAGCCGCGAAACGCTTCAGCGACTGGCACAGCCCTGCGTTGGAGCAGGAAACCCTGGCTTCGTACATCGCCGAAGGCCATCTGGCGCGGCACATCCGCAGAATGCGCAAGGTCTACGGCGAAAGGCACGCCGCATTGATCTCGTCAATAACCCATCATTGCGACGATTTATTGGAACCGATTTCCGCTGCGTGCGGATTACATTTGACCGCCTTGCTGAAAGATAATCGCTTGCAAGCGGAGGATATAGCCGAACGGGCGGCGGACATTGGCATCGGGCTATATGCGTTGACACGCTATCCCATCGCGGAAAGCGGCTTAAACGGTTTTGCTTTTGGCTTGGGCATGATCGACAGAGAAGACGTTGATGAGGCAATCGCTCGTCTCGCTGAGACGATGCGAGACGAGCGCAGCTAACGTCAATCAACCTACCACTAAAAACTACCTATCATTTTATTGGCACTAATATTCGAAGTCCTGTGTTACGCGTTTTCGACAGTTGGCAAGTACTCAACGTCTCACTGGTAACCTACGGGATCGATAATAGCGTTTGTGCATTTACTCGATCCGGAACTAGTCTTATCTAGGATAGAGCCAAGTGACGTCGCTTCTGTCAACTCGCCTTTCAGCTTGATTTGTACCTCGACGACCAAGTTGCGGTTGGAGTCCGCATCCGGCTTACAATCGACCAGCAGCGCGGATGAGGAACCCGGACCGAAGGTTTGCTCGAAGGCGTGACTGATGTCGGAGACGGAAACCTTTTTATCGATGTTCGTTTCCATAAATTTCTGCATCTGGGAAGCGTTGACTTGGTTTTGCAGGGCCAAGGCAATACGAAAATAACTGTCGGCATTGGCCGCTCCGAAGCAGGTTCCGTGCTTGATCCATTCGTGGCGGTGCAAATCGGAGGCGGTTCCCGGCATGGCCTTATCCAGTTCAGAGAGCGTGCCACTGCCGAGTCCGGGAGGAGATGGCAAAAGATGCCAATCTTTCGAATCCTTATCGTTGTTTTTATCCTGATTGGAAACCCCCTTACAGTAATAATTGCCCTTCGGCTGTGGCCAAAGTCCGTGCAGGGTGAAATGAGTTGCATCGAACCGATCTGTCGTCTGGCTGTCGCATTCCGCCTTGCCATCGTGTTCGTGAATGTCGCAGAAAGCGGGCTGCCAGCTAAGGACTAGCAGGTTGTCGCGGCTAGTGTTGTCAGTGTTGCCACCGCCTTCCAGCGTGCCGCAATCCAAGCTGACCCACCGCTCCGCCGGCTTTGCGCCGGCTACCCTGAGCTTGACAAAAGCCCCGCCTGGTTTGTTCAGGCTGATGGCGGGATAGGTCTTGCCATTCGTCACCTTGATTTTTCCAGGATTCGAACCACTTTTGATGTTTTTGACCGCGCGGCAGGTCTTGGTTGCCGTGAAATTGCCTAAATCATCCGCGGTAGCCAGTCCCGAGACCGCGCTGCCGCACACTAAAATCAGACTCAAGCAAATAATGTTGAAACGCATGATGCTCTCCTTCGGCTTACCGTAGATTGGATAAATAAGTTATGCCTGGCCAAATTTTTATTTCGGCCAAAGATCGTTCAGTCGTAAAACAGGATGTCACAATATTTCTTGGTTCACTGGGTTTTCATTAATACGCCTTGTGAAAGCCTGCGTAGGGTAGATTTTCGACATGGAGTTAAGCACTAAATACAGTTGTACCGCCCTCCGCCAGACAATTAATAACACTACACTCCTTGATTTGCTACTTATCATATACGTTAATATGCAAATGTTCGACTTTCACATTTTACATGTCTTCTCCACCCGCGATCTCCATTGCCCTCAAAGCATGGCCCATTGAAAAATAGCAGTAACTCTTAGATAAAACATATTTTAAGGGTTATGAATCGCCGCCAGAAAAGCTAGCAGTTGTTGACTGACCGCTACAATAACCGGACTTCAAAAAATGGTTGCCTGCACGTTTAGTCTGGTATATAAGCTATGCCGACTGAGATAGTCGATTGTTGGTTCCCGCCCCGTATTGGCGGACAAGCTGTAATTTTTTAAATCGCCTTCCTACATCCTCATCAGGAAAGGAGTTGTCACATGGCAGAAGTAGCTGGCTACCACATCCCTAAGTTTATGGTGGTTCCGCCGGTTATCAAACCAATGCCATCCGCAATGTTCAAGAGCGTTTTTGACGGGCTGAGGAACGAGAGGACGATCAACATCTATTTCGCACAGGACCGTGGATTCTTCGTAACATCCACCAAAGAGCCTGTTGGCGAAGCTCAATTGCTGGACTAACACCGCCCGCCCTTTAACAGGCAAAAACGATACCCCACCCCGGCTGATTGACTTAAACGCTAGCCCCCTTATCGGCAAGTGAAGGAGGTGATACCACGGCAATAACCTAAATTACAGACATCATTTTTGACTGGTGAATAATTTTCCTTCAAGAAACGCTGAATAAGTCCTTCGATAGACTCAGGATAAACAGTAAGTAATTGATTCCATTTGTGGTTCAACATCTGCCCCACGAATGGAATCAACTTTCAAAAAACAGTCCTTGGGATATATCTTTGCCCACCCATTCCAGTAATGTAGAAAGGAGATAATCATGCCGACAGCATCACGAACCATACTCGGCGGGATCAAGTCAGGCGTTGTCAGCAGCATCTCTTGGCGAGCCGCGCGCAGCACCAATCTTTATCTCGAATCCAGCGTGCTAGACAAGGGCACGGATATTCTGGCCTATAAGCAACGCATTCCCATCGAACAGGACACCATCATGGTGTTTGCCGACGATGCCCCGCAATACAACTGGGCGCATCCCTGCCGGTATCTGCTGCATGACGCCCAATCGGGTGAGTTTTATCGCGAAATAAATGCGCAATTTCCGCCTTACATGACCGCGGATGTGCCCAAGACCTTTCAAGCCTTCCATCAACCCGTCCGCATCGCGGACGCAGAACTGCATTACCCCGTTCTGCCCAAGCTACGGTGCCCCATCCGTTGGCGGAAAGGGCAACGCTATGCGGTGCTGTTTTCCGGCGCCTCCAACAACCGTCATACCAACGATCTGGAGTTCCTCTATCGAACGCTACGCGACATCTACGGTTTCCCCGCCGCGAATATTTATGTCCTCAACTATGATGGCGGCATCAATTACAGCGGCAATCCAAAACCGGTGGTAAGCTGGCCGGGGAACAGTACGGCCTATCGCATGCCGACACACGGCCAGGGAACCAAGGCTGATATGGACGCGGTACTTGACACTCTGATGGCCAAACTGAAGGCCGACGACTTGTTGCTGATCCACACCAATAACCATGGCGGCCACAACGGCTCCGAATCCTATCTATGCACCTATAGCGGAGCGGATTACCACGCTTCGGACTTTGCCTGCAAGCTGGGTACGTTACCGAAGTTCAACTGTTTGATGGTGATGATGGAGCAATGCCACTCCGGCGGTTTCAATGCGCCTATATTGACGCATTCCACGGCGACTTACACCAGTGTCTCGTCCGCTTGCGAGGAATTGAGGAGTTCCATTGGTGGCGCGGACTTCGATCCCTTCGCCCGTGACTGGATTGCCGCCATGACGGGTAGCACTCCATATGGTGGAGCCCTGGCGTCGAATCCCGACACGGATGGAACGGGCAAAGTCTCGGCCAGGGAGGCGCACAATTATGCCGATGCCGTGAAGGATCCCTACGACACCCCCGTCTACAGTGAATCCTCGGCGGCGGCTGGCAATTTCCACCTCGGCCAGCGCTATAGCTATATCTGGCCGATCTATTGCCGGTTGCTGGTCGAGATTCTTGATCCGTACTATCGACGCAAGCCGATACCGGAATTTTATGAAATACTGCATGACAAACTGATGCCGAGTCTCAGGGAAATCGAAGATAAGCTCGCCGGAGTATCGGCGGATCAGGAGATTGAATTGAAGAAAGCTTTAATCAGCACCACGAAGAAAGTCATGGGACGATGACGATCCTGGATCAGCACATCTTGAACAAGGTGCGTGACCGCTTGGGCGCCGACCGGCTGGAAACGGCCATCGTCTATATGGATAGCGAACCGAAACGCGCCGGTGAACGAGTTTCCGTCACGGATAACGTGATCGATATGCCTTGGGATGGGTATATCGTCTTTATCGATCTCGAACCCAAGGCAAATTGGGGGCATGCCTGCGAGTATCTCGCGATACGCCTAAATGGCGACGAGGTTATCGAGTTGGCGGCGCAAATGCCCCCATTTCTTAAAGCCGAAACATCGGCCTTTCGGTTGTTGTGGCGTGGCCCCCTAGCGCCGGAATGGGCCGTGGCGGTGTAGAGTCATAGCGAGCCGGCAGTTTAGAAACTGCCTCTTTTATCAGGGCAGTTCGCGCAACCTGCGCTCCAGAAATCGCCGCTCCGGCTCCTGACGCGCCAAGTCCAAAGCCCGTTGGTAGGCCGTGCGAGCTTCGGCGAAGCTTCCCTGCCGCCGGTACAAATCGGCCCGCGCCGCATGTGCCAGGTGGTAATCGGTTAGGTCGCCGCGCCCGAGGATGGCATTGACCAAGGTAAGCCCGGCCGCCGGCCCATCCCTCATAGCCAAAGCCACGGCGCGGTTCAGTTCGATCACCGGCGACGGGTCGGCTCGCATCAACAGCTCGTAAAGGGCGACGATTTGCGGCCAGTCCGTGGCGGCCGCATCGATGGCGTTGGCATGCACCGCGGCGATGGCCGCTTGCAGAGTGTAAGGACCGAAGCGGCGCGACAGCAACGCCCGTTCCACCAATGCCGAACCCTCGGCAATTTGCCCCCGGTTCCATAATGAGCGGTCCTGTTCGTCCATCAGGATCAGTTCACCACTGGGCGAACTGCGCGCGGCGCGGCGGGACTCATGAAGCAGCATCAGTGCCAGCAAACCCTGTGCTTCCGGTTCCGGCAATAGCTCGACAATCAACTGGCCCAAACGTATCGCTTCTTCCGACAAGTCATGCCGGGTCAGCGAGTCGCCGGATGAAGCGGAATAGCCTTCATTGAACACCAGATAAACGACTCGCAATACGGATTCCAGGCGATCGGGCAATTCGGTGTGCGCAGGCACCTGATAGGGAATGCGGGCGTTGCGGATCTTCGCCTTGGCACGGACGATACGTTGCGCCAGGGTTGGCGCGGGCGTCAGGAATGCACTGGCGATCTCCTCGGTCGCCAAGCCGCAGACCTCGCGTAAAGTCAGAGCCACTTGGGCATCGGGCGACAGCGCCGGATGGCAGCAGGTGAAAATCAGCCGCAAACGGTCGTCCTCAACGCTGTCGTCTTCCCAAGCTTCGTCGGTTTCGCTGGCGGGATCGGCCAATGCCTCCGCATCTTCCAGCGCATCGAAACGGGCCTGCCGACGCAGGCCGTCGATCGCCTTGAAGCGGCCGGCCGATACCAGCCAGGCCTTGGGATTGGCCGGCACGCCGTCGCGCGGCCATTGTTCCAGCGCCGCCCTGAACGCGTCGTGCAATGCTTCCTCGGCAACATCGAAATCGCCGAGCAGCCGAATCAGCGTGGCAAAGATATGGCGTGACTCAGAATGGTATAGAGTATTCAGAGTCTCGAGAACGACATCCTCGCTGGTCGGCAGCGAGTCTGCAGTCATTGCTGCTTGTTCTTCAAGAAGATTATCCATGGCGGCTATGGCGCAGTATCAATGTCGACCGAAACGTTTTTTTGCGTCACGCTTTCGCCATCGCCACGATCTTACACGCGGTCCGCCAATTCCGGCCAGTCATGGCAACGCCGAGCAGCCTTTCGGCATTCGCGGCAAGTTTGGACCGGCCTATACCCTCGGGTGCATGCAGGTAGAAAATCTTGCCCTTGAGATTAAAGCGTTCGTTTTCCTTCCTGATGCTTTCGAGTGTTTTCAGATCAGGGTTCGCCGGCACGGAGAGCAAAAAGTTTACGTGCAAGGTATTGGGTTCGGATTCCGCATCGGGAAATGGATTTGAGTTAAGCGCCTGCTCCATTTCCGGTAATTGCAACAACAATACTTTAGGTTCGAAGCCATGGCTTTCTTTGATTTCTGCGCCGATTTTACTGGAAAGCCGCGAGGTGTTTTCCGCCTTGCTCTGAAAAACCACGTTTCCGCTTTGAATATAAGTCTTGACGTTATTGAAGCCAAGATTTTCAAGAATGGACACCAGCGCTTTCATAGGCAGAATGTTATTTCCACCAACGTTAATGCCTCTGAATAGTGCAATATAAGTCTTCATCCTATCCCTATACCAAAGATTTGCCTTCAATGCGCAACGACACCTGGCTTTAAATCTAAGCTCGCTTATCGCGCATGGCAAAATACTTCTTGATGCTTACATCTTCGACGAAGTGCCGGTAGGCTTGGCTTTCCACGGCATAGATCGCAATCTTGCCTTGCATGTCGTAATGCACCCCCCAACCATATTTTTTGGTCAACGGCGATGCGCGCATGCAGGCACAGGGTTTGGCGAAGAATGCGTCCCAAAGCCGTTGCCGATTGACCTTCAGCTCCGCGAGTGGAATCTGCTTGTGTAGCGCATGAACCCTGAACTTCAACTCCTGCAGCGTGTAACCATAAGGGATACCGCTCAGCAATTGGTACTCGATAACGGCGATGGATTGTTTGCCGCTCTTCTCGTCCGGGACGATGGCCGCCTGTAATGGGCAATCCGGTGCGATCTGAATGAATTGATTGACTGGATTCATGCTCTCTTCCTCGCTACTTTACTTCCGCCCACGGATCGTAGCTGCCTACGCTCCACAAGCGATTCTCCAGGTCACGGCATGTAAACCCGCGCCCACCGTAATCTTCATCCTTGATGGCAATCTCGATTTTGGCGCCGGCCGCAACGGCTTTGGCGTATACGGCATCCGCATCGCTCACCACCAGGTAGGAACTCTGTGTCTCGAACCCACCGATCTCATCCGGCTGTTTGATATGTCTGGAAAATTCCGTCACATTCCCGGTCGAGGCCAGCATCAGCAGGCCGCCACCGAGTTTCAACTCGGCATGGGCAATCGTGCCGTCGGGATTTTCGAACACTTGGTGTTTCTCGAAGCCGAACACCCGGCACAACCAGTCCATGGCGGCGGGGGCATCGCGGTAACGTAAAACCGGAATAACGTTGCTGCTGGTCTTAATTGAAGTGTTCATGACATTCTCCTGACTCAATCAGAGTGGCAATCTGCGAAGCCTGGTTAACTGATGCCTGCCCCGCGCCTGCATGGCCGGAGTCTTGACAACGGCGCAACACATGAGTAACAGAATATATGCCCGCGATCAACACATCGAATAATTCAGGCGTCTCCAATACTAATGCCAGCATCTCTTTCGGTCGGTCCATGGAACCCCGGACGCAGCCAGCAAATCTGTTCAGGATCGGATGTTTGGTGTTTTATCTCCGCTTAAACGATCCTTGACCAAACGCTGCTGGTGTCTAAAATCAGTCGGCTTTAGTCACTGATAGTCCTTCCGGACTTGAAAACTTTACCGCAAATGAAAGCCGGCGTCAGCCCTGCCCGCTCAGGCTGCGCATGACCTGATGCCAGCCTTCCTCGGCGTTTGCTCCCACCAATTCGAATACCGTTTGCAGCTGCTGCATCTGTGTACCAGTCAGTTGTGCCTCCAATTCCGCCCCACTTGTGGTCAATGACAGCTCTCGCACGCGCTTATCATACTCGGCGGCGTCCATCGCCACCAATTGCAATTCTACTAGCTGCCGCAAAGGCGCATTCAAGGCTTGTTTGCTGACGCTTAGCATGCTCAGCAGCGCATTGACCGAAATCCGCGGATTGCGGCCGACGAAATAGAGTATCCGGTGGTGGACCCGCCCTAGACCGCGCTCGGCCAGGATGCGGTCTGGTTGCACGGTAAAGGCGCGGTAGCCAAAGTAAAACTGCTCGATAGCCAAACGCAACGCGGCTTCGCGCGCCTCTGCAACCAAGGCATTGCCATCGGCCGGTGTTTCAATAGAAAGAAGTTGGTCAACCATATTGACATTATAGCCACACAACCATTAGCATGCCCATAGGTCAACTTCATTGACATTTATAAGCACTCACCATGAATGATTTATCGTCGCAGCGCAACGGCCTCAGTTTATCGTCTCGCACTCTCGATCTACATCCATCGCCAATCCGCGAAATTCTGGCCGTCATCAATCGCCCAGGCATGATTTCCTTCGCCGGAGGACTACCGGCGGTCGATAGCTTTCCTCGATTCAGCCTGGAATCCATGCCGCAACACATCCTGCAATACGGTCCCAGCGAAGGTGAAGGCGAACTGCGCGAGCGGATTGCCGAGGAACTGCGCGGGCAAGGCTTGCCATGCACGGCCGAGCAAATATTGATTCTATCCGGCTCGCAGCAAGGCATCGATCTGGTCGCCAAACTGTTCATCGATCCCGGCACGGCGGTGGCGGTGGAAGCGCCGACTTATCTGGCGGCTTTACAAGTTTTTCGCTTTTTCGGTGCGCGTTTCGTGGCTTACGAGGCGGGAGCACCCGATACAGAAGCGTTGCTGCGCGAGAAACCGGCTTTTGCCTATGCCATTCCCACGTTTCAGAATCCCAGCGGCCGCTGCCTCGATGCCCCGGAACGCGCCGCGCTGGCCGCGGCCTGTGATGCCGGTTATCTCCCCTTGTTCGAGGACGATCCTTATCGCGATCTGGTTTATGACGCTTGTGACCGCACGCCGGTATGCGCCCAGTTGCAGCGAGCGCCCTGGATCTATCAAGGATCGTTCTCGAAGAGTCTGGCGCCAGGGCTGCGATTGGGTTATCTCGTTGCCTCGCCGGAATTGCTTCCTTTTCTGACGCGCCTCAAACAGGCGGCGGATTTGCACAGCAACCGCATCAGCCAGTGGCTAGTGCTGCAACAACTGAACGATCCGGAACGCGGCAAACATCGGGCAGAATTAGTCGAGTATTATCGCCAGCGCCGCGATGCTTTCGAAGCCGCGCTACGCCGTCACTTCGGTGAACTGGCCAGTTGGCGGACGCCACCCGGCGGACTGTTTTTCTGGTTGACACTGAATCGCCGCATCGACACCCGCCAGTTGCTACCCAAGGCCATCGAAGCAGGCGTGGCTTTTATGCCAGGCGAGCCTTTCCTGCCCATGAATACGGACGGTTGCGGACAGCTACGCCTCAATTTCAGCCATGCCAATGAAACCCAGGCCGAGTTAGGCTTAGAAAAACTAGCGGCGCTGGTCAGAGGCTTCAGTTAAGGAAACCCTGAACAATTCCTTCGACTGGCTCACCACGAACGCTAAGTGAGTGATTCCGTCACGGTGAGCCCTCAATATATGCCCGTGGTATGGGAAGTTATTTTTAGCCAAATTTTAACGCGACCGAGCCAGCCATCCTTTCCAACCCGCATTTACTGTATCGGAGACTGGCAAGGCAAGGCACTAAGATTTTAGTTTTTGCTCGGATATAGGTATTTTTACGTATTGTATTGTTCTTCAGTGTCCTATATTGTCCACCAACATCCGAAAAAGGATGTCTACACATCTAATTCCTAATCGCTTCAAGGAATTACCCACCTTACTAACCGCTTGTTTTTCTTAAACTTGCGGTCGTTGAATTCGCCCTTAATCCAATCTTCATCTGATTTTAATCATTTCCATAGGCTTTTCTTAATCTACAGCCTGCTTAATTAGCCCTGCCAAGTCTAAGGAATACAAATCAAACAACCGAGGTTCGGTAGGCGATTTGTCAGTCCTTTGCCTGGGGGCCCGCCGGAATAATCGACATTCATCGCATCACGAATGTCTTGGTGCCGCCGTTTTATGGCGTCACCCTTGATCTCCACGACAACGGTTCCCAGCGAGGCCTTCAGCCACCGACTTGCCAATATGCGCTCGAACTCAATACCACATGATTGGGCGCCAACCGTTTTCATTTTTTACGGAGCGATAAGAGCAATGAAAAACGCCATTAGGTTTTCACTTGGCATACTCGGCAGGAGCTTTTTTGGCCGCCACGGCTTGTACCGCTGAATACCCAATCCATTCTCAAGGTAAAGACAGCTTCAAAACCTACGAATGGATGAATAAAACTGTCGTAATTGGGCGCACGACACTATGTTTACGCGAATACATAACATCGTGTAAGCATTTGTAATTTGGAATTCAATCTTAATTTTCAGTGAGTTTAATAATGAGTCGTAAACTAATTTTGGGCTGCATCGCCATGGTAATAAGTGGCATCACCTTCGCTAGTGACTGGCCAAGCGGTTATAGCAAGTGCGCCGATGAGCACGGTAAATGTAAAGTTGGCGAAAAAGTTCGGCCGGTTTCTTATGGGATCAAGAACAAGTGGGTCATCAAGGAATTTAGTGGCTCTATTTCCTGTAACAAAACAACCTTCGGCAGCGATCCTTACCCCGGCAAGAAAAAGAAATGTGCCGTCGGTCAGGCGTCGAGTCAGCCTACTCCTACGCCCACCCCAAAACCGACGCCGGCTCCAACACCCACGCCAACGCCTAAACCCACACCCGCCCCCACGCCTACGCCAAAACCAACTCCTCAGCCTAGTGGTGATGCCAGCTTCGAAGCCGCTCCCAATAATGGTTGGGCCGGCGAGGTAGGCGGCACCAATGGAGGTTCCGCAGCCTCAGCCAGTGGTATTCATAGAATCGGCTCACCTACGGCGCTGCTGGCCGCCCTCAAATCCGACGGCAAGAACGCCAAGATCATCAAGGTCTACGGCACGATTGATATGGCATCGGCCGACAACGGCGGCGCCTTCACCAGCAAATCCGATCAGGCATCGCGCGGCGAGATCGACCTGCCAAGCAATACGACGCTGATAGGCGTGGGATCGGACGCGAAGATCGTCAACGCCAACATCAAGATTACCAACGTGGACAACGTCATCGTCCGTAACCTCACCATCGTGAATCCGTGCGATATTTCGCCGACCTGGGACCCGAACGACGGCTCGACCGGCAACTGGAACTCCGAATACGACGGCATCGTCGTGAGCGGCGCCACTCATGTCTGGATTGATCATAACAAGTTCACCGATGCCCCGAAGACCGACGATCAGTTTCCGGTCGAAAAAGGCAAGCTCAAGCAATGCCATGACGGCGCGCTAGACATAAAAAACGGCGCCGATTTCGTCACGGTGTCCTACAACACGTTCGAACAGCACGCCAAGAACAATCTGGTGGGCGCGTCGGACAGCAGGAAGGATATCGACGATGGCCATCTGGCGATCACCTTTCACCACAACTTGTTCTCTAACGTCGCCGAACGCGCGCCTCGCGTCCGTTTTGGCATGGTGCATCTGTACAACAACTATCACCAAGGCAGCAGGACAGCCAAACCCTACGCAAATCAGTACAGCGTAGGCGTGGGTTATCTCGCAAAAATCATCTCGGAAAACAACGTGTTTGACATCGGCGGCGCCAACAGCTGCGGCGACGTCATCAAGAACCCCGGCTCATCGAGCAAGACGGGGGCTATCACCGATGCCGGTTCACTGCTTAACGGTACACCGCTCGCATTGTCCAGCCAGTGCGGTTTCAGCTCCGCCGTCGGATGGGCGGTGCCGTATCAGCATCAGGATGATTTTGTGCTGACCGAGGCAAACGCCGTCAAGCAAGCGGTTCTGGACAACGCCGGCCCCGGAAAACTCACCGTGAAATAAATACAAGATACAACGGCACCTTGTCGGCAATCGTCGACAAGGTCTGCGTATGCCCGGATTTTCTGTGACCGGGTGAAAAACGTTAAATATCTTCTTCTAAAAGCTGCATTGGGCATAGTGAAAACGTATGAATAAAACTGTCAGAACTCGGCGCACGACACCGTGCTTACGCGACTACATAACATCGTGTAAGCATTTTTGGTTTGGAATTCAATCTTAATCTTCAGGGGGCTTTATATGGATCGTAAACTTATTTTTGGCGGCATCGCCATGGTAATAAGTGGTATCACCGTGGCTAGTGACTGGCCTAGCGGTTATAACAAGTGCGCCGATGAGCGCGGTGAATGTAACGTTGGCGGAAAAGTTCGGTCGGTTTCTTATGGGATCAAGAACAAGTGGGTCACCAAGGAATTCAGTGGCGCTATTTCCTGTAACAATACCACCTTCGGTAGCGATCCTTACCCCGGCAAGAAGAAGAAATGCGCGGTCGGGCCGGCATCGAGTCAGCCTACTCCCGTACCTGGCTCGATGGCGGGCTGCGAAGTTAGCTATCAGTTCCCTACCCAATGGCCTCAAGGTTTTACGGCGGCCGTCAAGTTCCGAAACAACGCCGCCCCGTTAAACGGCTGGAAAATGATCTGGGACATGCCCAATGGTCAGAAAATATCAGGTCTGTGGAATGGCGAGTACACGCAGAACGGTAATCACGTAGAAGTGACCAATGCCAGCTGGAACGGAAACATCGCCACAGGCGCCAGCGTCGAGTTCGGCTTCAACGGTTCCTTTACCGACGCCAATACCGCACCTGGCACCATGTCTTTGAACGGCGTCAAATGTGCCGTTACTAGCGCCGTCCTACCGACGCCCGCGCCCACTTCGAACCCTACCCCGGCCCCAACACCGAAACCTACTCCGGCGCCAACACCTGCACCAACACCAAAACCCACTCCGGCACCGACGCCTGCACCAACTCCGGCTCCAACGCCAACGCCGAAACCTACTCCGGCACCGACACCTGCGCCGACTCCGGCTCCAACGCCAACGCCGAAACCTACTCCGGCACCGACACCTGCGCCGACTCCGGCTCCAACGCCAACGCCGAAACCTACTCCGGCGCCGACACCAGCGCCGACTCCCGCACCGACGCCAACACCAACGCCTCCACCAAACAATTCGCGTGCCGACAACCCGTATGTCGGAGCTGATCGCTACGTTGATCCCGAATGGTCGGCCCAGGCAAGCGGTTCGGCCGCGCGGGCCCCGGCGAACCTGAAAGCCAGCATCGCTACGGTCGCCAAACAGCCGACAGCCGTGTGGCTGGACCGTATTGCGGCCATCGACGGTTCATCGACCATGATGGGGCTGGCGGCTCACCTGGACGAAGCCGTGAAACAACAAGCGGCCAAGGGCACGGGCAAGCCGATGCTGATCGAACTGGTCGTCTATGACCTGCCGGATCGCGACTGTGCGGCGCTGGCCTCGAATGGCGAGTTGAAGACCGCGCAGAACGGCATGACGCGCTACAAGACCGAGTACATCGATCGTATCGCGCAAGTGCTGCAATCCAAGCCCGCCTACAAAAATCTGCGTATCGTGACGGTGGTCGAACCCGACTCGCTGCCGAACGCCGTGACCAACACAGGACTACAGGCCTGCTCCAACGCAGCGCCCGCCTACAAGGAAGGCGTGGCCTATGCCATCAAGAAGTTGGCGGCGGTGAACAATGTCTACATCTACCTCGACATGGCGCACTCAGGCTGGCTGGGCTGGGACTGGGGCGACAAGGCTGCGCAGCTGTATAAAGAGGTTATGGCTGCCGCGGGCGGCGAGAACCTGGTGCGGGGCTTTGCTACCAACGTGGCGAACTACTCGGCCGTGACGGAACCCTTCAACCCGTTTGACAACCAGAACCAGTATCAGGACCTTATCCAAAACTGGTACGAGTGGAACCGCATGATAGACGAGAAAACCTACGTCAATGGCATGCGTGGCCGCTTCCCGAATCATCACTTCCTGATCGATACGGGCCGCAACGGCTGGAAAGCGCAAGCGGCCGGCGTGCCGATCGAGAATCGCGTCCATCGCGGCAACTGGTGCAACCTCAAGAACGCCGGCATCGGCGAGCGGCCGCGAGTCGAGCCGATGGCGGGCGTGGATGCCTTCGTGTGGATCAAACCGCCAGGAGCCTCAGATGGCACCAGCGATTCAAGCCAAACGACACCGGACGCGGAAGGCAAACGCTTTGATCCGATGTGCGGCGCCAATCCCGTGGTTCGTTCAAAAGGCACGGCCGTACCAACCGACGCGATGAGCGGCGCACCGGCCGCGGGCAAGTGGTTCGACGAACAGTTCTTCATGCTAGTACGTAACGCGACGCCGGCGCTCGATGCCAGCATCCCTGAGCCGACACCGGCACCGACTTCGGTACCGACATCAGCGCCAACGCCTGCCCCAACGGCGGTACCAACCGCAGTACCTACGGCAGCACCTACCCCTGTGCCTACGGCAGTGCCGACCGTTGTACCTACGGCTAAGCCAACCGCCGTGCCTACACCGACGCCGAGTGCTTCGTGCAGCAGCGGCACTGATCTGTTCTGTGAAAACTTCGAGTCTTTCACCGGCAGCACCGCCAACAGCACGGCCTGGTCAATCGAAACCAGCAATAACAACAACGCCGGCGCCAGCATTGACGGCACTCACGCACGCGGTAACAAAGCGCTGCATTTGTCCACCAAAGACAACGGCATGGCCTTCCTGGTACCCAGCAAATTCGCGCCGACAGGCAACAGCTTCTTTGGCCGGATGTGGATGTGGGTGAATGCCTTCCCAACCAAGCCCGACTATGCGCACTTCACGCTGGTCGAAGCCTCGGGCACGGGCAATAGCACCTTGGTGCGGCCTATCGGCGGCCAATACATTCCGGGCAAGGGCAACGGCTCCGCGCTTTGGGGTGTGGGCAGCGATGGCGGCCCCACCGGTGACTGGACCAACTGGCAGGAAACCACGCCTACGGCTGGCGGCAAGTGGACTTGCATGGAATGGCAGATGGATGGATCAAACAACGCCGTCAACGTCTGGATCGACGGTGTCGCCAAGCCCGAGCTGAGCGTGTCCACCAAGTCTCACGGTGGCAGCAGCGTGGACTTCATCTTCCCGACTATCAACAAAATCCGGTTGGGCTGGCAGCTCTACCAAGGCGGTACGTCTAACAACTATGACATCTGGCTGGACGATGTGGCGCTGACCAAAAACCGTCTGGGCTGCGACGCGAACGGTGGTTCTCCGACGCCGACCCCGACATCGGTACCGACCATGGCACCTACTCCGGCGCCCACACTGGCACCAACTCCGGCACCGACGCCCGCGCCAAAAACGGCGAGCTGCGATGTCAACTACAAGATCAACGACCAATGGAACACCGGCTTTACGGCGGCAATCAAGATCCAAAACAACGCCTCCACCGCCGTATCGGGTTGGAAACTGGTCTGGGATATGCCCAACGGACAGAAAATCACCAACCTGTGGAATGGGACGCTGGTTCAAAACGGCGCTCATGTGGAAGTAAGCGATGCCGGTTTTAACGGACAGATCGCCGCAGGAGGTGTGGCTGAATTCGGCTTCCAAGGCGAGCACTCCGGCTCCAACGGCATACCGGGCGCGATTTCGCTCAATGGCACGGCTTGTACCGTCAACGGTAATGGCGGCACGACTCCAATGCCAACACCGACGCCTGCGCCTACGCCCGTGCCAACACTCGCGCCAACGCCAGCTCCGACACCTGCGCCAACACCGGTGCCAGGGCTTGCCGCGCCGACCGGCTTGACGTCCAAAATCGTCGACAACGCCAGCGTCACCCTGAGCTGGAGCGACAAAAGCAACAATGAAACGGGATTCACGGTTGAACGCCGCAACAAGGCCGATACCAACTGGACCTTGTTAACCAAAACAGCCGCCAATGTGCAAACCTACGCGGATTCGGCCGTTGCCATGGGTAGCGACTATGAATACCGCGTGGCGGCTTTCAATGCGGCGGGCAGCAGCGCGAACGTGGCCTTGCCGGTTTCGATACCCTCGCTGTTGAGCTATGGCAAATCGCAATACGAAAGCCAAAACTGCGGCGCTTGCCACGGGGTTGACGGTAAAGGCGCTAGCGCCAGGGCTGTGAACACCTATAAGCCAGCGGATATTGCCAACCTCACGTCAGTCATCGCCAAGACAATGCCGCCTCCCGCAAACCCTGCAAGTTGCACGAGTAATTGTGCTTCGGGCACCGCTCGTTACATCATCGAGGTGCTTTCCGCCGGCAATAACGGTGGGGTTGACCCCTCGGCTTGTAACGGTACTCCGCCGGAGGGGGGCAGAAGCTTGCGCTTGCTGACTCGCCAGGAATATCAAAACACCGTCAACGACTTGCTGGGCTTATCCACCAGCCTGATCTATCAGTTGCCCGACGAGAATCGTGTAGACGGCTTCGACAACCACGTGGCCACCAACTTGGTCACCAGTCTTCGTCTTGAGGCTTATTTGTCTCAGGCCGAATCCCTCGCCAGCCAAGCGGTGAAAAACAGCTTCAACAAACTGGTGCCATGCGGTCAACAAAATACCGCATGCGCCGAGCAGTTCATCACCAAGTTCGGAAAACGCGCGTATCGCCGGCCCTTGACCGCCGATGAAACGAACGATTATCTGAGCAATTTCTCGACCGGCGCCTTCAATGATGCTGTAACAACGACTGTTTCGGAAATGCTGACATCGCCTTACTTCCTGTACCGTTCGGAACTGGGCGTGAAGCAGGCCGACGGCACTTACAAGCTGACGCCTTACGAAACGGCGACGGCCCTATCCTATCTGTTCCTCGGCTCGCTACCGGACGACCCACTGTTTAGCGCCGCCGACCAGAATCAGTTGGATACCCCGGAGCAACGCCTGGCCCAGGCCACACGTCTGATCGGCTTGTCGAAAAGCCGTCAGCAGGTGGGTAATTTCGTCGGCCAGTGGCTGTTGAGTTCCAGCCCCTATGCGCTGCCGGATAAAGACAAGAACGTTTATCCGCGCTATACCGCCGATGTGAAGGCGGCCCTGTCTCAGGAATTGATTGGTTTCTTCAACCATGTCGCATTCGATTCGACCCAGACCTTCCCGGAACTGTTCACATCGAATTATGTGTGGGCCAACAAAACCCTGGCGGACTATTACGGCATCAGCGGCGTGACGGGTAGCAATTACCAAGTCGTGCCGGTCAAGGACGGTACCCGTACCGGCATCATGACGCTGGGTGCGGTGTTGTCGCGCTATGCCAATAGCAACGAATCCCACCCCTTCAAACGCGGCGGCTTTATGTATAAACGCCTGTTGTGCCACGATCTGCCACCGCCCGCCAACATGGGCTTGGTGATTGCGCCGAAGCCAGACCCCAACGCGACCACCCGCGAACGGTTTGACTTCCACAGCAAGTCCGGCGCTAGCTGTCTCAGTTGCCATCAATATCTTGACCCTGCGGGATTCGGGTTCGAGAACTACGACGGCGCAGGGATCTACCGTGCCACGGAAAACGGTCAAGCCATCAGTACCGCGGGCACCCTGCTTGGCATGGAAACCTATACGCCGACGGAAAAGGCCGCGTTTTCCGATCTAAACGACCTGAGCGCCAAAGTCTCTACCAGTCCACAGGCGGCGCAGTGCGTAGCGCGTCAATACTATCGGTATACCATGGGACGCAGAGAAGCGACGGCGGATAGTTGTGCGCTGAAGAGCTTTACTCAGACCTACACCAATAGCGGCTACAACCTGCAAACCATGTTGTTGGGAATCGTCAATGCACCGGGCTTTAACCTGCGAAACGGCAGCGGCCAATAGGCTCAAATCCGTAAAAGGCTAAAACCCTTATTCAGCGAATGGATCGCTGCCAGGTCAGAAGGACAACGGCTTTGTAGGAGCGCCCCGCTCCTACAAAGACCCTATCCAAGCTGAAAGCGCGCTGAATAGTGAAAAACATTAACGAACCCCAAGCTATTTAAGGAGATCAGAATGAATAATTCCATCGAACGCCGACGTTTTCTCAAACTGGTGGCGGCCGCGGGCCTGACCACGGCCACCCTACCCTTCGCCCGGCTAGCCATGGCCGCGGGAGGCAGCGCGCCCAAGCGCGTCATCTTCGTCTACACCCCGGACGGTTGTATTCCGGAAAACTGGCATGCGCAAGGCGGCGGCACCAACTTCACGCTGC
>Ga0316622_100000786_pt1 | contig 19435 bp, 10 predicted proteins | sample OWC_Aug_OW2_C1_D_FD_207646 | JGI IMG/M metagenome (GOLD analysis project Ga0316622, IMG submission 207646) | Wetland soil microbial communities from Old Woman Creek delta, Ohio, United States - OWC_Aug_OW2_C1_D5_C | ecosystem: Environmental > Terrestrial > Soil > Wetlands | place: USA: Ohio... | reverse complement strand
ACAATCACGACATCGAGGCGCCTCGGCGGGCGCAGCGCGCTGAGCCGTGGCACGAGGGGGCGGGCGGGACGCACGTTCGCGAACAGCCCCAGCTCCCTGCGCAGGGTGAGCACCGGGGACCTGTAGGCCACGCCGGGCGGGGGGCTCTGCACGGCGCCGTACAGGACGGCGTCGGACCCCTTGGCGAGGTCGATGACCTCGTCGGTGATGTGGCTGCCATGCGCCTCGCGGGACGAGGTGCCCACCACCCCGTGGAGGATGTCGAGGTCCACCTCGAGGGAGCCGATGATGTCGAGGGCGGCGGTGATGACCTCGAGGCCAGCGCCCTCACCAGGGAGCACGAGGACCCGCTTCAATCGCGCAACCCTCCCCCACCCTCACGCGCGCGCCTTCCGACCCACCGGCCGGTCGGGGACCACGACGGTGCCCTCGAACGCGCGCCCCGCCAGCGCCGCCCTCACCTGCACGAGGTCGCGCCCGTCGAGGACCTTGGTCGGGATGCGGCTGCGCTGGATGATGCGGGCCGCCATCGGGTCCACGACCCCCGGCGAGCCCGCGGCCGCGGACTGCTCGCCCACGATGCCCACCAGCTCCGAGGCGGTGATGCGCCGGAGCCTCCTCGCGGTCGGGTCCTTCCTCGGGTCGGCCGTGTAGACCCCATCGACGTTCGTGAGGATGACGACCTCGGTCGCCCTCGACACCTCGCCGAGCATCGCCGTGACGGCGTCCGTCGTGTGCCCGGGGTGGGTGCCACCCATGACCACGATGGGGAAGCTCCCCGCCGCGGTCAGCGCCTCCTCGAACGACCTGGGCACGTCGTGGTAGGCGGCACCCCCCAGCGCGGCGATGACGAGCCTGGCGTTGAGCCGCGTCGAGTCTATGCCCACCCAGTCCAGGAAGCCCTCGTCGGCGCCCAGCTCGCGGCAGGCCGAGATGTAGCGGCGCGACAGGCGACCGCCGCCCACCACCACGAAGATGGTACGCGCACGGCTCGCCTGGACGAGCGCTCGGGCGATGCCCCTCAGAAGAGTCGTGTCGAGGTCGTCGGGCGCTGCGATGCTCCCACCGACCGAAATGGCCACCCTTGGGCGAGATCTCATCCAATCGACCCAAAGGTTAATCAATGGGGCCATTTTTATGGGTTTCGAATGGCACCCCAATCGACGCCAGAGCAGCAGCTGGCGCGGTACGAGTTCAAAAAGACGCTCGAGGAGCTGCGCGGCATCAAGGGCCGGGGGACCGAGCTGGTCACCCTCTACGTGCCCACTGGCAAGAACATAGGGGAGGTCACGGGCTACCTGCGGAACGAGTACGCGCAGGCGCAGAACATCAAGTCGAGGACCACCCGCAAGGCGGTCATGTGGTCGATCGAATCGCTCCTCAACCGCCTCAAGGGCTACAAGGTCCCGCCCCCGAACGGGCTCGCCCTGTTCGTGGGGCACATGGACGTGGGGAAGGACGTGTCCGTCCCCGTGGCGTACCAGTTCGAGCCACCGATGCCCCTGAAGGTCTCCGCCTACAGGTGCGATTCGTCCTTCTGGCTCGAGCCCCTCGAGGCGATGCTCGTCGAGCACGATGTCTACGGGCTCATCGTCATCGACCGGTCCGAGGCCACCCTCGGGTGGCTGAAGGGAAGGTCCATAGAGGTCGTCGCGAACGAGCAGTCGCTCGTGCCCAGCAAGCACGGCCGCGGCGGCCAGTCGCAGCGCAGGTTCGAACGCCTCATCGAGCAGGCCGCGCACGAGTGGTTCAAGAAGATCGGCGACATGGCCAATGACGTGTTCATGCAGAACCCCGAGCTCAAGGGCCTGCTCATCGGCGGTCCGGGCTACACCAAGGAGTACTTCGCGTCTCAGGACTACCTCCACCACGAGCTGCGCAAGAAGATCCTCCAGACCTACGACACTGGCTACACCGACGAGTTCGGGCTGCGCGAGCTGCTGCAGAACGCCCAGGCGACGCTCGTCGAGCTGGACCTGATGAGGGAGAAGAAGCTCATCGACAAGCTGCTCGCGGAGATTCGGAAGGAGGGCGGTGGGCTGTCGGCCTACGGCGAGGACATGGTGCGGCGCGCGCTCACCATGGGCGCGGTTGAGACCCTCCTCGTCTCCGAGGGCTACGGCAAGGACCGCCTCGAGCTGCTCTGCGAATCGTGCGGCGCCAAGAAGGAGGCGACCGTCGAGGGCGGGACCGAGGCGGTCGACTACAACTGCCCGTCATGTGGACAGGTCATGGAGGTGGTCGGTCGTCGGGACATCGTCAAGGAGCTCAACGAGGTCGCCGCCAGGTACGGCACCTCCATCGAGCTCATATCCACCGACTCGGACGAGGGCAAGGTGCTGCTCACCGCGTTCGGAGGCCTCGCGGGCATCCTTAGGTACAGGATAGGGTGAGGTCTGGCCACCGTGCGACTTTATGACATGGTGCGTGATAGCAATCATCAACAGGCCAGCATGCCACCCAGGCAACCATTTTTATCACCTGGCCGTTCAACCAAATCAAAACACTTATATAACGACGTTTACTTACGGAGAAGGATGGCTGAGAGCATGGGCGAGAAGGGACTCCTAAAAGTAATGCTAGCGCTAGCCTGCCTTCTCGTGCTGGTCTCGATCGTGGCCTACTCCGATAGCGCCGCGGGAGAGGACCGCTCGGGTATCCAGGGGGTCCAGCCTCCGTTCTACGGCGACTGGTTCATCACGAGCGATACCAACGTGACGGGGGAGAACCTCTCCTTCGCCAAGAACATCTACGTCGCGAGGCTCGTCAACCTGATCATCCGCGACTCGACCATCAACATCGAGTACGATCCCTTCAACCCGCACCAGTACGTGTTCAACATCGAGACGGCCGCCGTCCTGACGGTCATCAACTCGACCCTCGTCCTCGATACGTTCGTGGCCCACGGCCAGGCCGCGCTCACCTTCCAGGGGGGGTCGCACGTGAGCACGACGGGCAGGTTCCTGGCCGAGTGCTCGGCAATCTTCGTGTACGACACGACGTTCTCGAACATCTGCCCCAAGGACGCCATCGAGGAGAACGAGAGGGGCGAGGACGCCGTGTTCGTCCTCGACGGGCGCGTCAACTCCGAGCTCATCAACGTGACCGTTCACAACCAGGCCAGCGCAGCGGGCAATCCCAAGCCCTCGTTCGATGGCGCCTCCGGAGGCTCCTCGCTCATCATCTCCAACTGCTCGATATGGATAAGATGCGATATTCGGGCGCTCGCGGGCGTCTCGTCGGACGGTGGCCTGGGCCTCGCAGGCACGTCGGGAGGCACTGGCGGCCTGGGCGGCGATGCCGAGATGCTGCTGGTCGCCAACGTGTTCGACCGCACGAACATCACTGTCTTCGCCTCCAATGGCGGGACCGGTGCGCGCGGCGCCGACAACACGGTCGGCGATGCCGGTGACGGCGGCAACGGCGCGAACGGCGGCAACGCCCGGCTGAGCATCTTCAGCCCCTCGACCCTCGAGTTCCTCCTGAGCACCATAAGGGTCGAATCCGGCGATGGCGGCTCGGGCGGCAACGGCGGGACCGCGACCAACGGCGTGGCCGGCTCTGCCGGCGACGGTGCGGTCGGTGGCATCGCGACCATCGAGATCAACAGCGTCGACGACCTGACCATAGAGGAGACGGCGCTCAGCTGCATCGGCGGTGACGGCGGCTACGGCGGGGACTACGGCAGGAGGGAGGGGACCTCCGGCGAGCTCGGCATCCCCAAGCCCGGTGGCGACGGCGGTGCGGCCATGATCACAATCACGGGGGACGTCAACCTGTACTCCTCCAAGACCAAGGTCATGGCGAAGGGCGGCGCCGGTTACGACGGCGGCTCGGGCTATGACCAGGGCGAGACGGGCGGGAACGGAGCCGATGGATTGCTGAAAATCCGCGTCGGGGCGAGCATCGAGGCCGACGACCTCGACCTCTCCGCAACCGGCGGGAAGGGCGGCAACGGGGGCGCCGCCTTCTCGAACATCTGGGGGAACGGCGGCGACGGCGGCGACGCGAAGCTCGAGTTCAGCGGGCTGCTGGACATGTACGTCAACAGGTTCTTCATCTACACCTACATCGGCACCGGCGGCAAGGGCAACAAGGACATCTGGAACGGTGCGGACGGCATCGGCACGTTCGACCTGGAGACCCAGGCCCTCGAGATGTGGGACGGGCGGTTCAACCAGCCCCTCGACGACCTCGCGGGCGATGCAAGGGGCTACCTGTACAACTGCACGTTCGACTTCAGCGGGCTGCCTGCCCTCCCCCAGGAGAACGCCGAGGTCTGGACCTACTACCCGGTGGACATATGGGTCGTCGACAGCTTCGACCCGCAGACGCGCAAGGGCCACAAGGACTACGAGGTGCGCATCATCGACGCCAAGACGAACGAGGTCATCGCCATCCGCAAGACGGACGAGGGCGGCCGCTCGAGCGTGTACCTTTCCGCGTTCGACTACACCTCCCAGGAGGTCATCTACGTCGGCGGGTACATCGTCTCGGCCATCTCCCCCGACGGCAAGAACATCAAGGAGGTGCGCCTCGATGTCCAGGAGGCCATCCTCTGGCCCGAACCGTTCATCGTCGTGGTGCCCATCAACACCCACCCCCCTGTCGCCCTCGCCGAGTCGCCCGAGGATGAGCGCAGCTACACGTTCGTAGCGCCCAGCGCCACCATCATCGAGGCCTTCGGCACGGTCACCGACGAGGACGAGAGCCCCATCACCAGCATGTTCGTGCGGCTGTTCCCCGAGAACGACGACAGCAACAACTGGCCGCGCATGAAGCTCACGCTGAGCCCGGTGCCGTACGACCGCGTGACGGAGTCGGAGTACAAGTGGGGCAAGTACTTCGAGCCCACCGTGAACCAGAACAAATGGCGCTATTTCTATCGGTTCACCATCCTCGGCGGGGACGTGCTCTACAAGTCGGGCGCGTACATCTTCGAGCTGGGGGCGTACGATGGCGTGCAGTGGGGCTTCAAGCGCGTGCCCATCGACATCAAGATCACCCCCCCGACGCCACCGCCCTACCCCAGGCCGTGGGCGACCGTCGCGGCCTCGGTCGAGGCCCTCAGCCTCGCCGAGTTCAACGGCTCGGTGATGAACGTCGAGGAGCTGAAGGAGTACCGCGTCGAGATAAAGTTCTACGCGTGGGACTTCACGGGCGACGGTGAGCTGGACTGGTACAGCACCAAGGACGGGGCCACGTTCTACATCTACCAGGACGTCGACGTGCCGACCGCCCAGAGCGTCATCTTCTCCGTCGTGGACACGCTCGGAAGGCAGGTCAACGTCACCAAGCAGTTCATGATCACGCCCAAGCCAGTGGAGGAGAAATCCTTCATCGAGTACTTCTACCAGTACTTCCCCTACATCATCGGCATCGTGCTCGTCGTCCTCATCGTCTTCGGCATCCTCTCGGTCCGCGCGAGGCGCGTGCGCGAGGCGCAGGAGGAGGAGGAGCGCAAGCGGGTCGAGGAGGCGCTCGCGAACATCCACGAGTGCCCCCGCTGCGGCACCCTGCTCGACTCCAAGTTCGCGACCTGCAACAAGTGCAAGACAGAGGACATGCTGCTCGAGGTCCAGGAGCTCGTGACCGCCCTGAAGGAGCAGGGCATCGTGGCGCTGGAGCAGGAGGACCTGCTCGAAAAGGCACTCATCTCCTTCGAGGGCCTCGACTACGATACCGCGATGATGTTCATCGCCCAGGCCAAGGACCAGGCCATCGCGAACAAGCAGCGCTACGAGGACACCGTCAAGGAGCTCGCGGGTATCGAGAGCCTCATCAAGGGCCTCACCGACAAGGGCATCGCCATCCCCGACGTCGAGATGCGCGTCTACCACTCGAAGCTCGCCCTGACCCGCTCCGACTTCAAGGGTGCCAAGGAGATCGCGGACGCGCTCATGGTCGACGTGAAGCGCCTAGACGCCGAGAACCGCAAGGACGACATCTTCGACGCCATCCAGAAGGCCGAGAGGGAGGTCCGGACGGCCAAGGCGCTGGGCGAGAAGGACACCGTCCCGGCCAGCCGCGCCGTCGAGGCCGCCAAGGCCGAGTTCGGCACGCAGGACTACGTCAAGGCCGAGACCGCGCTGCAGCACGTCTACAAGCTGCTCAAGGACCCGACATGGTCCCCCGAGAAGGACCGGCTCGCGGAGGAGGAGCGCGCCAAGGTCGCCGCCGCCCTGAAGGCGTCGGAGGCCGAGACGCTGCGCATCATGGAGGAGGAGCGCAAGCGCCAGGAGGCCCTGAGGGCGGTCTCGGTCGCGAGCTCCGCCGAGGTCAAGGTCGCCACCTTCAAGGAGGAGGCCAAGCCCGTCGAAGAGCGCGTCGTCGTCGCCTCCAAGGGCAAGGTCGTCGAGCACGTGGCGGTGCACGAGCGCGTCGTCGAGGCCGAGGAGCCCGTGGTCCCCCAGATGCCAGCGCTCCATCTCGAGGCCAGGCCGGAGGAGGCGGCTCCCGCCCCCGCGCCGGAGGTGGCAGCGCCACCTCCCGAGCCCGAGCCTGTGAGGGAGCCTGAGGAGCCCAAGCCCGTGGCCGCGCCCAAGCCCGTGCCCACAGCCCACCCGGTCGCTGCCGCCCACCCGGTCGCCACCGCACATCCGGTCGCCGCCTCGCGGCCCGTGGCCGCTCCCCGACCGGTCGCGAGGCCCGTCCCCCGGCCAGCCCCCGCGCCCTCGCCGAGGCCGGCCGAGGGTGGGGAGAAGGAGGAGGCGAAGGCGGCACCAGCCCCGGCCCCGGTCCCGGCCTCGGCTGCCGACAAGGTCCCTTGCAAGAAGTGCGGCCGCCAGATCAAGCCAAGCTGGAAGAAGTGCCCCTTCTGCGGGGAGACGCAGTGAGCCGGGACGAGCGGCTTGCTGGAAGGTGCGACCCGCCACCGCAGGCCCGGCGGATATCAGGCGCCATGTTCGGCTAGCGCGAGCTGGACTGGGCATGCCTGTGGGCTTCCGCGCGGAGCGCGACCTCGGGCGGCGTGAGCACGCCGGACTCTGTCACCACTCCCTTCACCAGGGAGAGGGGCACCCGCTCGTAGTAGACGTTCTCCACGGTCACGCCCTGCATCGGGCTGGCGACCTCCTCGGATGGCCTGGGGGGCTCCTCCTCGGGGAGCATCGAGGAGCTCAGCATCTTGTGGGTCGAGGAGAGCAGGTACGCGGGCACGTTGAACTGTCTGGCGCAGAGCACGAGCGGGAGCGTGCCAAGCTTGTTGACGAAGTGGTCGGGGCACAGCGTGTCGCAGCCCACGAGGACCGCGTCCGCCCTCGGCACGAAGCTGGCCACCCCGGCGTCCACGATGAGCGTGCTGGCGATGCCGACCTCGCCGAGCGCGCGGGCGAGCTGGACGCCCTCCCGGACGGGCCTCGACTCGACCACGATTGCCCGCACCTCCACGTTCCCCTCGCCGAGGGACCGCAGCGCCGCGAAGACCGTGGCCGAGAAGGAGTTGGTCATCATCACGCCGCCCTTCGGGAAGAGCGCCCGCACGTGCTGGGAGATCCGGTCATTGCTGTTCTTGAGCTCCCAGAGCAGGCCCTCGAGCCTGCGACGGACCTCCTCGGGCGTGAACCCCTTGGCGGCCTCCATGCCCACGTCCCGGACCAAGGCCATGAAGGGGTGCGCCTTTGCCGCGCGCCCCGCCCAGAGGGCGACCTGCTCCCCCACGGGCTCGCCGCGAGACTGGGCCGTCGTAGCCACCTCCTCGAGGAGGCGCGCGGTCTTCTCGGCCATCTTGACAGAGCCCGACACGTTGTCGCGCTCGATGTCCCTCAGCATCTGCTCGAGCCGGTCACCCTGGGATGTCATCGAGTAGCGCAATGGCAAGGGGGGTTAAAATGGCTTCGCAGCAGGGCGAGGCCCGTGCCCCGCCCTAGCCGCGGAGATCGACCGTCTCCTCGCGGCCAGGCCCAACGCCGACAATGGTGACAGGGACCTCGAGCTCCTCCTCGATGAGGGAGACGTAGTCGCGCGCTGCCTTGGGGAGCGCGGCCATGCCCTCCTTGGCCGCGCGGCTCCATTGGTCCCTGCCAGGGTCCGCCCACCCGTCGAGCTCGACGTACTGCGGCTCGCATTCGGCGAACAGGCGCATGTCGGCGGGGGGGTGCTTGAGCGTCTGCCCGCGCGCCTTGTAGGCCACGCAGAGCCTGACCTTGGGCAGCCCCGAGAGGATGTCGAGCTTCGTGAGCGCGATGCTGGTGAGCCCGCAGAGCATGTGAGAGTACCTCACGAGGCACAGGTCGAGCCAGCCGCACCTGCGAGGCCGGCCCGTCGTGGTGCCGTACTCCTTCCCGACCTCCCTTAGGTGCACGCCCACGTCGCCCTTCTGCTCCGTGGGGACGGGGCCCGCGCCCACGCGCGACACGTAGGCCTTGACCACCCCGACGACCTCCTCGATGGCCGTGGGGGGCACGCCCGCCCCCGTGCACGCCGAGCCCGTGATGGTATTGGAGCTGGTGCCGAAGGGGTAGATGCCGTGGTCGATGTCGAGGTGCACGCCCTGCGCGCCCTCGAACAGCACCTGCGCGCCGCGCTCGAGCGCATCGTTGATGAGGACGGCCGTGTCCTCGATGTGCGGTTCCAGCCTCCCCGCCCATGCCTCGCACCTCGCGTACACGTCGTCGATCTCTGGCCTGGCGTCGTCCTCGATGCCCAGCGCGTCGATGACCTGCTGCTTCATCGGCACGATGATGCCCAGCTTGCGCCTCGTCTCCTCGAGGTCGAGCAGGTCGCCCGCGCGCAGCCCGAACCGGGCGGCCTTGTCCTGGTAGCAGGGCCCGATGCCCCTGCGCGTCGTGCCGGCGGCGAGGTTGCCCTTCAGCCGCTCCTCGATGCCGTCGAGCGTGCGGTGGTAGGGCATAATGAGGTGCGCGCGGTCGCTGAGCGAGAGGTGCGAGATGGCATGCCCCCTGGCCGCGAGCTCGTCCATCTCCTGGAGGAGCACGTCAGGGTCGACGACCACGCCGTTGCCGATGACGACGTGCTTCCCCTTATGCATGACACCCGAAGGAAGCAGATGGAGCTTGACCGTCTCCCCGCCGACGACGATGGTGTGGCCCGCGTTGTTGCCGCCGTTGAACCTGATGATCATCTCGCTGTCGGCAGCATAGAAGTCCACGACCTTGCCCTTACCCTCGTCTCCCCACTGGGTTCCGATGACCACCGTTGCCGGCATAATGACCGGCTCCGCATCCGGGTCCACATAGATATTGCTTGCGTCCTGTCGCTGACATTTTCCATAAAAAGCTTTTGACTCAATATGACTAATAATCATTCAAAGAAGGTCCAGCATCATGGGGGATCGGGCGGGCTCCCTCCCGGCTCGCGGTGGTCACTTCTTCAGCTTCGGCACGGCCTTCTTGATGCGCTCGATGCCCTCTTCGCACTTGTCGTAGGCGGTCGCGTAGGAGAACCGCATGTACCCCTCGCCGAACGTGAAGTCCGCGCCCGGGATGATCATCACGTTCGCCTCCTTGAACAGGTGCTTGGCGAGGTCGCGCGTGGGCATGCCGAGCGCGCTCACGTTGACGAAGGCGTAGAACGCGCCCTCGGGCTCCGGGCATTTGAACCCAGGGATGGAGTTGAGGCCGTCGCGCACCATGGTGCGACGGCGGTCGTACTCCTTGACCATCCGGTCCACGTGGGGCCGGCACTCCTTGAGGCCGACGAGGGCGGCGTCGTAGCCGAAGCTCACGGCGCAGGTCGTCGCGTGCATGTGCACGAGCTTCATGGAGCCGATGAGGTCGCCCGTCGCGTGCATGTAGCCGATCCTCCATCCCGTCATCGCGTAGGCCTTCGAGAAGCCGTTGACGGTCACGGTCCGGTCCCGCATGTCAGGGAGGGTGGCGATGGACACGTGCTTGCGCCCGCCGTAGACCATGTACTCGTATATCTCGTCCGAGATGACCACGAAGTCGTGGTCGATGGCGAGGTCGGCGATGGCCTTGAACTCCCCCCTGTCGAACACGGCGCCCGTCGGGTTGTTGGGCGAGTTGAGGATGATGGCCTTCGTTCTCTTGCTCACGGCCGACTTGATGGCCTCGATGTCCGGATGGTAGTTGTCCGGCCTGACCTTGACGGGCATGGGCCTGCCGCCCGCAATGGCGACCATCGCGTCGTACGAGGGCCACGCGGGCGACGGGATGATGACCTCGTCCCCCACGTCCGTGAGCGCGAGCACCGCATCGAAGATGGCCTCCTTGCCGCCGATGGTCACGATGACCTCCTTGGCATCCGCCGCGATGCCGTTCTCCGCCTTGAGCTTGGCCGCGATGGCCTCCCTGAGCGAGAGCCTGCCGTCAGAATCGATGTAGTGCGTGTCGCCCTTCACCAGGGAGGTGATGGCGGCCATCTTGATCGGGTCAGGCGTGTCGAAGTCGGGCTCGCCCACCGTGAACCTTATGACGCCCTGCGGCGGCGGTCCGAACAGTCCATAGAACCCCTTTCCGACGTTCTTCATCTTGCCTGAGAGGCGAACCATGCCCATTCCTCTGACCACCGTACCCACCAATCGGGATATCTGGATTGCGTGGCACGGCGTGCCACGGCGCGATTTAGCATTCCGAGAGGGTGAAATACCCGGCCCGCGATACCCCTCCAGGAGGCGCACTGGATGTTCAGGAACGAGGGCGAGCTCCTCTCCGAGGGGAACGCCAGGCAGCGCGCGGACGCGCTCCGGATCCTCGAGGCGGGCATAGCCGCCGTCGACCCTTACAGGTCCATCATGGACTTCGTGCAGGTCAAGGGCGACGCCCTGACCGTGGCGGGCGAGCGCTACGAACTCGCCAAGGTCGAACGTATCATCGTGCTCGGGGCCGGCAAGGCGGCGGTGCCGATGGTCCGCGCGGTGGTGGACCTCCTTGGCAACCGTGCCCATGGGCAGGCGAACGCGCTCGAGGACGCGCGCATCGGCCGTGTCGAGGTCTCGCGCGCGACCCACCCCATCCCGGGCGAGGAGGGCGTGCGCGGCTCGCGACGCATCATGGAGCTCGCGCGCTCCGCGACCGAGCGCGACTTGGTCCTGTGCCTCATCTCCGGCGGTGGCAGCGCGCTGATGCCCCTGCCCGAGGAGGGCCTCACGCTCCAGGACAAGATGGCCATGACGGAGCTGCTGCTCAAGTGCGGCGCGACCATCCAGGAGCTCAACTGCGTGCGCAAGCACATATCCGCCATCAAGGGCGGGAAGCTCGCGCGCGCGGCCGCGCCGGCACCGCTGGCGAGCCTCATCCTCTCCGACGTCATCGGCGACCCCCTGGACTCCATCGCGTCCGGGCCCACCGCGCCCGACACGACCTCGTACGGGGACGCGCGCGGCATCCTGATGAAGTACGGCGTCTGGGACCGCGCGCCCGAGGCGGTCCGGCGGCACCTCGAGGCGGCCAGGTACGAGACGCCCAAGCCCGGCGACCCCGTCTTCGCGAAGGTGCGCAACGTGCTAATCGGCAACAACAAAAAGTCGCAGCGCGCCATGGTGGCGAAGGCCAGGGAGCTTGGCTACGCGGCATTCGAGGTCGGGCCCTACCTCCTCGGCGATTCGAGGGAGGCCGCGCCACGGCTGCTGGAGCAGGCGAGGGCGCTCGCAGGCGGAGAACGGCCCGCGGCCGTGGTCGCGGGCGGCGAGACGACCGTGGTCGTCAGGGGGAAGGGGCGTGGCGGGCGCAATCAGGAGATCGCGCTGGTCGCGCTCGGCCTCCTCAGGGAGGGCGAGCTGCTCGCTGCCGCGGGCACTGACGGCATCGACGGCAAGAGCCCGGCCGCGGGCGCGCTCTCGGACGCGACCGTCGCCGCGAGGGCCAGGTCGAAGGGGCTGGAGGCGGCGCCCTACCTGGCCAACAACGACTCCACCGCGTTCTTCGAGGCGGCCGGGGGGCTGCTGCTCACGGGCCCGACAGGCACGAACGTGGCGGACGTCGAGCTGTACCTCGCTGGCACCCCATGAGGCAGCCCGGAGGGGCAGGGGCGGGCGGGGGGGAAGGCCCGTCCCGGAGGGGTGGCCAGCGCCCCATCGCGCGCTCACCTACGCAACCTTAAATATACGAACGATATTCCCCCCCTGCCGGCGCCGGTCCTGGCCGTGCTGGATGGCGCGGGGGGCTGGCTCGGAGGTGTCCAAATGCCCGAGGAAATGAACCCGTTCAAGATCGCCCAGAGCCAGGTAGATGAGGTCGCGAAGATCCTGAAGCTTGACGCTGGGATGACAGAGTTCCTGAAGAACCCCCAGCGCGAGCTCCACGTGAGCTTCCCCGTGAGGATGGACAACGGCGCGGTCCAGGTCTTCCACGGCTACCGTGTGCAGCACAACATGGTCCGTGGCCCGACCAAGGGCGGCATCCGCTACCACCCCGACACCAACATAGACGAGGTGCGCGCGCTGTCCATGTGGATGACATGGAAGTGCGCGGTAGTGGGCATCCCCTATGGCGGCGCGAAGGGCGGCGTGACGTGCAACCCGAAGAAGATGAGCCAGTCGGAGCTCGAGAAGATGACCCGCCGCTACGCGAGCGAGATAAGCATCATCATGGGCCCCGACACTGACATCCCCGCCCCCGACGTCTACACCAACGCCCAGACGATGGCCTGGATCATGGACACCTACTCCATGTCCAAGGGCTACACGGTCCCCGCAGTGATCACGGGCAAGCCCATCGCCATCGGCGGTTCCAAGGGCCGCAACGAGGCCACCGCGCGCGGCTGCGTGTTCGTCATCCGCGAGGCCTGCAAGAAGGTCGGCCTCAACATCAAGAAGGCCACCGTGGCCGTCCAGGGCTACGGCAACGCCGGCTCCATCGCGGCGAGGCTGCTCAGCGACATGGGCGCGACGATCGTCGCCGCGTCCGACAGCAAGGGCGGCGTCGTCAACATGAAGGGCATCGACCCGCAGAAGCTCATCGAGTACAAGGCGAAGACCGACTCGGTCGTCGGCTTCCCAGGCTCCAAGAAAATCACCAACGAGGAGCTCCTCGAGCTGGACGTGGACATCCTGATCCCCGCGGCCCTCGAGAACCAGATAACCGAGGCGAACGCCCCGAAGGTGAAGGCCAAGATCATCGGCGAGGCCGCGAACGGCCCGACGACCCCTGGCGCTGACAAGATCCTGTACAAGAAGGGCGTGCTCGTCCTCCCCGACATCCTCGCGAACGCCGGCGGCGTCACCGTCAGCTACTTCGAGTGGGTGCAGGGCCTCTACTGGTTCTTCTGGAGCGAGGAGGAGGTCAACAAGAAGCTCGAGGGCATCATGGTCGACGCCTTCGAGGCTGTCTACAAGATCTCCAAGGAGAAGAAGATCAACATGCGCCAGGCCGCCTACGTGGTGGCCATGGGCCGCGTGGTCGAGGCCGCGAAGCTCCGCGGCTTCTACCCCTAGGCGCAGGACCTGCGAACGAGGGGGGGGCGCCTTCGCCCCCCTCCTCCCCATTTTTCCAGCACCATCCAGCATAGAGGTCGGCCCCTCGGCGTCAAAGGCCCACGCACGATGGGGGCCTGGCAATGCCAGAGTGGCCTGGATGGAAAGGAATAATTACTGGCCACGCTGTTTGGATGGGCATGACCCGCAGAGCCCCTGCCAGACTTGTGCTGGTGCTGCTCGTCCTCCTTCTCATGCCGACCGCGGCGGTCTGCGTCGGCGCGGAGGCCCCGTCCCGCGAGGTCGGCGGGCCCGAGTACCGCACGCTGGACGGCTACCGCACCTACGACGAGGTCTTCGCAGAGCTGCAATCCCTCGCGCAGGCCCATCCCGAAATCGTCTCGCTCATGGACCTGGGCGCGGTGTACCCCAACACGGACGGCTCGCCCAAGACGACGTGGAGGGGGAACCGCATCTGGGGCATCAAGGTCTCGGACGATGTGCACGTCAACGAGTCGGACGAGCCCAAGCTGCTCTACACGGGCTGCCACCACGCGCGCGAGTGGATCACCATCGAGATGGTGATGTACGCCGCGAACCGGATCATCACCCAGTACGGCAACAACGCCTCCATCACCACAATCGTCAACTCCCGCGAGCTGTGGTTCGTGCCCATAGTCAACCCGGACGGGTTCATCTACACCCAGGAGGAGCAGTGGCCCGTCGCGCCGAACGAGCAGGGCTCGCTCTGGCGCAAGAACTTCCGCGACAACGGCGACGGGACCTTCGGCGTGGACATCAACCGAAACTACGGCTTCGCGTGGGGTTACAACAACCAGGGCTCGAGCCAGTTCCCGGCCGATGAGACCTACCGCGGGCCCGCGCCGTTCTCGGAGCCCGAGACGCAGATAATCCGCGACCTGGGCGAGGCCATCGGGTTCTCTGGGGCCATCTCGTTCCACTCGTTCTCGAACCTCATCATCTTCCCGTGGTCGTACAAGGCCGTGCACGCTCCCGAGTACCCCCTGTACAAGGAGCTGGGGCGAAGGTTCTCCGCATTCAACGGCTACGACTACGGCGACGCCAGGGACGACATCCTCTACGAGACGAACGGGGACTTCACCGACTGGTTCTTCGCGAACACGAGCGCCTTGGCCTTCACGTTCGAGATCGGCCCCGCCCCCATCTTCATACCGGAGGAGGCGAACATCCTCCCCTACTGCCAGGAGAACTACGAGCCCATGCTCATCCTGGCGCGCTACGCCAACGACTGGTACGGCATGTTCCAGTCCGGCATCCGGTGCACGGTCCAGGACCCCAGGGGCAACCCCATCGCGGGGGCCGAGGTCAACGTCAGCCTCCTGGGCGACGACCGGCTGCACTTCACGACGGGCGCCGACGGGACCTTCTCGTTCAAGGCCCCCAGGGACGTGGCCTACCGCATCGTGGTCACCTATCCTGGCTACTCCGAGGGCAACGAGACGTTCGAGCCGGAGTGGCAGAACCAGCTGACCGACGTCAACATCACCATCAGGGACATCGTCCCCCCCGTCATATCGAGGGTCATCGCGAGCCACCAGGGCGAGCAGGGCACGACCTTCGGCATCGGCGAGGCCGTGCGTATCGACGTGCAGGAGAGCTCGAACGAGACGGGCCTGGCGGGGACGGTCACCATCCAGTCCATCCTGGGCAACTACTACCACCGCCGCAAGCCCCTGACCTACGACCCCGGGTCGAGGTCCTACTACTACGTGTGGGACACGTCAGGCCGGGAGCCGCGGACGGACTACATCGTCACCACCGAGCTCTGGGACATCGACGGCAACAAGGACGCAGACGGGGTCCACGTGGGGGTGCCCGACCTCACGCTGGAGCTCCGCGACATCACCCCGCCGGCGACGCCGGGCGGCCTTGCGGTCCAGGCCCCCGCAGAGGGGGGGCGCCTCAGGGTCACGTGGGCCAGGAACGCTGACGACACCGTGAACTACACGCTGCAGCGGAGGGCCGGCACCGGTGGTGAGTGGACCACCCTCATCGACCTCAAGGTCGATGTCACGGAGTTCCTCGACCAGGGCCTCGACAACGGCCAGACCTACTTCTACCGCATCATGGCGTGGGACCGGGTGCCGCTGCCGTCCTCGTGGTCCGCGCTCGTGTCGGGCATCCCGTCGGACACCGTCCCGCCCGGCCCCGTAATGAGCTTGCATGTGACGGCGCCCTCCGAGGGCGGCCGTCTCGAGCTGGCATGGCTCGAGAGCGGCGACGACACCGCTACTTATGTGCTGATGCGCGACGATGGCGGCAACTACTCGGAGGTCGCGCGCCTCCCCAGGGGGACCACGTTCTACGTGGACACGGACGTCGAGGACAAGCAGACGTACATGTACAAGATAATGGCGCTCGACCTAGCGCTCAACGAGGGACCGCTGAGCGACGCCGTGATAGGCGTGCCACAGGACGTCGTGCCACCCAAGATGCCGTCCCCGGGGCCGCTGCCCACGCTCACGAACTCGGTGGAGCTCAGGGTGAACGGCACCGCCGAGCCAGGGTCGGTCGTGGACGTCCAGGTCAACGGGCAGGTCGTCTCCGGCGACGCGGGGCTCCAGGTCGACGGGGGCGGCAACTGGAGCGGCACCGTCATGCTCGTGCCCAAGGAGAACCGGCTGCGATTCCGCGCGCGCGACACCGCGGGCAACCCTTCCGGCCTGACGCCCGAGGCACTGATCTTCGTCGACGTGACTGTCCCGGTCATCGAGTTCCAGTTCCCCGTGCCCCAGCAGAAGGCGGTCAGGCTCGACCCGGTCATCGACGTCAGGTTCTCCGAGGCACTGGTGTCGTCGACGGTCACCGCGAGGATGCTGTTGGAGGGCGGGCAGCCGGTCGGCTCCACCTTCACGTACGACGAGGAGGCGCACACGCTGCGCATCGTCCCCTCGGAGGGCCTCGACAGGGGGACCGTGTACCAGGTCGTCATCGAGGGCTCCGACAAGGCCGGCAACGCCCTCGAGGGCGGTGCGTTCTCCTTCTCGACGGTCGAGCCCGAGCATGAGGCCTCTGGCGTCGGGACCGCGCTGCTGGTTGCGGTGCTGCTCCTGGTGGTCGTCGCGGTCGTGGCGGTGCTGCTCCTCCAGCGGCGGAGGCGCCGCGCGGCCGCGTTGCAACGCCAGTCCGCCCAGGCGCAGGCCGCAGGCCCGACACCCGGCTGGGCCGGCGATGGTCAGCCCCCGGAGGCGCCGCCGGCCAGGAAGCCGGACTGGGAAGAGTACTGAATGGCCGGGAGCCCCCACATACCCCCCTCATCCACAAGGTTCATATATCTGGCTCCTGGTTCAATGGCTAGGGCCGCTCACTGAGGGTGCCGGAGGCAGGATGATGCGCCGACGGAAGCAAGGTGCGAGGGCAACGACCATCCTAGCGATTCTCCTGCTCGCGTCCTCCCTCGCCCCGGTGGTCGGCCCGTCGCCCATAGGGGAGCGGGACCCCTACGTGGTCGACCAGGTCCTGCACAGCATGATGCTCGCGATGCCGCACGACACCGCGCTCGACGTCATCGTGCAGTTCCGCGGGCCGGTCACCTCGACCGACCTGCAGGTCCTCAGGGCCGAGGGCATCGAGCTCGTGCACGAGTTCCACATAGTGGACGGTGTGTGGGCCAGGGCGACCCCTGCGCAGCTCGAGCGGCTCTCCGGCTACGCGCGCACCCGATGGATGGAGTACAACGAGCGCCTCGTCTTCTGCATGGACGAGACGACGACGGTCGTCAACGCCACGAAGGCATGGTACTCGCGCATCGAGGGCAGCCTCTGGGGCGCGACGGGCGGAATCGACGGCACGGGCGTGACCGCGGTCGTGCTCGACACCGGCATCGATGCGGGCCATCCCGACCTGGACTACGGCCGCAAGACCATCATGAACCTCAAGTCGGACACCGGCGTCGGTCCCTGGTTCGAGATCGAGAACGGCGACACGAGCTCGGGCCACGGCACGCACTGCGCGGGCACCGTCGCGGGCAATGGCGACGCGTCCAACGGCGCGCGGCGGGGCATGGCGCCCGGGGCCAACCTCATCGGCCTCTCCACGGGCGATGCGGGCGCCATCATCAACGCGCTCGGCGGCCTCGAGTGGGTCTACGACCACAGCCGGCCGGGGAACAACCCCCACAACATCCGCGTCGTCTCCAACAGCTGGGGCGCTGGTGGTGGCCAGTACAGCCCCGATGATTCCATCTCGGCGGCGATTAACCGCCTCGTCTACGAGAACAACGTGGCCGTCGTGTTCGCCGCTGGCAACTCCGCGGGGACCGGTGACGACATCCAGTCCTCCAACTACGGCAACACGCCCTCCGCCATCTGCATCGCCGCCGCCGGCCGGGACGGCAAGTACATCACGGACTTCTCCAGCAAGGGGCAGTGGAACTGGCTCGACACGTGGCCCGACATCGCGGCCCCTGGCCACCACATCGAGTCCACGGCCGCGCGCAGGACGCAGATCAGCCTCATGACCCGGGACCCGAACGCCAATCCCTACTACCTCGCCATCTCGGGCACGAGCATGGCCACCCCCCACGTCTCCGGCCTTTGCGCCCTGCTGTGGCAGGCGTGCCCCTCGATGCGCGTCTCAGACGTCAGGCAGGACGCGGGCCTCGTCGAGAACGTGGACGGCACCTACACCATCGTCGAGCCGGAGGGCGACACCTACGGCGCGCTCGCATATCCGGTGACGGCCTGGTACAACGAGGCCCTGGACACGCGCATCCACGAGACCGAGCTCATCTTGAAGCTCACCGCGGACATGATACCGCCCACGGGCGAACCGGTCGAAGGGATGAACGGGCAGACCGGCAGCAACGTCACCGACTGGAGCCTCCCCGGGGTCGCCGCGGACCGGCCGCACGACTACTGCCAGGGCTACGGGCTCATCAACGCGGCCCGCGCGGTGGGGCTCGCGCTCACCCTCGAGCGCATCCGCTGGGACTACCCCGAGGCCACGGTCCTCGATGCCTACTCCGTCTACAAAGGTATCTTCGGCCGTGCCGAGTACTCGATGCCCACCGACCAGGTCGAGGCGAGCTGGGGCGGGGAGTGGACCCGGTTCAACAACCAGGTCGCCTTCAACCAGAACCTCACCAAGTACGTCTACGTGCCCAAGGGCGCGGACACGATGACCGTCTCCATGAGCTACTCGCCGGTCAACACGCTCGACCGCACCCTCGCATCCCTCTGGTTCAGGCTGGACACGAACTCCGACGGGTCCTGGGACCACACGTCACCGACCACCCCCAGCTTCACGGGCGTCCGCGAGGAGACCATCCCCGTCTCCGAGGGCCAGGGCGGTTACTGGATGTTCGGCGTGGGCGGCAACGTGATCAAGCTGCCAGGCCCCGCGGACTACGGACAGTACAAAGAGGCGCGCGTGGAGTACGAGATGTCCGTGTCCATCCACTTCCCGTCCGCTTCGGGCGCCATCGTCATAGACGAGAAGGACCTGCACGCCATCAACGGGCACCTGCGGTTCTCCGAGCCCTCTTCGGAGTACGCGGGAGGGAACGTCACAATCGTGATGGACGTGTACAACATCAACAACGTCTCATGGTCCCCCAACCCGCCCGCGCCCCCCATTCCCGAGCATCGGGGCTTCCCATGGCTGCTCCTCCTGGGCGCGCTCATCGCGCTGCTGGTGCTCGCCCTGGTGATAGCGAGGACCATGCCCGAGAGCCGGGCGGGCCGCGTCGTTCGCAGGGCCCTTGCGGTCACCGGCGCTGCGGCCGTCATCGCGGCCCTGCTGCGGTCGGTCCATCGCCTCAGGCTGCCGAGGCGCAAGGGCTCCGGCACCAACGGCTCCCCATGAGGGACGGGCCGGGCGGCCGGCGCATGTTACGTCTCCCACCGAACTAATGCACAATCTTCAAATACTCTCCAGCCCTCGCATAAGATGGCCAAGCAGGCTGGACGGCAGCATGGCCTTTCCAGGTGGTCTCATGCCAAACCGCAAGGTGCGCGTGGCCCTCGCCACTTCGGTCCTCGCAATGATGCTTTTGACTTCGCTGCAGGTCGACGCGGTCCCCACGCCTGTCGGGGCAGCCCGGTGGGGCGTCCTCGACCC
>Ga0316622_100000785_pt1 | contig 19475 bp, 14 predicted proteins | sample OWC_Aug_OW2_C1_D_FD_207646 | JGI IMG/M metagenome (GOLD analysis project Ga0316622, IMG submission 207646) | Wetland soil microbial communities from Old Woman Creek delta, Ohio, United States - OWC_Aug_OW2_C1_D5_C | ecosystem: Environmental > Terrestrial > Soil > Wetlands | place: USA: Ohio... | reverse complement strand
GGTGCCTCCAGGTCACCCGGCAGCAAAGCGGCCGAGGCGGTGCAAAGTGATGTCGTGACGAGTTGAGTCGCGCTCGACCAGGTCGGCAACGATCTCCCCGACGACCGAGCAGAACTTGAAGCCGTGACCGGAGCACGCAGAGGCGACCACCACCGCTGGCGCCTCCGGGAGGCGGTCGAGAATGAAATGCTCATCGGGTGTGTTGGTGAACAGGCAGACCTTTGCCAGCAGCGGATTGCCGTGCACGGCGGGGAAGCAGCGGTGCACGAGGCCGCGCAGGAGAGACAGGTCACGCTCGTTCACATCGGTCCGGTCCAGGCTGTCCGGATCGGCCTGTTCACGCAGGTGGTGGTAACAGCCGATCTTGAAGCCGGGCGTTCCGTGTTCAGGGAAGCCATACCAGTGATGATCGTCCAGATCGAGATTGAACACCGGGAATCGCGAGGGCGCGAACAGGTCACGGTCGGCGATGTCGAACCATGCGAGAACCTGCCGCTCCGGTGACAGGAGCCGCGACAGCGACGGGACCATTGTCTTCGTCCAGCTTCCCGCCGCGACGACCAGTTGCCCGGCCTCATGCACTCCGTGCATCGTGGTAACGCGCACGCCCGCTCCGCTCGTCTCCCATCCGATCACTCTCTCCTCGCTCCTGATCTCGGCGCCGTGCAGGGCGGCGAGGGTGGAGTGCGCGAGTATGCAGCGCTCCGGGACGAGGAAGCCGCCGTCCTGCTGCAGCACGGCCACCAGTTCACTCGGCAGGCTGAAGCCCGGGAATCGCGCGGAGAGCTCGGCGGAGTTCAGGATCTCGTGAGGGAGCGCGTGTACCTCGCACGACCGCCGGGAGCCCTCGAAGGTGCGTGAGCCTGGCAGCCCGGCGTCGATGGAGCCGGTGACGTGCAGCAGCCGTTCCCCACGCTCGCGCTCCAGTTCCCGCCATAGCTCGTACGCCCGCCTGAGGAGCGGGACGTACGACGGGTGCTCGAAGTAGGCGAGACGAATGATGCGCGTGAACCCGTGCGACGAGCCCATCTCGTGCGGGATCGCAAAGCGCTCGAGTGCGAGGACGCGCATGCCGCGCTTCGCCAGGTGGTATGCGGCGGCGCTGCCCATACCCCCGACGCCCAGCACGATGACGTCGTGCGTCATCGCTCCAGGGTCACAGCCGGGCCGTCACACTGACGCCGTACGTCCGTGGCGGCTCGAGGAACACGTCGGCGTAAGGACCGAACTGTCCCGCGGTGGCCGCGGCCTGCACCGCCTCGTCCTCGATGTTCCTGACCCAGATCCCGATGCTCCACTTGTCGTTGTCCGCGAAATACGTCAGGGACGCGTCGGACCTCGTGTACGCCTCCTGCTCGGTGCCGCGATTGTGCGCGAACGTGCCCCAGAACGAGCTTTCGTAACGGGTGTCGGCACGCGCTCTCAGGTAACCGCTGCCGAGCCGGAAATCGTGCTGGTAGCCCGCGGACACGGTCCAGTCCGGCGCGTTCTGCAGCGAATAACCGGCGAAATCGTGCGTGCCCGGCCCGATGTTGATTTCGTCCGGCACGACGAATTCCTTGTTCCGGGCGTGCAGGTAGCCGACCGAGAGGTTCAGGCGATCGGCATCCGTCGCCTGGAACAGGATGTCGAGCTGGTTGCCGTAGATCTCGACTTTCTCCGCGTTGAAGGTAGTCAGCAGGAACGTGCCGAGGTTGAACGACTGCGCGAAGAGGTCACGGTAGTCGTAGTAGAAAATTTCGTCGTTGAGCTGGAGCCGATCCGACAGGAAGCGGCTCTTCGCGCCAATCGTGTACGCCGTGAGGTTTGCCTCCTTGACGAGGTTGCTCTGCTCGGGCGTGCTCGGGAACCCGTTGTAGGTGCCGGGCTGGTAACCAGTCTGGATCGTGCCGTACAGCATCGCCGTGTCGCCGACGTCGTACTCGATGCCGAGCTTCCAGTCGGCGTTGTCGAAACTCTCGTCGAATTCGTAGGGAACCACGCCATAGGCACGGCCGTCGCCTTCGCGCCGGTCATGGCTGAACCGGCCGCCTGCGACGACCCGGAGCGAGTCCGACACGCTGTAGGTCGCCTGGCCAAACGCGGCCAGGCCCTCGAGCCGGTTGCGCGTGATGTCGGCCAGCGTGACCAGCCCGAAGCCCTCGGGCGGGGGCGGGTAGGTCACCGTGAACAGACCGTCGTTCGTCACGCGATACGCGTAGACGCCGACGAGCCAGTCCCAGCGGTCGCCGGCTTCTCCCGACAGACGCAGTTCCTGCGTGACCTGGTTGTAGTGTGCCGACAGGAACGCCGGCAGGTTCTCGAGCCAGTAGTTGCTGGCCCAGTCGAGGTACAGGTACGAAGGGATGTACGTCAGTGTCATCCCGTTGATTCGCCAGTCGACCTGCGCCCCGACGACCCACTCCTCGTAGACCTGGCTTCCGGCGTCGGGGGCGTCCGGCGTGATGACGTCATTCCACGGATCGCTCGACTCGAAGGCATGCGGGTCACCGTCGAAGGTGCCGCCGTTGTACCCCTTCCTGACGAGGTTGGCGGACTTGCCGTCCTTTTCGGCGGTCTGGACCCAGACGTAGACGCTCAGGTCGTCGTTCGGCTCGTACAGGCCCGACAGCCGGATGCCGTAGTCGTCCCTGGAGTCGGCGCCCGTCGCCAGGTAGCCGTCGCGACTCGTGTAATCGACCGAGCCGCGCAGCGCGAACGTGTCGCTGACCGGCAGGTTCTGCGTAGCGGTGGCGTGAAACAGCGAGTAGTTGCCCGCTTCGAGCAACAGGCTGGTCTCGAGATCCTGCGTGGGCCGATTGAAGGAAATGTTGACGGCCCCACCGAGGACGCTGCGCCCGTACAGCGTGCCCTGCGTCCCCGGCAGGACCTCGATCTGGGCGACGTCGAACAGCGGCACGCTCGTCGCTTCGCGCGGGATGTAGATGCCGTCGAAATTGACCGTCGTCGGAGGCTCGATGTTGGGCAGGTCCAGCGTCGAACCCACGCCGCGGATGTAGACCTCCGTGTTTGCACCTTCGGCCTGGAAGCGAACGGACGGCACGAGCTTCTGCGCGTCCCGCAGGTCGCTGACGCCCGCCGCGACCAGCGCGTCGCCCTGGATGGCAGTGACCGCCGCCGCGGTCTTCTGCAGGCTCTCCTCCTGCTTCTCCGCTGTCACGATGACCTCCTCGAGGGTATCCGCGTCCGCGCGCACCGCACCGGCCCCGGCTCCAAACGCCATCAAGGCGATGAGCGGCATTGCCATCCTCTCGTCTCTCATGTAACCCTCGATTGAAGCCACAAAAACATCCTATTATCCCAGCAGGCTCATCCCCGAGTCACGCCGGTATCTGCTACGTGCGACGCTCCATGTATCCCCAGTGGCTGGCCGTCGCGGTGCTGGTTCTGGGAGGCTGTGCCAGCCTGCAGCGCAGCGATCCGCTCCAGGTCACCGTCGCGGGCATCGAGCCCCTGCAGGGCGAGGGCCTCGAATTGCGGATGCTGGTCAAGCTGCGTGTACAGAACCCGAACGATTCGCCGCTGGACTACGACGGCGTGTACGTGAAACTCGACGTCCTTGGCAAGACCTTCGCCAGTGGGGTCAGCAATGATACCGGCAGCGTGCCCCGTTTCGGGGAAGCGATCGTCGCGGTGCCGGTGACAGTGTCCGTGCTGCGCATGGTGCGCCAGGCGCTCGGCATGATGGACGGCAAACCCGTCGATAAGGTGACCTATGAGATGAGCGGAAAGCTCAACGGCCCGGCGCTCAGGACGGCGCGTTTCCGCTCGGAGGGCGAGATCGACCTGCGGGACGTGACGAACCCGTCGGCCGATGACTCGGCCCTGTGAGCCGTCCTACCGGATCCTTTCGAGTCGTGCCGGCACGTGCTTGTGCCACGGAGTCCCCGCGAGGAAATCGCGCTGCGCGATGTCGGTGAGCTCGTTCGGGGGCACGCCCATGCGCACGACCGTCCCATCCGCCAGCCGGTAGTCGAGGCCATGTCCATTCGGCAGCGAAATGTGGCCCGGCTGCATCGTCGCCGTGACCTCGGCCACCACGTCCACGCTGCCCCGGCGCGTACTGAGCCGCAGCGAATCGCCATCCGCGCAACCGAACGCCGCAGCATCCTGCGGGCTGATGCGCAACGCGCCGAACAGCCCCTTCCTGTGCCAGCCTGTGTCGCGGACTGCGGTGTTGCTGGTGTCGCTGCGCCGCTCGCCGGCCGACAGGATGTATGGGAATTCCGGGTCCTTCTGCAGATGCTCCGTTTCGAGCTTCGCCAGTTCGGGCATCAGCTCCGGCAGGTACAGATTGATCCTGTGGTCCGGCAGGCGCACGGCATTCCAGCTGTCGCTGTAGTCGCTCACCGCGAAGATCAGGCCCGACGGGCTGCCGAGGATGGCGTCGAACAGCCGGTTGGCGGCGAGGAGCGCATTTCCGCCGAATCCTGCCCGTGACGCCGCGCTGGGTTGGCTGCGGACGTACATTTGCGCGACACCCCACAGGGACGCGGCCGGTGCCATGCCGCCCGGCAGCGCAGGCCCGAGGGTGCGGTAAAGAACGACTGCCGCGTAGCGCGCCATCCTGGGCTTGCGCGTCGACTGCCAGGCGAAAGCCAGCGAAAACGCGAGCCGCCCCAGGCGGGCCGCCCGCCGCAGCGGCGCGTAGTCGCGCTCGGTCAGTTCGCCCATCGCCTCGACCAGGCGCGCGTGTATTTCCGCCTCGGGCAATGTGCCCGGCAACGGCTCGAACAACGGTTGGCGAAGGTGAAAGCCGTTCCGCGGAAACTCCAGGTTGAAGAACGTCGCCTCCGGCTTCTCGAACTGGCTGCTTGCGGGCAGGACGTAGTCAGCCTCGCGCGCCGTTTCGGTCATCGCCACGTCGATCACGACGCTCAACTCGAGGGCCCGTAGTGCGGCGCGCATGCGCTGGCTGTCCGCGAGCGAATGCACCGGGTTGCCGCACTCGACGAGCATCGCCCGGAATCGCTTCGGGTGGTCGGTGAGGATCTCTTCCGGGATGACGTTGCACGGAATGAGCCCGATGATGATCCTGGCGCCGACCACCGGACTGCGTCGGTCCACGCGCTGCGCCGGCCGGCTCGTCGTCGCAAAGCCTTCGCCCTTGCTGGCCTTGGCCAGGGACAGGAATGGCACGAAGGCATTGTTGGTGCCGGGGCGCGCGAAGTTCCCGGTCAACAGCCAGACCAGGCGCTGCAGGTAGCTCCCCAGGGTCGAGTGCACGTTCATCTGCAGGCCGAGGTCTTCCATCATGGAGACGCTGCTGGCCCGGGCAATCCGCCGTGCGACCTGCCGCAGCAGGTTCTCGTCGACGCCGCAGATCTCCGCGTAGCGGGAAACCCGGATCTTCTTCAGCGCCGCCTCGATTTCCGCGTACCCGGTCGTGTGCTCGGCGATCCACGCGTGGGCAGCCAGGTCTTCCTGCACGATGATGGCTGCCAGCGCGGAGAGGCACCAGGCGTCGGTGCCCGGACGGATGGCCAGATGGAAGTCCGCCATCTCGGCGGTCTCGCTGCGACGCGGGTCGATGACGATCAGGCTGCGACCCGGGTCCTTCTGGATGTCCCGCAGGACGACGCGCGTGCGGGCGAAACCGTGCGAATGCCACGGGTTCTTGCCGACGAAGACCGCAACCTCGCAGTGCTCGAAATCGCCAACGGCGCCCGTCGTGAGCATCTTGCCCGCCACCCAGAACTCGCCGGTCTTTTCCTGCGCCAGCGCGTTCGAGCGGTACTTGACCCCCAGCGCCTTCTGCGTGCTGTCGCCGTACGTGCCCGCGAGGTGGCTGCCCTGGTTGGCGCCGCCGTAATACAGGATGCTCTCGCCGCCATGCGTGTCCTTGATCGCCCTGAACCTCTGCGCGATCTCGCGGATGGCGGTGTCCCAGTCGATCGCCTCGTAGGTTCCATCACTGCGCCGGCGCATGGGCGATGTCAGCCGGTCCGCGCCGTTCTGATAGTAGTCCATGCGCTGCGATTTCTCGCAGACGTAGCCCTGCGAGATCGGGTGAGCCTTGTCGCCCCGGATCCTGACGATGTGGCGGCCGTTCGCGCCGCCGGTCTGCACCTCGAGGCCGCAGTTGAGCGCGCAGATCATGCACGCTGTCTTCTTCCATTCGTCAGGTGCCGTCGTGGTCACTGCTGTCCTCGTCAAGGCTGATGTGGCCCGGCTGCTGGAGCGGCGAATATATCGCGCCTCGCAGGGCGGCCGGTACGATGCGCTGCGAGAGCATACTCGGGACGATTGGCCGCACGCCCCTCGATAGCGACGATCCCGCAGGTCTTCATCGGGGGCAGGCACAGCAGATGCCGGATCGCCACGCCGTCGAATACGAACGCACCGCGTCGATCGACCCCTATACTTTGCTGCCGGCGTGGCTGCATCCGCGCTGAGGAGACGCGATGACGACGGAACTGCTCGAAGACGCGGCGCGCCGCGCCACCGCATACCTGCAGTCGCTCGCCGAGCGTGCTGTGGCACCTTCCTCAGCCGCGGTTGCCGGGCTGGCCGTGCTCGATGAGGCGCTGCCGGAGCAGCCGACCGACCCCGCTCGCGTCCTGGCATTGCTCGACGAGACCGTCTCACCGGCCACGATGGCGATGGCAGGACCGCGGTTCTTTGGCTTCGTGATCGGCGGCTCGCTCCCGGCGGCGCTCGCGGCCAACTGGCTCGCGGGGGCCTGGGACCAGAACGCCGCACTCGCCAATATCACGCCCGGGGTCGCGACGCTCGAGGACGTCGCGTTGCGCTGGCTCAAGGACGTCTTCGGGCTGCCCAAGTCCACGCAGGGTGCATTCGTCACGGGCGCGACGATGGCGAACTTCACCGCGCTCGCCGCCGCGCGCCATCGCGTGCTGGCCGATGCGGGATGGGATGTCGAGGCGAACGGTCTGTTCGGTGCGCCGCCCATCACGGTGATCGTTGGCGACGAGGCGCATCCGACGCTCTTCAAGTCGCTGGGCCTGCTCGGACTGGGCCGCAGCCGCGTAGTGCGCGTGCCGACAGATGGACAGGGCCGCATGCGCGCCGATCGGTTCCCGGACGTCACGGGCCCATCGATCGTCTGCCTGCAGGCGGGCAACATCAATTCGGGGGCATTCGACCCGTTCGCCGAGATCTGCCCTGCCGCACGCGCGGCGGGTGCGTGGGTCCACGTCGACGGTGCGTTCGGCCTGTGGGCGAAGGCCTCGCCGCAACTGGCGCCGCTCACGACCGGAATGGAACTCGCCGATTCCTGGGCGACCGATGCACACAAGTGGCTCAACGTGCCATACGACTGCGGCCTCGCCTTCGTGCGCGAGCCGGGCATGCTGCCGGCCGCAATGGCCATCACGGCCGAGTACCTCCCCACGGACGAGCCCGGACGCAATCCCGCGGACTTCACGCCGGAACTCTCACGCCGGGCTCGCGGGGTCGAGGTCTGGGCGGCGATGCGCTCGCTGGGACGCCGCGGACTCGCGGGACTATTCGAGCGAACCTGCCGCCACGCCCGCCGCTTCGCGGAACGGCTCACGGCGGCAGGTTACGAGGTGATGAACGACGTGGTGCTGAACCAGGTGGTCGTGTCGTTCGGTGCGCCGGACGTGACCCGGCGGGTCATCGAGGCGATCCAGGAAGACGGGACGTGCTGGGCCGGCGCCACGACGTGGCGGGGACGCCCCGGCATGCGCATCAGCGTCTGTTCGTGGGCGACGACGGATGCGGACGTCGAGCGCAGCGCGGACGCAATGATCCGCGCTGCCCGGTCCGTGCCTACTTAGCTGCGGCCGTCGCGCTCAGCAACTCGACGTCGAAGAGCAGTACCTGGCCCGCCAGCGGCCCGCGGTCGCCGTAGGCGAGTGCGGACGGGATGGCCAGCTGCCACTTGGCGCCTTCCTTCATCATCTGCAACGCCTCGGTCCAGCCGGCGATCACGCCATTCACCGGGAACGTAGCCGGCTGGCCGCGCTGGTACGAGCTGTCGAACTCCATGCCGTCGACGAGCGTCCCGCGGTAGTGGACGGTGACGGTGTCCGTGGCCGTCGGGCTGCGTCCGGTGCCTTCCGTGATGACCTTGTACTGCAGGCCGCTCGCGGTCGTCTTCACGCCCTCGCGCTTTGCGTTCGCCGCGAGGTAGGCCGCGCCATCGGCTGCCGCCTTCTGCGCCGCGGCCGCCTGGGCCTTCGCGCGCTGCTCGGTGATCTGCTTTTCGAGCGCCGTGAGTGCCGCCTCCATCTCAGCCTGGTTCAGCTGCGGAGTCGCGCCGCTGCGCCCATCCTCGACGCCTTTCAGCAGCGCCTGCGGACGTCCCTCGGTGCCCGAGAGGTCCCGGCCGAGCTGGTAGCCAAGCGCATAGTTCATCTTCGCCGTGTCATCCATCGGGGCGGCCGGCTCGGCGGCGCGCACAGCGGCGGTGCCCAGCAGCAGGGACATCGCAAGGCCTGCAGCGATATGCATTCGGTTCATCTACGGGGCTCCTCGGGGAGGGTACGGGTGGGGGGAGGGCGGGCATGTTACGTGTCCGGTCGTCCGCGAGCCACCTCCGGTCTTGCAAACCGGCGTCACGAAGCCTCAACTTGGGGCCCTTGCCGATCGGCCGACGGGATGGACGGATGACTGACGCGGGCTGGAAGGACGAAATCGAGGAACTCCGCCGCCGCCAGCTGCTCGCAGCCGAGATGGGCGGCACGGCGCGGGTCGAGCGCCAGCGCTCGCGGGGCAAACTCACGGTACGCGAACGCATCGCGGCACTGCTCGACGAGGGCTCGTTCCGCGAGTGGGGCAGTCTCGCGGGCGAAGGCCAGTACGACGCGGCCGGCCGGCTGACGGCGTTCCGTGCCTCGAGCTGTCTCACCGGGCGCGGCGAAATCGACGGACGTACCGTGGTCGTGAGCGCGGACGACTTCACCATCCGCGGCGGCTCGTCCGAGACGTATCACCACGAGAAGAATGCGCAGGCCGAACTCATGGCGGCCGAGTACGGGCTGCCGCTGCTGCGCCTGCTCGACGGGACGGGCGGCGGCGGCTCGGTGGCCGAGATCGAAAGGCTCGGCGCGACCTATGTTCCCTACGTGCCGGGCTTCGACCAGGTCGTCGCGAACCTTGGCGTCGTTCCAGTCGTCTCGCTCGGGCTCGGCCCGGTCGCAGGGCTTGGCGCAGCACGCCTCGTGGCGAGCCACTACTCGCTGATGGTGCGCGGGCTGAGCCAGATGTTTACCGCGGGGCCGCCGGTGGTGGCCGCTGCCGGCGAGAAAGTGACGGCCGACCAGCTCGGTGGCGCGGACCTGCATGCGTCGACCGGCAGTATCGACGACGTCGTGGACAGCGAAGGCGACGCCTTCGCGCGTGCTCGTCGATTCCTTGCATACCTGCCGAGCCGGGCCGGAGTGCAGGCCGCACGCCAGGCCTGCGACGATCCCGTGGACCGCGCCGAGGCCTGGCTCGACTCGGCGATCCCGCGCGATCGCCGCTGGCCCTACGAGATCCGGCCGATCCTCGAGGCGGTGCTCGACCGGGGCAGCGTGTTCGAGATCGGACGTGCGTGGGGACGATCCGTGGTTACGGCGCTGGCCCGGTTGAACGGCGTGGCGGTGGCAGTCATCGCGAGCGATCCCGGCCAGATGGGCGGGACGTGGACCGCGACGGCATCACGCAAGATCGCGCGGCACGTCGAACTGGCGGAAACGTTCCGGCTGCCGATCGTTCACTTCGTGGACGTCGGGGGATTCACCATCGGATCGCAGGCGGAGAAGGCCGGAACGATACGCGACGGCACGCGCGCCATTGCGACGATCTACCAGTCCACCGTGCCCTGGTGCGCGGTCATCCTCCGGCGTGCTTTCGGCGTCGCCGGCGCGGGGATGATGGATCACACGCGTTTCCGCTACCGGCTGGCGTGGCCGAGCGGCGACTGGGGCTCATTGCCGGCCGAGGGCGGCATCGAAGCCGCGTTCAAGGCCCAGATCGAGGCGTCGCCCGACCCCGAAGCAGCCAAGCGGGAGATCCGCGAGCGCCTGGAACGGCTGCGTTCGCCGTTCCGGTCGGCGGAGCGCTTCTACGTGGAGGAGATCATTCCCCCGTCGGAGACCCGTAGATGGCTGTGTGAATTCGCGGGGTTGGCGACCGCGGCGCCGCAGGGCGCGCCGGCCGGGTTCCGGTATCGCCCATGAACGCGGTCGCGTAGAACCGTGGCATGGTCCGATACCTGCCTAACCTGCTGACGGCCGCGCGGATACTGGCTGTCCCGGTGCTCGTGGTGCTGGCCGCTGCAGGGCGGGAGACGGCATTCACTTGGGTGCTGATCCCGGCCCTGCTGACCGATATCGCCGACGGATTGATCGCCCGGATCTTCGCGCTCGAGTCGCGACTGGGTGCTTTTCTGGATTCCATCGCCGACACGCTGCTGCTGTTCGCGTCCTTATACGGGATCTGGTCGCTGCATCCCGAGGTCATCACGCAGCACCCGGTGCTGTGCGGGCTGGCAGCCGGCCTGTGGGCGCTCGAGAACGTCGCAGCGCTGATTCGCTACGGCCGGCTGTCGAGCTTCCACACCTATGCCTCGAAGGTGGCGGCGAACCTGCTCGGCTTGTTCATCGGCGTGCTGTTCGTATTCGGCTTCTACCCCTCGATGCTGTACCTCGCGGCAGGCACCAGCATCCTGAGCAGCCTCGAGGAACTTGCATTGCTCAGCGTGCTGCGTGAGTGGCGCGCCGACGTGCGCGGACTCTGGTGGGTGCTGCGAGAACCCCGGCCAGGAGCCCGATCACTACGATGAAACCCATGCGGGATCTCGCCTACTGGCAGGGTGCGCGCTTCAGGGATGGCCAGCGTCAAGGCCACTACGAAAGCTGGTTCCTGCGCGCAAATCATCCGTCACGCAACGAAGCATTCTGGATCCGTTACACGATCTTCTCGCCGCAGGGGCGCCCGGAGGACGCGATCGGTGAGCTGTGGGCGATTTATTTCTACGGCGAGGCCGGGCTGATTTGCGCCGCCAAGGACGAGATTCGGATCGGCGACTGCAGGTTCGCACCGACAGGGCTCGACGTGAGCATCGGCTCGTCCACGCTCCATCCCGGGCGGCTGCGCGGCAGTGCGGGCCGTCCCCACCGGATCTCGTGGAACCTCGCGTACCGCAACGGCGAGGCGCCGCTCGCATTCCTGCAGGAGCGTCTTTACGAGGCGCGATTCCCGAAAGCGAAGGCACTGTCGACGCGTCCGAACGTGGTCTTCAGCGGCTCGCTCGAGGTCGACGGAGAGAGGGTCGCAGTCGACGACTGGGTGGGCAGCGAGAACCACAACTGGGGCAGCAGGCACACCGACAACTATGCGTGGGGCCAGGTCGCCGGATTCGACGATGCGCCCGATGCGTTTCTCGAGTGCGCCACCGCCAGGCTGAAGGTGGGCCCGCTCTGGACTCCACCGCTGACCATCGTCTGCCTGCGCGCGGACGGCCGGGACTACCGCCTGAATTCGCTGGCCCGGTCGTGGCGCGCCCGCGGCTCATGGCAGTACTTCGACTGGCGCTTCGACACCGAGCAGGACGGTGTGCACATCCGCGGCCGCATTCACGCATCGCGCGAGGATTTCATCGGGCTCACCTATTACAACCCGCCGGGCGGCAGTCATACTTGCCTCAACAGCAAGATCGCGGCATGCGAGCTGACGCTCGAGCGTCCCGGGGTGCCGATGCGCACGCTGACCACGAGGCATCGTGCGGCGTTCGAGATACTGACGGACGATGTGGATCACCAGGTGCCGCTCGCGACGTGAGCGTGCACACTGTCGCGGGAACGAGTCGGTCCAACGGAGGAAATCACGTGGCCACCAGACGCAAGGCAGTGACGAAGCGAAGGCGGGCGGCGAGCCGGGCGAGCGATCCTGCGCTGACGGCCGCAGAGAAGCGCGAACTCGACCGGCAGATCAAGGACCTCGACGATCCGACCCGGTACCTGCTGGTGAGCAGCCTGGTGCCGGGATTCTCGCTGTACTACATGGTTGCGGACGATGCCTACGTCCTGAACGATCCGCGCGGGGCGACGCTGTTCAAGCGCCGCGCTGCCGCCGCGAAGATCAGGGAACTGCTGCGGCCGGGAGTGTTCGTTGTGCCGTGCAAGGTGGATCGGCACGGGCACGTGGTGCTGAAATCGCTCGCCGGGCGCAAGGCCGGCCGGGCGCCGCTCGTGCTGCGGCCAGCCTGGCGGGAGGGAAAGCGGGCTTGATGAATCGTGGGCTGGTGCTGGCGATGGCCAGCCTGGTGGTCGCGTCAGGCTGCGGTGACCGGAGCCCGGCGGGTGTCGGCGGGACCGGGTCGGGCGAAGCGTCTTCGTTCACCGCCGCGGCGAACGACGCATTCGCGAAGAACCTGCCCGTCACCGACCGCCAGGACTTCGAGGACGCGCGACGAGGCTTCATCGCTACGGACGACCCGCTGGTCGTCCGCGGTCCCGAGGGCACGACAGTCTGGGACTTTTCCCGTTATGGCTTCATCGACGGTGATGTGCCGCCGACCGTGAATCCGAGCCTGTGGAGACAGGCCAGGCTCAATGCGCCACACGGGCTGTTCAAGGTCACGGAAGGTGTCCACCAGGTCCGCGGATACGACTTCTCCAACATGACCCTGATCGAGGGTCGTGCGGGCTGGATCGTCGTCGATCCATTGACCGTCGAAGAGACGGCGGCCGCGGCGATCGCGCTTGCCCGCCGGCACCTGGGCGACAGGCCCGTTTCAGCCGTGATCTTCACGCACAGCCACGTGGATCACTTCGGTGGCATTGAAGGCGTGCTGCCGGCGGACCCGGCCAGACAGGCCGCCATACCGATCATCGCGCCCGAGGGCTTCATGGAGGAAGCCACGAGCGAGAATGTGCTGGCGGGTGTCGCGATGGGCCGGCGTGCGCTCTACATGTTCGGACTGTCGCTGCCCCGCACGCCGCAGGGCCACGTGGACACCGGGCTCGGCAAGGGGGTGCCGACGGAGGGCACGACCAGCATCCGCGCGCCCACTGCGCTCGTCGACCGTACGCCGCAGGAGATGGAGATCGACGGTGTGCGCTTCGTGTTCCAGTACACGCCCGCATCCGAGGCGCCGGCGGAGCTGACTTTCTACCTGCCGGACCTCAAGGCCTGGTGCGGCGCAGAGATCGTTTCGCACACGATGCACAACCTTTACACGCTGCGTGGCGCAAAAGTGCGCGATGCGCTCAAGTGGAGCGGATACATCGACGAGGCCATCGGCCGGTTCGGGGACATGGAGGTCGTCTTCGCCAGCCACAACTGGCCGGTGTGGGGCAACGGACGTGCCATCGATTACCTCGAGGCCCAGCGCGACACGTACCGCTATATCCACGACCAGACGCTGCGGCTCGCCAACCGGGGTTACGCGCCGCAGGAGATTGCCGAGCAGCTGGAACTGCCCTCGACCCTGAGCACGCGCTTTGCGAATCGCGGTTACTACGGCACGGTGCGCCACAATTCGAAGGCGGTGTACCAGGCCTATTTCGGCTGGTATGACGGAAACCCCGCCAATCTCGATCCACTGCCGCCTGCGGAGGCTGCGACGAAATACGTGGCAGCGATGGGAGGGGCGGCATCCGTCATGCGGCAGGCCAGGGCAGCGCGTGATTCCGGCGACGACCGCTGGGCCGCCACCTTGCTCAACCACCTCGTGTTCGCCGAGCCCGATAACGACGAGGCCCGAACGCTGCTGGCGGAAACGTACGACCAGCTGGGGTTCCGTGCCGAATCAGGCCCATGGCGGGACGTATACCTGACCGGGGCCCACGAGCTCCGCAACGGCGTCCAGGGCACGGCCGTCGATCCGCGGCGGGCCGTTGGCCTCCTGCGCAACACGCCGGTGGATCGCCTCCTGACCTCCATGGCGGTGCGCCTGGACGGCCCGGAGGCCGACGGCAAGCGCATGAAGTTCAACTTCGTGTTCACGGATACGGGCGAATCTTACGTCGTCGACATTGAGAACGCGGTGATGCATCACCGTCTCGCCGAGCCGGCGCCGGATGCCGATGCCTCCGTCCGGCTGACGCGCGAGCTGCTCGTGGAGCTCGGCATCGGAGAGGCCGGTCTGAGGGACCTGGTGTTTTCCGACGCGCTGGAGGTCGAGGGCAGCCGCCTCGAACTGCTGTCGTTCCTGACCATGATCGACAGGCCGGACGGCCGTTTCCCTGTCGTCACCCCCTGACGGCAGGCACTGCGGATTTCCCTGAGACACCGCCGATGGCGGCCGGGATAGGCTGCACGCTCGGCGAAGTGTCCGTCGGTGCAGGCATCAATCAATGGACGATACAGAGCGAAAGGTTGCCCGGCGCACGACCGAAGGCGACGTGTCGCCGCGCCTGGGTGCGCGTGCGATTGCGGATTTCACGATCTCCGAGGCGGTGAGCGCTGCAACGGAATCCAAGGCGCATGCCGTGCGCGACATCCTGTCGAGTGCCGCGCGCGGGGACCCGCGCGGAATGATCGACGCATTCGAGTCCATCCTCGCCGGCGCGTCGCCCGACGACGTCATTGCGCTGCGCAATCTCCTCGTGCAGCACGAGGCGGCGGCGCTCAAGCTCAGGTATGAGCAGGCGGACGGCGAGCTGGCCGACGACTGGCGCGACGGAGGCTATCCGTACAAGCACCTGCTGTCGCGCCGCAGCTACGAGCGCAGGAAGTACGAGTTGCAGGTCGAGCTGCTGAAGCTGCAGGCCTGGGTCAAGGAGACCGGGCAGCGCGTCGTCATCCTGTTCGAGGGCCGTGACGCGGCCGGCAAGGGCGGCACCATCAAGCGGTTCATGGAGCACCTGAATCCGCGCGGCGCGCGCGTGGTCGCCCTCGAGAAGCCAAGCGAGATGGAGCGCGGGCAGTGGTACTTCCAGCGCTACGTCGAGCACCTCCCCACGCGCGGCGAGATCGTGATGTTCGACCGGTCCTGGTACAACCGCGCCGGCGTCGAACGCGTGATGGGTTTCTGCAGCGACGAGGAATACCTCGAGTTCATCCGACAGACGCCGGAGTTCGAGCGCAACCTCGTTCGCAGCGGGCTGCACCTGATCAAGTTCTGGTTCTCGGTGAGCCGCAAGGAACAACGGCGGAGGTTCCGGGAGCGCAAGTCACACCCCCTCAAGCAGTGGAAGCTGAGCCCGGTGGACCTCGCATCGCTCGACAAGTGGGAGGACTACACTAAGGCCAAGGAAGCGATGTTCTTCTACACCGACACCGCCGATGCGCCGTGGACCGTGATCAAGTCGGACTGCAAGAAGCGCGCGCGCCTGAATGCCATGCGGTACGTCCTGCATCGCCTGCCGTACTCGAACAAGGACATCGAGCGCATCGGCCCGCTCGACGCGCTACTCGTCGGCCGGGCGAACGTAGTCTACGAGCGCGGCGAAAGGCGCGCCGTGCCGTCGATCTGAACGCGCGGGTCAGCGCCGCCGGCGACGCAGCAGCCGCACGGAGCTCGTGAGGCCATCGTCGACGGTCGCGGAACGCTCGATTTCCGCGGCCTTCAGCAGCGACTCGAGGTGGCCGCGCGTGTCGCGCACCAGTGCGATCACCACCGACTCGTCCGCCGGCCTCGCCACGAGGAAACCCTGCACCGAGACTTCGCCGCAGGCTGCGAGGAAGTCCAGCTGTGCGGGCCGCTCCACGCCCTCGACCGTCACCTGCAGCCCGAGGTTGCGGCAGAGGCCGATCATGGAGTGCGCAATCGCAGCCGAGCGCGGGTTGCCGTCGACCTCCGCGATCACGCTGCGATCCAGCTTGACCCGGCTGAGCGGCAATTGCTCGATCGACGTGAGTGACGAGTAGCCGGTGCCGAAATCGTCGAGCGCCGTGTCGACGCCGAGCATGCGTAGCCCGTGCAGAGCCTCGACCGTCACCGCGCCCGTCTGCAGCATGGTCTCCGTGAGCTCGAGTTCGAGCGCGTCGGCGGGCAGTCCGTGCCGCGCCAGCAGGCGTTCGATGCCCAGCAGGAAGTTCCCGGTCACGAACTGCTGCGCCGAGACGTTGACCGCGACTCGCGCATCGGGCCAGCCATTGCGCCGCCACCTGCTCACGGCCTCGGCTGCCGACTCGAGGATCCAGTCGTTCAGGTCGAGCATCAGGCCCGACTGCTCCGCGATCTCGATGAACTCGCCGGCCGGTACGATCTGGTTGTCGCTTCGTCGCCAGCGCAGGAGCGCCTCGACGGCCGTCGTGCGCTGCCTGCCGAGGCACACCTGCGGCTGGTAATGGAGCACGAAGTCGCCGCCGTCGATCGCCTTGCGCAGGGCCTGCTCGACGCGGAACCGGTTAGATGCCCGCACCAGCATCGACGGATCGTGGATGCAGAGGCGGTTGCGACCCAGCTCCTTGGCACGGAACAGCGCGGCGTCCGCGGCCCGCAGCAGCGACGTGGCGTCGAGGCCGTGTCCGGGGAACATCGCGACGCCGCAGCTCGCGCCGACCGAGACCTCGCGCCTGTCGATGTGCAGCGGCCTCTGGAACCCCTCCACCAGGTGTGCAGCACGCCTCTCGACCTCGCCCGGGTCCCCGGAGTAGCTGAACACCAGCGTGAACTCGTCGCCGCCCAGCCTCGCGATGAAACCGGTGTCGCCGGCGATCTCGCGCAGGCGCTCGCCGATTTCGGTCAGCACGCGGTCGCCGAATTCGTGGCCGAGGGTGTCGTTGATGGTCTTGAAGTTGTCGAGATCGAGGAACAGCACGGCGATGTGCAGCCCCGCATTACCGGTGGGCCCGGTGCCGGCGATCATTTCGTTGAGACGCTGGAACAGCTGCCGCCGGTTGGGCAGGTTGGTGAGCGGGTCGTGCTCGGCAAGGTGCCTGAGCTGCAGCGTGCGCTCCTCGACCCGCTGCTCGAGCTGGCTCTGGTAGGTCTTGACCGCGCGCTCGGCGTCCGCGAGCTCCCCTGCCATGTGATTGAACGCGTGGGCGAGCTCGTCCAGTTCGCTCGCACCGCCGCGGCTTACGCGGGTGTCCAGGTCGCCGGCGGCGAGTCTGCGGGTACCCGCCGTGAGGCGACGCACCGGCCCGGTGATGGCCCAGGCGGTCGCCAGCAGCGCCAGCAGCGTGAGCAGGACCGCCTTGAACATCGCGGTCCTGATCGTATGCTCGGTATCCTCCACGGCCCGCTGCGCACCCGCGGCCGCTGAGGTAAACCGACGCCAGGCGGGGGCCTCCATGTTCTCCCGTATCTGCGAGGCGAGCGCATCGCCGTTCGCGGCGAATGCCGCCTGCCGCGCCTCGATGTCGGAACCGAGTTGCAGCGCCCGGCGGCGCAGCTTCACGGCTCGGCCGAAGTCGTCCATCAGCATGGCCAGCCACACGCGGCCTGGGGAGGCGGCAAACTCCTCGCGGTGCGCGTCGATGGTCCTGCGCAGACGCGCCTCGCCGCCGCCGGGCTGCGCGGCATGGTCCCCGCCACGCGTCAGTTCGCTCGACACGTCGTTGCGTGCGGCTTCCAGGGACCGCGCCATCTCGGCCATCGAGGGACGGGCCATCAGGCTGTTGCCGACGACAACCCCGGCGCCACCCGCACTCTTGATGCGGCGGTCGAGCCCGTCAAACGCGCTCTCCAGCGCGACGATGACCCGGCGGCGCTCGTCCTGCATGTCGAGCAGGCGAAATCCCTCCGACTCGTGTTCGGCGATCTGCTGCAGCAGGTGTGTGACCGCGGGCAGTGCGTCGCCTGCCCCGACATCCGCAGTCAGGTTCGCCGCGCGCGCGAGTCGTTCGGCATTCGCCACCACGGCCGCGCGCTTGCCAGGAGAATCCGCACGAAGGTAGGCGAGCACCGCGCGATCGAATGCGGCCATGCCGTCGCCGAGATCGCGCACGCTGCGCGACAACGGCTCGAACTGCTGCTGCATCCTCGCGAGGTCGGCAGTCGCGGTGCGGGTGCTGCGCAGCGATACGACGCTCGCCGCCGCGAATGCGGCGATGACGAGCGCGAAGCCGAGCACCAGCCACGCGCCGATCGGCAGGCCGATCGCACGCGCCAGGGGCACCGGCAGCTGCGGTGTCGTCGTCGGAGGCACGGTAACCTGCCGTTCGTCTAGAAGCGTGTAGTGACCGAGCGGATACTGCCGGGTCAGGGGGCGGCAGGGTGAAGCCCTATGCCCAGTAACTTGATTTACGTCACAGGATTGAGGGCTTCCGCGGCGCGCAGCAGTGCGCCGACGTGCGCTTCCGTGCCGTCGACGAAGTCGAGCACGCTCGCCGAATCCATTGGTCGCCCGACGAGGTAGCCCTGGATCGACACGTCGCCGCAGCCGATCAGGACATCGATCTGGCTCGGCCGTTCGACACCCTCCACCGTGACCTGCAGGCCGAGGCTCCGGCAGAGGCCGATGATCGAGCTTGCGATGGCCGCCGCGCGCGGGTTCCAGTCCACTTCCGCGATTACGCTTCGGTCGAGTTTCACCTGGCTCAGCGGCAGTTGCTCCAGCGACGTCAGCGAGGAATAGCCGGTACCGAAGTCGTCGAGGACGATCGCGACACCGAGCCGGCGCAGCCTGTGCAGGCTCTCTATGGTGATCGCACCCGTCTGCAGCATGTTTTCCGTGAGTTCCAGCTCGATTGCGTCCGGCGGCAGGTCGTGGCGCGCCAGCAGGCGCTCCACGTCACCGAGGAAATCCCCGGTGATGAATTGCTGCGCGGACACGTTGATGGCGACCCGTGCGTCTGACCAGCCGCCGTCGCGCCACCTGCGAACCGCCTGCGCCGCCTGGTCCAGCACCCATTCGTTGAGGTCGAGCATCAGGCCGGACTGCTCGGCGATGGCGATGAACTCGGCTGCAGGCGCGATCTGCGTTGCGCTCTTGCGCCAGCGGAGCAACGCCTCGGCCGCCGTGGTCCGGCGCTTGCTGAGCGACACCTGCGGCTGGAAATGCAGCACGAAGTCGCCGCCATCGATCGCCTTGCGCAGCGCCTGCTCCACGCGGAATCGATTGGATGCCGCGACCAGCAGCTCCGGATCGAATATGCACAGCCGGTTGCGGCCGAGTTCCTTGGCGCGGAACAGGGCGGCATCAGCGGCACGCAGCAGGGAGGCGGCATCCTTGCCATGCTCCGGGAACGTCGCCGCGCCGCAACTCACGCCGATCGAAATCTCCCTGCGGTCCATCAGCAGCGGACGCTGGAAGCTCTCGACCAGCTGCGCCGTCCGCTGTTCGACTTCCTCGACCGATCCGCGGAACGGGAACACCAGCGTGAACTCGTCGCCCCCCAGCCGGGCGATGAATCCCATCTCGCCGCTGATCTGGCGCAGGCGCTCGCCGATTTCCGTCAGCACACGGTCGCCGAACTCGTGGCCGAGGCTGTCGTTGACGGTCTTGAAGTTGTCGAGGTCGAGGAACAGGACTGCCAGGTGGTCAAGGGCCGGATCGGCGACGGCGAGTATGCTGTCCAGGTGCCGGAAGAGCTGGCGGCGGTTGGGCAGGTTGGTGAGCGGGTCATGCTCCGCCAGGTGTCGCAGCTGCAGCGTTCGCTCCTCC
>Ga0316622_100000784_pt1 | contig 19477 bp, 16 predicted proteins | sample OWC_Aug_OW2_C1_D_FD_207646 | JGI IMG/M metagenome (GOLD analysis project Ga0316622, IMG submission 207646) | Wetland soil microbial communities from Old Woman Creek delta, Ohio, United States - OWC_Aug_OW2_C1_D5_C | ecosystem: Environmental > Terrestrial > Soil > Wetlands | place: USA: Ohio... | reverse complement strand
CGTCCCAGCTGGGCGACGGCGTTGGCGGCCTCCTCCTGGCCGAGGGCGATCTCCTGCTGCTCGCCGATCAGAGAAAACTGGCGTTGGCCGGTCGCCGCGTTCATTGAGCAGCCGCTCATCACCAGCATGGCGGCGGCTGCCGCCAGGGCGACTCGTGCAGATTTTCCTCGGAGCTGTTTCATGGTCTTCACCTCCTCGACCATCGTGTGCGATCGTGGAAACGATCGGATTCGGCGGCTGCTCCCTGTGGCCGCACGGTGTGACCTCCGTTGACCTCCGGTCCGCGAAGGTCGGCCTCCTCGGGCTCGATCCTCCGGGCCCGCTCCTCACGCTCGAGGCGCTCGAGGTGCGTGCGGATCATCTGCCCCTCCCAGTAGTCGAGGACCCCCGGTGCGTAGGCTCGGCCGCCGTAGTTGGGGCTCGCCTCGATGAGTTCAACGATCGTGCGGGGGCGGTCGAGTAGCTCGAGTATACACCGGTCGCGGGACTCCACGACGGCGGCAGAGTTCCGGATCGGGAACGACTCGATGTGGAGCGGGGGAGCGTTCATGCGCGCGGCCTCCCGGGGACGCTGCGACGATCAAACCCTTCGCCGCCGCGAAACACTGATGGCGTGCAGATCAGAGCGCGGTCACCTCGGCCGATTGATGTCTGGTGCATTGCCTGCGCGCGATCACCTCCTTGACACGCATCGAGAGCCACCCGTAGAGTGCCCGAGCCTAGGGAGACTCCAGGAAAGGAGCGGGTTCGTGACACGTTTCGATCCGAAGGCCAGACGCCGGACCTGAGCCGGCGCCGGAGGGCCCGGGGGGCCCTGCACCGAGATCAACCCGCCCGCCTCCTGAGGCGGTGTCGCCGCCGGAGGTGGGTCACCACCTCGAAGGAGGCACGCTGCCATGTCCCAGGGAAACGCCACCGACTACCGCGCGATGTGGGCCGACCTCGGCCTCGACCTCGCCAAGCACGATGCGCTGCTCGCCGCGCTCGGCCAGATGTACCAGGACGTCTATCTGAGCCAGGCCGACCGGCCGGAGTCGATGCGGTACTTCGACTTCGTGATGAGCGAGGTTCACGGCCTGCGGGTCAAGGAGCTGCTCGACGCCCAGGCCGCCGGGCGCCGGGTCGTCGGCACGTTTTGCGTCTTCGTGCCTGAGGAGCTGGTGCTCGCGGTGGACGGCATCGCGGTCGGGCTGTGCGCCGGCGCCGAGTTCGGCACCGAGGCGGCCGAGCGCTACCTGCCGCGCAACACCTGCGCGCTCATCAAGTCGTTCTTCGGCTTCACCCTGGAGAAGGTCTGTCCGTACACCGCGGCCTGCGACCTGGTGGTGGGCGAGAACACCTGCGATGGCAAGAAGAAGTCGTACGAGCACTTCGGCGGCATGGTCAAGCGCTTCTACCTGATGGACATGCCGCAGATGAAGAGCACGGCCGGCCGGGCCCTGCTCACCGGCGAGTACCGCCGCTTCGCCAGTGAGCTCGAGGAGCTCTCGGGGCGGGAGGTCACCGTCGAGGGCTTGCGCAGGGGCATCAAGACCATCAACGCCAAGCGCGCCGCGATCCGCCGCCTCAACCAGCTCCGGGCCGCTGACCCCACGCCGATCTCGGGGCGCGACGCGCTGCTCATCCAGCAGGTCTCGTTCTACGACGACCCGGTGCGCTTCACCGGCTCGGTCAACGCGGTGTGCGACGAGCTCGAGCGCCGCATCGCAGCCCGCCAGGGCACGGCGCCGGCAGGCCGCCCCCGGATCCTGATCTCGGGCTGCCCGATGGCGGTGCCCAACTGGAAGCTGCCCCCGATCGTCGAGGCCGCGGGTGCGGTGATCGTCGGCGAGGAGTCGTGCATCGGCATGCGAGGCCTGCGCAACGAGGTCAGCACCGAGGGCGACACCGTGGCCGGCCTGATCGAGAACCTCGTCGACCGCTACTTCCGGATCGACTGCGCCACCTTCACCCCGAACCCGGAGCGCATCGGCCACATCCGCGAGATGGCCGAGGAGCTCGGCGCCGACGGGGTGATCCACTACGCACTCCAGTTCTGCTCGCCGTATCAGATCGAGTCGGTGAAGGTGGAAGAGCAGGTCGAGCGCGGCGGCGTTCCGGTGCTCAGGATCGACACCGACTATGGCTCGGAGGACGTCGAGCAGCTGCGCACCCGGGTCGAGGCTTTCGTGGAGCGGATCGCGCGGTGAGCCGGTCGGCCGGCATCGACATCGGCTCGAGGACCGTCAAGCTGGCGGTGCTGGCCGGGGGAAAGGTCGAGCGGGCCGTCGTCCGGGATGCCACGCACGACTCGATGGCGGTGTGCCGCGAGTTGCTCGAGACGGTGGTGGCCGATCGGATCGTGGCCACCGGCTACGGCCGCCACCTCTTCTCACGGCACCTCCCGTGCGAGGTCATCACCGAGATCAGGGCGGTGGCGCTGGGGGCGCGCTTCCTGCGCCCTGCCTGCCGCGCCGTGCTCGACGTCGGCGGCCAGGACACCAAGGCGGTGGCGATCGACAGCGACGGCAGCGTCCGCAAGTTCGAGATGAACGACCGCTGCGCCGCCGGCACCGGCCGTTTCCTCGAGGTGATGGCGGTCGCGCTCGGCTACACCATGGAGGAGTTCGTCGCCGCGGCATCCGGCGCGCCCTCGACGCGCAAGCTCAACTCGATGTGCACGGTGTTCGCCGAGTCCGAGGTGATCTCGGCGGTCGCCCGCGGCGTCCCCAGGGACGAGCTCGCGTTCGCCATCCACCGCGCGATCGCCGACCGGTCGGCGGCGATGCTGCGCCGGGTGCCGCTCGCGGATGAAGTCGTGTTCTGCGGCGGCGGCGCCAAGAACGACTGTCTGCGCGAGCTGGTCGCTGCGGCCATCGGTCGGCCGCTGCATCGCGCCGCCGACCCGCAGGTGGTGGCGGCGGTGGGCTGCGCGCTGCATGCGCTCAATGGGGCATAGGCGCGACGCGGCCGCCATCGAGGGCGCGCGGCAGACGGTCGGAGCGCTTGCCCCCCTCGGCAGCCGGCCCTCGTTGCTTGGCTCGATCCGCGATCGGTTCGGCCGACGCTACTGGATGATCACCGGGATCATCGTCGGGTCGCCGGTTGCGTTGTCGACAACCGAGGCGTAGACCCACACCGTGCAGTTGTTGGTGATCGTCTCGGCCTTGGCGTAGGCGCGGTCCTGGCTACCGGCGCCGGTCACCGCGAAGATGTCGTTGTCCTGCTTCCATCCCGATGGGTCGATGCTGCGGACCCGCTCGCTGCCGACCTGGGCGCCGCCGGCGTCGTGCAGAGTGACGCGGACCTCGCAGGCGTGATCGGAGAGATTGATGTAGCCGACGTTGGTGCGGAACTGCTGGTTGCTGGCGAGGGGGGAGAGCACCCCGACCTCCCCGGTCGCCATGGCCTCTTCCGTCGAGATCCCCGGCATGAACTGGCCGAGGGTGCCGGCGTCGCTCTGGTTGTAGGTGCGGGCGGTCACCACCAGCGGTCCGTCGCCGTCGACCTGGATCGAGCCCGCCAGCTCGTCGGTGATCTCGAACAGCTCGCCGAGCACGTCGTCCCAGGCCAGCAGCTGGCCGGCGGCGACGGTGCCGGTGATCTCGATTGGGTCGCTGCCGGCGGCGCGGAAGCTCGCCGTCGCCTCGACCGCGCGCTCGCCCACGTTGAGGACCGCGAGCTCGGACCGCCACTCGGTGTCGCCGGCGCCGGAGGTGCGCGCCATGCCGGCGGTGAGGTAGCTGCGGTCGGTCGGCCGCAGGTAGGCGCGCAGCATGTAGTCGCCGGCCTCGGTCTCCTCGAGCTCTGCGATCCCGTCCTCGGAGACGTAGCTGTGGCCTTCGGTCGGCTCCTCGTCGTGCTCCATGTTGAAGTCGGTGGAGACGAGCTCGGGGCCGCCGCGGTTAACCAGCCAGAAGTCGCCGTGGAGGGTGACCGGCCGGTCGAACTCGACGATCGACGCGCCGCGGCCGTTGCCGGTGAGGATGCGGGCCACCGCCAGGGCCACGCTGTCGTCGGGCACCCCCTCGTTGTCGGGGTAGACGTAGATGTCATTGGGGAACAGCCCGCCGACCGCGAGCAGGTTGCCGGCGCAGATGCCGGTGATCTCGACGTAGCCCGGCTCGTAGCCGAAGTCGGCGAGCTCGAACTTGACCGCGAACATCCTGTCCGGGTCGCCGGCGTCGCCGCCCCCGAACCAGTCGAAGTCGGTGGACTCGCCGTCGTCGTAGGCGGCGTTGCCGCACTGGAGCCGCACCTTCTCCTGGGCGCCGGCCATGGCACCGGCCAGGAGCAGGAGCAGAGTGACGAGAGCACAGTTGAGAAGCTGGCGCCGAGTGGCCATCGAGCCCTCCCGAGATCGAGCCGCACAGGGGATCCTAGCCGATCGCGGCCCGGCGGCCAAGGCGGGGTGGCCGGGCGGGAGCCGAGACTCTTCGAGCTGCGGCGCCTGAGCTTGCCCCGAGCGAGGAGCCCGCGAGGGCTGGGAGTCGCGTGGGCGCCGCTCGCTCAGGGCAGGCTGCTCGGGAACGGGAACCGGGGGATCAGCGCTCCTTCGCGACCGCCGCCGACCGCCGCAGCACGCGGCGGCCGCCCAGCACCGCGAGGTAGGCGAGACCGGCGATCACGATGGTGGTGGCGCCAGCCGGCAGGTCGGGTCCGTAGGAGACCGCGAGGCCGGTGATCGTGAAGGCGATGCTGAGCACCGCCGCTGCCGCCATCATCCCGCGCAGTGTCGAGGTCAGCTGGCCGGCGATCGCCGCCGGCAGGGTGAGCAGGGCGATCACCAGCACGATGCCGACTACGGTCACCAGCAGCACCACCGTGAGCGCGGTCAGGCCGAGCAGCAGCAGGTAGTAGAGCTCGACGTGGAGGCCGCGCAGCCGGGCGAACTCCTCGTCGAAGCACACGGCCTGCAGCTGCGGGTAGAGAGCGGCGCACAGCGCGACCACGACCAGGTCGAGCGCGAGCATCAGCCAGAGATCACTGCCCCGCACCAGCAGGATGTTGCCGAACAGGTAGCTCATCAGGTCCTGGTCGTAGCCCGGGGTGCGGGCGATGAACAGGATGCCGACCGCCATGCCGACCGCCCACAGCGCGCCGATCAGGGTGTCCTCCCGCTCCTTGGCGCGTAGGCTGATGACCCCGATCAGCAGCGCGGCGATCAGGGCGGCCGCCACCGCGCCCAGCATCGGGCTCGCCCAGGCCTGTCCGTGGACCACCTGCAGCCAGCGCGCCGCACCGAGCCCGGCCAGCACGCAGTGGGCGATGGCGCCGGCGATCGAGGTGATGCGCCGCACCACCACGAAGCTGCCGACCACGCCGCAGGCGACGCCGGCGAGTACCCCGGCCAGCAGCGCGTGCTGCAGGAAGGCGAAGCGGGGGAGGGCGTCGAGGAAGTCCACGCTCACTCCGAGTGGTCGTGCCGCACCATGCGCACCTCGCCGCTGTAGAGCTCGCGGATGGTGTTCCCGTCGAGCTGGTTGGTCTCGTGGACGTCGACTGCGCCGTGGACGCAGATCACCGAGCGGACGAACGACTGCACGAAGCCGAGGTCGTGCGACACCAGGACCACGGTGGTGGTGCGGTTGAGCTCGATCAGCAGATCGAAGAAGTCGCGCTCGACCTTCTGGTCGAGGCCCGAGGCGGGCTCATCCAGCAGCAGCAGCTCGGGGCTGGAGGTGAGCGCCCGGGCGAGCAGGACCCGCTGCCGCTGTCCGCCCGACAGGTCGGCGAACGGGCGTCGCTCCCAACCGGCAAGGCCGACCCCCGCGAGCGTGTCGCGCGCCGCAGCGACATCGGCCCGGTCAAACGGGCCGGCGACCCGCCGCGGCCCGAGCCGGCCCATCAACACGACGTCGAGGACCCGCACCGGGAAGGCCCTGTCGAGGGTCGCGTGCTGGGACATGTAGCCGATCCGGTGGCGCGCCCGCTGGGGCGAGGTGCCGAGGACCCGGATCCGCCCGGTGGTCGGCTCGAGCAGGCCCAGGATCAGCTTGAGCAACGTCGTCTTGCCGCCGCCGTTGGGGCCGATCATGCAGGCGAAGGAGAGCGGCTCGACAGCCAGCGTCACGTCGGAGAGAACCGGGTGGCGGCCGTCGAAGGCAAACGACACCCCCTCGAGCTCGATCACCGGCGCGCTCACCGCCCGCCCCCCATCGCCGCTGCGATGGCGTGCGCCATCCGTTCGAGGTTGGCGGTCAGGTCTTCGGCCAGCGGGTCGAGCTCGACCAGCGGGCAGCCCACGGCCTCGGCCACCGCGGCGGCCGTGCTGCCGCGGACCTGCGGCTGGACGAACAGGACGGACGCACCGGAGGCCTTTGCCTGCTCGACGAGGAGTCCGAGCTGGCGGGGGGTCGGCTCCTTGCCGCCGATCTCGACCGCCACCTGCTCGAGCCCGTAGCGGCGTGCGAAGTAGCCGTACGCAGGGTGAAAGACGAGCAGGGTCCGGCCCCGGTACGGCGCCAGCATCGTCTCGATGCGCCGGTGCGCCGCTTCGAGGTCCGCGCGGTAGGAGGCCAGGTTGGCGTCGAGCTCGGCGCAGTCAGCCGGGGCGAGCCGGCACAGCTCGTCGCGAACCGCGGCCGCCTCGATCTTCACCAGCACCGGGTCGAGCCAGGTGTGAGGGTCGAAGCGCTCGGCGGGGTGGGCGCCGAGGTGGGCGTCGTCGATCGGCGCGAGCTCGATGCCCCGCGAGCAGTCGGCGACCGGCAGGTCTGGACGCAGCGAGGCGATCTTGGCAACCAGCGGCGTCTCGAAGGGTACCCCGATGCCCAGGAAGAGGTCGGCCTCCCACAGGCCGGCGACCTGGCGGGGCGTCGGCTCGTAGGTGTGCGGCGAGGCCCCGGGCGCGAGCAGCGCCTGGGCATGGACCCGGTCACCGCCGACCCGACCGACGATCTCGAGCATGGGCGGGATGCTGACCCAGACCTCGAGCGGCTGGCCGGCGCCGGCGCACGGCAGCGCCACGGCCGCCAGTGCGAGAACCCCGCCGATACGGCCAAGAAGCCGTGCCGTCCTCATGGCGTCAGCTCACACCTTGCACACGATGCGGCTCTCGTGGCAGTCCCCGCAGGTCTCGACCGTGTGGTCGGCGCTGAACTCGTCCCAGTGCTGGCGCTGGCGCGGGCTCAGCACGCCGGTGCCGTGGCAGAGCGGGCAGGCGCCGTCGAGGGCGGCCAGGATCGCCGCGCGGATGAACTCGGAGCGGTTGGTGACGCCTTCCATGGCGTCCACCAGGGCCTGGTCCGCCTTGAAGGTGATGATGTGCTTGCCGTTCACGCCGCCTCCTTGCCGCCGTTGAGTGTTACACAGTATTACGCAGCCGTTCGAGAGTCAAGTGGGGGAGCAGGATCGGCTCACGGGCGCGGAGACGAAGGCGGATGAAGGGCGGATCCTGCCACCTATCACTTTTCACGTATCACCTATCACCGCATCGGCAGCGGGCGCGGGGCGGAAGCGGGAGCAGTGTTGCGGCCCCTGCCCAGTCGGCGTAGCGTGGTGTTCGAGAGCAGACGTCGATCAGCCGGTGCCTGCCGCTCCATCGAGGGAGGAAGGAATGCGCGCGCTCTGGCTCGTCGCGGCCGCAGTCGTGGCGTTGATTCCTGTCGCCGAGGCGTCCGACTTCGTCCTCGTGCACCCGGCGGCTGACGCCGCGGTGGCCAAGTACCTCGGCGCCGGGCTGGGTTTTGCGCGCTGGTCGCCGCCCACCATCCGCTGGTACTACAACCCGGCCCGGGCCTCCGAGCCGTTCACCGACGTGGTCGCGACGGTGGCGCTGATCGAGGAGGCCATGGCTGAGTGGGAGGGGGTGAGCGGCATCCGCTTCCAGTTCCAGGGGCTGACCACCCGCAACCCGACCGACTGGGACGACGGCGTGACGGTGATCGGCTGGAACCCGAGCGGCCAGGGCAGCTACGGCGGCGGCGTGGCGGACGCGCCCTGGGAGGTCTACCTGTCACTCGGATACTGGCCGATGTTCGAAGGCTTCGTCGCGATCGACCATTCCTTCTGCCCGCCGAGCTGGCCGGCGGCCGAGCGCGAGTTCGTGCTCCGGCACCTGATGGTCCACGAGCTCGGCCACATGCTGTGCATTGGCCACTCCGACAACCCGAACTCGGTGATGTTCGCCGGGCCTTACAACGGCGTGCACTCGGTGCGGCCGGATGACATCGCCGCCGCACAGGCGCTCTACGGCCTGCCGCGCGAGCTCGAGCTGCCATCACCGCTGCAGATCCCGCCGGTCGACCCGAACGTGACGGTCAACGGCTTCTACTTCGCGGTCGGCACCGGCTGGGACGACCTCGCGGTCGTCACCGAGATCGACGACACCACCCCCGATCAGCTGCTCTTTGTGTGGTGGTCGGCCACTGACCTGCCGTTCGGTGAGATGCGACACTACCTGGTGGACCCGTACGGCTTCCCCCAGCGGCTGATCGTGGGCGAAAACCTGTGGATGAGCGTGGCCTCAGGCACCAGCCTGCAAGACATCGCGATCGTCAAGACCCTGCCCGGAACCTGGCAGTTCGTCCTGACCATCGAGGATGCGAGCATCGTCACCTTCCCGATCCCGGTGAACACCACGGTGGCGTGGGACCAGGCCCCGAGCGGCTCGATCGCGGCAACACCGTGGTCGGGGCTGGCGCCGCACACGGCGACCATCACCGTGACCGCGACCGACCCCGAGGGCGGCCCGGTGACAGCGGTCTGGCACGTTCCCGGGGAGGAGGAGTGGAGCGGGCCGGTGGTCGGGACCATGAGCCACACCGTGACCGTGGCTGAGCCGGGCGTTGACGACGTCTTCATCGAGCTCTACGACGGCTGGGAGCGCTACCCGCTGGCCGGCGAGGGCTTCCGGACCCTGCTGCACGCGCAGATCTGGGCCTACGAGCCCCTCCCGGATCCCAGGCGTCCGGACGGCCGGGTGCCCTGAGGGAAGCACTGCTCTGACGGTGCGCTCGGCCAGTGACGACAGGTCGGCGCGATACCGGCCTCGATTGACAGGCGCCGTCGGCGTTTGCTACAACTCGCGGTCCCAGTGGGGCCGTAGCTCAGTTGGGAGAGCGCTTGAATGGCATTCAAGAGGTCGACGGTTCGATCCCGTTCGGCTCCACCAGAGACTTCAACACGCCGCCAATGGGGCGGCGGTTTTCGTCTCCGGCTCCGCCGCTCGGGACACCGTCGGTTGCTCGCGCGCTGCGCGCGCGGCGCCCCGCCAAGATCAGCGAGCGGCTGTAGGCCGTTTCCCGCCCTCGCGGCGACCCCTGCTGCTTCCATGCCGTGAAGCGACGGAGACCCGACGAGGCGTGACACGGATCTCAGCGAGGACCTCGACAGCGGCTTTGCTCCCACGCCGGCAGCTGATGCGCGTGCGCCCGAAGCGGCGGCCATGCGCCCGCCCAGCTGCCCGGAGGGGACGAACTGAGACTGGTGACCCCGGTCACTCAGAAGAAAACTGATTGCCTCAAACTAAGAATACCAAGAATCAGTCTCAACCCGGTGCCGGTTGGGCCTCAAAGGTCACCCGGGCACGCGGTCGAGACTGGCTCCTTGGGAGTACGACGACGCCTTGGAGGTGTGAGATGAAGGTCCTACGTCGATGGTGGCCATTGCTGTTCGTCTTCCCCGTTGTGGCCGTTGTGTGGGCGGCGGACGCGCAGGTGAGCGGGGCTCCCGTGGGCCGCGCGCTCGCCGCCAACTGCTTCCAGTGTCACGGCACCGACGGGCGAGCCCTCAACGGCATGCCGAGCATCGCGGGCAAGGATGCGACGTCCCTGTACAGCGACATGCTCGAGTACAAGGGGAGCACTGACTACCGGAACATCATGGTGCCGATCGCCCACGCCTACGCGGACCAAGAGCTCTGGGAGCTGTCCCTCTACGTTGCCAGCCTCCCCGAGCATCCGGACGCGGCCGAGGTGAGCGACCGTGGCGAGGCGGCAGAGCCGGACGATGCGCCCGTCGGCGACGTCGACGCAGGAGGTGCAGAATGAGCCCATACTCACGTCGAGATTTCCTGAAGGTCGCCGGCGCCTCGGCGTCGATCATGCTCATGCCGCTGAGCCTGCGGGCGCAGGGGGCGTCCGGCCGGGTTGTGGTCATCGGCGGCGGCTTCGGCGGCGGGACAACCGCCAAGTACCTGAGGCTGTGGAGCCCTGACGTCGAGGTGACCCTCGTCGAGCCCGCGCCGACGTTCCACTCCTGCGTGATGAGCAATCTCTACTACCCGGGACGGATCGAGCTCGACTTCCTCGAGACACCCTACGACGGGCTGGTCAGCCGCGGGGTCAACCTGGTGCGTGACCGCGCGGTCGGGGTCGACACGGCCGCCCACACCGTGACGTTGGCGAACGGTCAGCCGCTGACCTACGACAAGCTGGTCGTCGCGCCGGGGATCGACTTCATCTTCCCGCCGGGCCTCGAGGACCCGGCTGCGCAGGCGCGGGTTCCCCATGCCTGGAAGAACGTCGCCGTGCAGGCGCCGTTGCTCCGATCGATGCTGCGTGCGATGCCGAACGGCAGCACCTTCGCTTTGACGATTCCGTCACCACCCTACCGCTGTCCGCCCGGACCCTACGAGCGCGCCTGCATGGTTGCCTCGTACATTCGGCGTTCGAAGCCGCGCTCGAAGGTCATCGTCCTCGACGCGAACCCGGACATCGTGGCCAAGCCCGCGATCTTCCATCACGCGTTCGACGTCACTCATCGGGGGTTCGTCGAGTACCACCCGAATGCCCCCGTGCTGTCGGTGGACGCCGACAGCTTGACGGTCACCACTGCGATCGGGTCGTTCCAGGCGGGCGTGCTCAACGTGATTCCGAAGCAGCGGGCTGGCCAGATCGCGTTCGACGCGGGCCTCGTCAACGTCAACGATCGCTGGGCGGGCGTCGATCCGCAGACCTTCGAGTCGACCGCTGCGCCTGACGTCTTCATCGTCGGCGACGCCAACGGCAGCAGCGTGGGGAAGTCGGGCCACTTCGCCAACTCCGAGGGCAAGCTCGTCGCCGCGGCGATCGGGGCGCAGCTCGCGGGCGAGCCCGAAAACGCATCGCCGATGCTGGGCAACGTCTGCTACAGCGCCATCACGCTCGAGTCGGCCTCGTGGTTCACAAACCACCTGATCTATCGCGGGGGCGCAATGGTCCCCGTCCCTGCCTCGGTGGCAGAGGGTCCCCCGAGCGGCAGCAACTTCGAGCGCATGTTCGCCTGGGGGCGCAACCTGTGGGCGGACTCACTCGTCTGACCGCTCCCTTCGGCGGGTGTGGCGTCCAAGATGGATGTGACTGCCAGGTCGCCATCCCCGCATGTCATAGTGTGATACGTGGCACCCGCCAGGCGACAGGTGGCGAGCATGCGCGACTGCCCTCCGAGGCGAGGCGAGAGCGTCCCTGGGGCCCCGTCGTGGTGGCCGGCAGCGGTGGTGTTTGTAGTTTCGCTGACGGTCTACCTGCTGACCTGCGCCCGCACGGTGACCCTGGTCGACAGCGGCGAGCTGATCGTGGCCTGCGCGTCGCTCGGTGTGGCCCACCCACCGGGCTTCCCGTTCTACACCCTGATCGGCCACCTGTTCAACCTGCTGCCGGTGGGCAGCGTGGCCTTCCGGATCGCGCTGATGTCCGCCGTCTTCGCAGCGCTGACGGCGGCCCTGGTGGCGCTGGTCGTGGGCGAGGTGGTGGGGTGGGCGAGGAGGCGCGACGGCCAGCGCGATCGCGACGCCCTCGTCGTGTCGCCAGGGGCGGCGGTGGGCGCCGGTCTCAGCTTCGCGTTCTCGGCCACCCTGTGGAGTTATGCCACCGTGGCCGAGGTCTACAGCCTCACCCTGGCGCTCCTGACGGCGGCGGTGTGGCTTCTCCTGCGCTGGCGGCGGGTTGGGGCGGCGGGGCCGCTGCCCTGGCTGGTGGGGCTCCTGCTCGGGCTCGGGATCGGCGTTCACCACGTCACCGTGATCCTCGCCGCGCCGGGATTGCTCGCCTTCGTAGTGGCAGCTGGCGGCCGGCGCGCCGTGGCGCCGCGGCGGCTGCTGGGGGCTGCCGCTGGGTGCGCTGCTGGTGTGATGTCGTACCTCTACTTGCCGCTTGCCGCAGCTCGCCGGCCGGTCCTCAACTGGGGCGACCCTTCGAGCCTCGAGCGCTTCTGGTGGCACGTTTCAGCCCGCCAGTACCGCGTCAACCTGTTCTCCGGCAGCTTCGATCAGGTGAGGGAGAACCTGGCAGAGTTCGTCCGGCTCGCCCGCTTCGAGCTCGGCCCGGTGGCGATGGTGGCGGCAGTGGCGGGATTGCTCTGGCTGTGGCGACGGGACCGTGCGGTGCTGTGGCTTGTCGCCTTGGTGGCGCTGGTCGGTGTGACCTACGCCGTCAACTATGAAATCGCCGAGGACGCCGAGGCCTACTTCCTGACCACGTTCCTGATGGCGGTGATGGCGGTCGGGGGGGGCCTCGCCTGGCTGCTCGGGGCGAGTCGCGGCCGCCCCGTCCTGACCGCCCTCGCGCTGATGACCGCGGTTGCGGCGCCCGCCGCGGCCGCGGCGCTCCACTGGCGCTCGTGCGACCGCAGTCGGGACCTCGTGGCCCGATTCTTCGTCGAGGACGCTGTCGCAGGGGTCGCGCCGGGGGGTGTGCTCCTGACGCTGGAGTGGCAGCTCTATGCCCCCTGGCTCTACCTCCACCACATCGAGGGTCTCGGGCCCGACGTGGCGCTGGTCGACGTCAACCTCTGCCGGCGCTCGTGGTACCTCCGGCAGTACCTCCCGGCGGTCTACCCGGACCTGCTGGCCGATGTGAAGCGTCCGGTGGACCGGTTCCGGGTCGAGCTCGAGAACTGGGAGCACGACCGTCCCCACGACCCGGAGCAGCTCACCCGGCTGTTCGTCGCCATGCTCAACGCTATGCTCGCGGCACCGCTGCTTCACGGCGAGGCCCACGTCACACTGCCGATGGAGCCGGGCGTCGGCGGCGAGCTGGCCTGGGTGCCGCACGGGCTCACCATGAGGCTCGCGGCCTCACCGCCGACGCGGGCCGAGTCGGCACCGCCCCTCCACCTCGAGCCGCTGCTCGGCGGCCCGACCTCCCTGACCCCGGTCGCGAGGGCCAAGGTCCGGCCGTACTACGCCCTGATGATGTCCCACCGGGCCCGCTACCTGGCCATGATGGGCGACCTCGACGGCGCTCGAGCCGCTCTCGACCAGGCCCTCACCCTCGAGCCGACGTCGGCTGCCCTTCACCTTCTTCGCGGAGACCTGGGGGTTCCCCTCGCAGAGTCGACGCGGTGATACGCGGCATCCCGCGAACATCACGGCGGCGCACGCCCCGAGGAGCATGCTGCTGCCAGCAGCGAGCAGTCCACGGAGGAACTCATGACCGTCCCAGCGCGGACACCCGTGGCTGCCGACCGCCAGCACGCCGCTCTCCAGACCATCTTCTCGTTCTCTCTTGGTCTTGTGGTCCTGACCTTCATCGGCGTCGGCTGGGTGATCTTCAGCGGCAACTCGGTCACCCGCTTCGTGGTCGTAGCCTTCGCGCTGGCGGTGGCGATCGCGCTGGGATGGGTGAAGTTCGTGCGACAGCGCGCAGCGACTTCGGCGCCGCCGGCCGGCGGCCAGGCCGCGCTCGCCGGATCGCCATCAGCCATGACCTGCGGTCCCCCTGCGGCGCCGATCGTCACATAGAAGTGATGACGTTTCTGATACCGCCGTTTTACGATTTGCCCGGACAATGTTACGATTAGCTCGTGAGCGATCGGAAACGTCACATCGACTCGCTGTTCAACGAGACGCCAGTTCTTCAGGCCGGCGAGGTCTCCCGGGCGCTCGGCGTCACCCGCCAGACCGCCCACCGCTACCTCCGTCAGCTGGTTGCCGAAGGGCGGGTGATCGCCGAGGGTGCCGGTCGGGGCGCGCGCTACCGAAGGCCGGACGCGGCGGATGTGCGGCGGTACGAGACGGCCGGGCTCGAAGAGGATCAGGTGTGGGCTGACCTGAGCGGTAGCGGATCGCTGATGGCGACGCTGCACGCGAGATCTCGAGGCGTTCTCCAGTACGCACTCACGGAACTGGTTAACAACGCGATCGAGCACTCGGGCGCGCCGGAGGTGGAGGTCACGGTTTCGAGGAAGGGCGAGGCGGTCGAGGTCGTGGTTCGAGACCGAGGGGTCGGCGTGTTCGAGCACATCCGGCAGCGTCTGGGCCTGGCCTCGGAGCTCGAGGCGCTCCAGGAGCTGTCGAAGGGCAAGACGACGACGATGCCCGAGCGCCACGCCGGCGAGGGCATCTTCTTCACCTCCAAGGCCGCGAACCGCTTCGAGCTCGAGAGCGGGAGCCTGAGATGGGTCGTCGACAACCGGCGGGACGACATGGCCGTCGGCTCGGTCGAGCCCCCGGTGCGCGGCACAACCGCCCGCATCCAGGTCGATCCCGGCAATGCCCGCGACCTGACCGCGGTGTTCGCCGAGCATACCCAGGACTTCGAGTTCACCAAGACCCGCACGGTCGTCCGGCTGTTCGCCATCGGCACCGAGTTCGTGAGCCGGTCGCAGGCCAAGCGCCTGGTGAACGGTCTCGAGCGCTTCCGCGAGGTCGTCCTCGACTTCGGTGGCGTCGAGCTGGTGGGGCAGGGCTTCGCCGACGAGGTGTTCCGGGTGTGGGCGAGGCAGCATCCCGAGGTCGCTCTCATCCCCACCGCCATGAACGAGGCGGTCGCCTTCATGGTCGAGCGCGCGATCGCGGGCGCCTCCGCCCTCGGAGTTGGTGTCGAGCGCTGAGTTCTCGGCCGGGGCGGATCGCGACCGTGGTCACGTTCGATCCGGCGCGCCCGTCAGCTGCCTCGACGGCTGCTCCCCGTCGCGCTAGGCTCGACGCGTGCGGGACGTGGACGTGACGACGGCTCGTCGAGGGCAGCATCCGCGGATCGTCTGGACGCTGCTCATCGCGCTGGCCCTCCTCCCGGCGCCGCTGCTGGCCGCCTCGCTCGAGGACACGCTCGGCCGCAACGAAACGCGAGTGCTGTCGGCGCCGGTGCCGGTGCCGATGGGACGGACGGTCGAGGAGCTCGCCCTCGACGAGCGGCTGGAGCGGCTCGGCTACCGCCGGGTCCACGAGCGCCCGGCGCGGCCCGGCGAGTTCTTCCATGGCAACGACCGCTACTGGATCTTCCGGCGAGCCTGCCGCACCGGCGGCCGCGACCACGAGGCCGAGCTGATCGGCCTCGCCCTCGAGCGGGCGAGCGGCCGCATCGTCGGACGCTTCAGGGAGGGGCAACCGCCGCAGCCGCTCGCGCGCGAGGACGAGATCTGGCTCGAGCCGCAGCGGCTCGCCGAGTCGCTGGCCGGAGACCGGGCGGAGCGGATCCGCATCGAGCTCGACGAGCTGCCGGAGCGGGTGTGGCGGCCGGTCCTCGCCGCCGAGGACGCCCGCTTCTTCGAGCACGGCGGGGTTGACCTGCGCTCGATCGGCCGCGCCGCTGTCCACAACCTGCTCAAGGGGCGGGTCGTGGAGGGCGGCAGCACGATCACCCAGCAGCTGATCAAGAACCGTGACCTTTCGTCAAAGCGCACCCTCGGCCGCAAGGCCTCGGAGGCGATGCGGGCCCAAGAGCTCGAGGACGAGTACGGCAAGCAGGAGATTCTCCAGGCCTACCTCAACGGCGTCTACCTCGGCCACGTCGGCGGGCTCGCGATCCACGGCCTCGGCAGCGCGGCGCGCGCCTACTTCTCGCGGGCGGCCGGCGAGTTGAGTCTGGCCGAGGCGGCGGCGCTGGCGGCGATGATCCAAGGGCCGAACCGGTTGTCGCCGATCGACGACGCGGCCGCCCTGCGCGGCCGCCGGGACTGGGTTCTCTCCCGGATGGAGGAGCTCGGCTGGGCGAGTCCGGCGGAGGTCGCGGCGGCGCGGGCGACGCCGGTGACGGCGCGGCCTTCACCGCCCGCCGGCCGCCCGCCGGTCCACCTGCTCGGCTGGGTGAAGGAGGAGGTCGAGAGGGCGGCGCCGAACCGGGCTGGCGAGGGGCGCGGCTTCCTGGTCGAGACCACCGTCGACCCCTACCTGCAGGAGCTCGCGGAGCGGGCGGTGGCGCGGCGGCTCGCCGACCTTCGGCGGGACCATCCCAGCCTGCGCGGCAGCTCGCTCAGCGCCGCGGTGGTCGCGCTCAACGCCCGCACCGGCGAGGTGCTGGCCGCGGTCGGCGGCGACCCCGACGACCCGCCGGGCGCCTTCGACCGGGTGCGGGCGGCGAAGCGCCAGCCCGGCTCGGTGGTCAAGCCGTTCGTGGCCCTGGAGGCGATCGACGAATGCGGCAGCCGCGAGCCGCTCACCGCCTCGAGCCGGATCGCCGACGAGCCGCTGTCAATTCCACTGCCGACCGGCGCCTGGGAGCCGCACAACTTCGACGACCGCTACCTCGGACCGGTGCTGCTCCGCGAGGCCCTGGCCGAGTCCCGTAACCTGCCGGCGGTGCGCATCGCGCGCTGGTGCGGCTTCGACGCCACCGCCGAGCTCTTCGAGCGGGTCGGCCTGGAGCTGCCGCCGAGCCCGCCGCCGGCCTTCGTGCTCGGAGCCGTGGAGACCACGCCGCTCGCGGTGGCCCGCGCCTTCACCGTCTTCGCCACCCCGGGGCGGGTTCTGGAGCCGTTCCCGGTGGCGCGGGTCGCGACCAGCGGCGGCGACGCGCTGGAACGCTGGCAGCCGCGCGCGTCCAAGGCGGCGGATCCGGCCGCCGCCTACATCGTGCGCGACCTGCTGCGCACCGCGGTCGAAGAAGGGACGGCGACGAGCGGCGCCATCGCCGGGCTCGACGTGGCGGCCAAGACCGGCTCGAGCTCGGGCCTGCGCGACGCCTGGTTCGCCGGCCAGGCCGGCTCGGTGGTGGCGGTGGTCTGGGTGGGCCTGGACGACGGCGGCCGGCTCGGCCTGACCGGCGCGGCGGCGGCAGGTCCCCTCTGGCGGGAGCTCATGGCCGGGGCGGTGCCCGCCCGGCCGCCCTACGCGGTGGAGCGGCCCGACAACCTGGTCGAACGGTGGGTGCAGGAGAAGACCGGCCTGCTGGTGAGGCCCGGCCGGGAAGGGGCGCGACCGGAGCTCTACCGCGAGGGCGACCTGGCGCGGCGCAAGCGCTGGTGGCGGCCGGACGCGCCGATGCCGGTGATCGAGTGAGGCGACACGACGCGGGCTGACGTCGCTCGGGTCAACGGCGCGGCGAGGGGGGCGGTCGTCACGAGGTCGGAGGGCCGCCGATCCGATCGAGAAGGGCCCGGAATCGCGGGTGGTCGCGGATCGGGTCCATGTCCGGGTCGTGCTCCAGCCAGGCCCGGTTGCCCCAGCCCACGGCGGCAGCCCGCTCGAGCAACTCGAGCGCCTCCTCGACCAGGCCCGCGTGGATGAAGTTGCACGCCACGTTGTAGAGCGTCCCGCTGTCGCGGGGAGAGATCTCGAGCGCCTTGCGCGCCCACCCAAGCGCGAGCTCCCGGTTCCCGAGGGCGGAATGACAGCCCGAGCCGAGGTAGTACGCGCGAGCGTCGGCGGGGCTGTGCCTGAGGTGCCGTTCGATGACCGCGATGCACCGGCTGGCCGCCTCTCTCGCCTCGTCGATGCGGCCGAGCCCGCTGAGGATCGAGGTCAGGAGGCCCAGCGCCTGGTAGTCCTCGGGCTGAATCTCGGCGGCTCGCCAGAAGCAGCGGGCCGCCTCGTCGAGCCTGCCCTGGGTGACGTGGACACGGGCGAGGAAGAAGGGCGCCTCCCACAGCTTGGGGTCGAGGGCCTGTGCGGTGGTGAAGGCGTCGATCGCGGTCGCGGCGTCGTCCCTGAGCCACGCGGCCATGCCGCGCGCCGCGTGGGCTTCGGCCATCCCGGGCGCGATCGCGAGCGCCCGCTCGCTCGCCTCGACCGCGGTCGCCACGTTCCTCGCGTCTTTGTCGAACCACTGGTAGGCCCACATCGCGGCCTCGGCGAGCCCGAGCCAGGCCGGGGTGAAATCAGGGTCGAGCTCGGTCGCGCGCCGGAACAGGTGCTGGGCCTGGACGATGCTCTCCTCGGTCAGCTTGCGCAGCTCGGCCCTGCCACGCAGGTAGAGGTCGTAGGCCGCAAGGTTGGCGGTCGGGACGCGCTGGATTGCCTGCCGCTCCTTGGGCGTGAGCACGACCCGCAAGGCGTCGGCGATGCTCGCCGCGATCTCGTCCTGGACCGCGAACACGTCCTCGAGGTCGCGGTCGAAGCGACTCGACCAGAGCTGGAAGCCGTCCTCGGCCGTCACCAGCTGGACTGCGACCCGGAGCCGGCGGCCGGATCGGCGGACGCTCCCTTCGAGGACCGTCGCCACGTTGAGGGCGCGGGCGATCTCGCGCACGTCCTCGCGGCGGTCCCGGAAGGCGAAGGCCGAGGTGCGCGACGCCACCCGCAGCGCCTCGACCTTGGAGAGCGCGCTGATGATCTCGTCGGCCATGCCGTCCGCGAAGTACTGATTCTCCGGGTCGGCGCTCAGGTTGGCGAAGGGCAGCACCGCCACCGAACCGAACGGTTGCCGCGGCGACGGCTGGCTGCCGCCCGCGATGGTCTCGAGCTCGGCCTTGAGCTCGGCCGCGCTCGCGTAGCGGCGGTCCGGGTCGCGCTGCAGCAGCCGCCTCGCGACCGGGGCGAGCACCGCCGGCATCGGGGCCGCTCCGCTTTCGAGCTTTGCCGGTTCTCCGCGCAGCAGCGAGTCGATCACCGCCGCCTGGGTAGGGCCGGTGAAGGCCCTCCGGCCGGTTGCCATCTCGTGGAGCACGGCGCCCAGGGAGAAGAGGTCGGAGCGGGCGTCGACCGGCCGGCCGAGCGCCTGCTCCGGCGACATGTAGGCGACGGTGCCGACGGCGGCGCCGAACTCGGTGAGCGGGAGCCCGAGGGTCATCGTGGCGTCGCCGTCGGCCCCGGTCGAGGCGGCGGACGCGGCCGCGGTGGCCAGCCCGAAGTCGAGGATCTTGACCTGCCCGTCGAGCGCGATCATGAGGTTGGCGGGCTTGAGGTCGCGGTGAACGATGCCCTTGGCGTGGGCGGCGGACAGGCCATCGGCAATCTGGATAGCGATCGGCAGGATCTCCTCGGCCGCGATCGGACCGCGCGCGATCCGCTCCGCCAGGCTCTCGCCGTCCACCAGCTCCATCACCAGGAAGCGGCAGTCGCGGGCTTCCTCGAAGCCGTAGATGGATGCGATGTTCGGGTGCTGGAGGGCGGCGAGGGCGCGGGCCTCGCGTTCGAAGCGGGCGATCCGCTCCGGGTCGGACGCCACCTCCGCCGGGATGAGCTTGACCGCCACCTCGCGCCCGAGCCTGGTGTCGAGGGCGCGAAACACCTCGCCCATGCCGCCGCGGCCAAGCCGCTCGCGGATCTCGTAGTGGGCGAGCGTGGTTCCAATCACTGGTCCGTCCCGATCCGAACCCTTCGCTGTCGACGCGAAAGAGCTGAGAGAGTGTATCAGGTGATGCTCGCCATCGCCGCCGCCTGGCTGGCGTTGCGCGCGTGATCGGTGGCGAGGGCCCA
>Ga0316622_100000783_pt1 | contig 19484 bp, 15 predicted proteins | sample OWC_Aug_OW2_C1_D_FD_207646 | JGI IMG/M metagenome (GOLD analysis project Ga0316622, IMG submission 207646) | Wetland soil microbial communities from Old Woman Creek delta, Ohio, United States - OWC_Aug_OW2_C1_D5_C | ecosystem: Environmental > Terrestrial > Soil > Wetlands | place: USA: Ohio... | reverse complement strand
GGTCTCGAAATGCGTCGCCGGCGTGTCCACCGTGAGCGCCACGACATCATGCAGCTGGATCAGCGCGGACATGGTTCACCGTATAAAGCAAGTTACGAGGCGTGGAAAGCGCTCACCCTCGCGGATGATCCACACGCTAAGTACCGTCGCAGATCCGGAATCCGTAGCGATGGGCAGCGTCAGCGAGTAGACGTCGCCGAAGCCATTGCTGCCCCGGTATATGGCCAGCGTTGAATTGGCTGCTGCGTTGCGCAGTGCGCTGCGCAACCAGTCGGCGTTGGCGAGCGTAATCCCGAGGACCGATTCGAAGACACGAGCTTTGTGCCGGCCTTCCCGATGCAACGGATTGAGCAAGTAGTCCTCGATCTTCGTGCCCAGATCTGCGTCGGCCCCGCCGGGGATTCGCATCGCTCACCGACTCACGCGTACACAACCTTCGCTCGGTCCGACAAGGAACCCCTCACCCCCTGGCCCCCTCTCCCACTTCAGGGAGAGGGGGGATCCTGAGCCCTTCCCCGCTGATGCACCCCCTCTCCCGTTCGGGGAGAGGGGGACGGGGGGTGAGGGCCTCATCCAGCAACTGCAAATTCCCCTGCCACGTGTACCGCTCGTTGATCAGCCGTGCCGCGGCCGCGCACAGTCGCGCGGCGCGCGAAGGGTCGTGCAGCAGTGAGACCACGACAGCGGCGAACTGCTCGGCCGTTTTCGCAACCAGGGCGTGGGTCCCGTCCTCGGCGGCCAGGCCGGCCACCGCGAGCGGGCTGGCCACGACCGGCACCCGCATGGCCATCGCCTCGAGGACTTTGTTCTGCACGCCGCGCCCGAGGCGCAGGGGCGCCACGTACACGCCGGCGTCTGCAAAGTACGGGCGGATGTCCGGGACCGACCCGGCGATGCGAAGCGCACCGCCATGCTTGTCGACTTCGCGCAGCAGTCCCGGCGCCGGACGGTGGCCGACGGCGAGGAACCGGGCGGCGGGAATCTCGCGACGCACCAGCGGCAGGACCTCACGGACGAAAAACAACACGGCATCGATGTTTGGCCGGTAGTCGAGCGCGCCCGTGAACAACACCGTCGGCTGCTTCGTCACGGCGGGCACCGGCGCCGGCTTGAAGTACGCCGTATCGACGCCCATCGGAATCACCCGGACGCTTCGTGCCTCCGGGCAGAACGATTGAAACAGATTGGCCTCCGCGCACGAAACAAAGAGCACCTGGTCGACGCTCCGCCCGATTCGCGCCTCACACCGCCGCAGCCGTGTCGCTTCGAGTGAATAGGCTGCACGCAGCAACCCCCGCGAATCCCGGCTAAACTGCCGCCACTTCTCGGAGTCGACGTCGACGCAATCGACGACGTGCCGCTGCGCTTTCGCCGCATCGACGTACTGGGCCATCACGGATGAGAAGGCCCAGGCCACGTTAAAGGGCTCTCGGGCGGCGGCACTGGCGATTGCATGCCGCATGCCACGCCGATGGTAGAAGCCCTCGGACAGCGAGCGCCCGCCCGCGAGCCACAAGGCCCCGCGCGCCAGCGCCACAGGCTTTCGCAATCGGACCGTCACGACCTCGCGGCAGTACTCACGCAAGCGCGCCGCTCCGTCCTGGTCGGCCACATCGTCGACGAACGTGAACAGCGACACCTCGTGCCGCGCCGCCAGATGCCGGACGTGGTGGTACGAACGGATCTTGTCACCCTTGTTGGGTGGGTACGGAATGCGGTGGGCGACGTAGGCTATGCGCATCGCGTCGGTCAATTCGGAATCAGCCGCCCGAGGCCGCCTTACTGCTAGTTACTGCGCCCCGCGCCGCCGCGACAACAAGTACTCCAAGTACCGCCGCAAAGGTGTCCAGGCCGACATCCAACACCGACCCGGTACGCCCGGACACGAAGGTCTGATGAACCTCGTCGATCACCGCGTACGTGCTGGCCAGGCACACCGCCAAGATCGCCGCGCGCCGCGTCAGCCGCCCTGCGTCGAACACCCACAACCAGGTAACGGCCAGCACCGCGTAGGCAACGACGTGCATGAGCTTCTGGAGCGCCTTGGGAATGTAAATACCCGCCATCGTCTTGTCCGCCGCGGCCGGAATCGAGGACAGCATCCACAGCAACGCCATCCACGTCACCGGGGCCAGGATACGTGCGGCACGACGCATCAGTGCTCTGTCCAACCGGCGCTTCCCCACGTTGGCCGACCGGGTATGCGGTGAGAACGACGCGCCCACAGGCCCCCTCCCTCGCCCTCCCCCGTTGCCGGAAATGGCAACAGGGGAGGGGATCGGCTGCTCGTGCGGGTGGCCGGTGGAAGGGCCTCCCGTCTTCATCATGTATAGAACGCTCCGAACTGCCGGATGAAGAATGGCCCGATCACCTTCGTGAGCGGCAGCGGCAATCGCTGCCAGGCGCGCCGCAAAAACTGTACGCGATCGCTGCTCATGCTCCGTTCCGGGACCGTATCGCTGCCGCGTAGCGCGATGCGGTAGCGCAACGGTTCCGGCTCGAAGCCCCAGTGACTCTTGAAGTCGTACGCGCCGGTGCCCTTCTTACTGCGTCCGAAGTCGAACCAGCGCGCGCCTCGGGCACGCGCGTGGCGCATCAGTTCCCAGTACATGAAGTCGTTGACGGCGTACCGGAAGTAGTCGCGCCGGCTACCCGCGTAATACGGCAACACCGTGTCGTTGAAATAGAAGCTCATCACCGCGGCGACCGGCGTACACTCGTGCCAGATAGTGAGAAGTTCGCAGGCGCTCCCAAACCGGTCGAGCAGCAGCCGGAAGTAGCGCTGTGGGAACACGGGCGTCCCGAGGTCACGCACGCTGCGGGCGTACAGATCATAGAACTCGTCGCAATGACTCGAACCGACCCGGGAGACCAACCCGCTCTGCTGCCCCACTCGAATCATGCGCCGCTGCTTGCGCGGAATGGCAGCCATGTTGGCCTCGTCGGTGTCCGCCAGAGCCCGACGGAAGCGATAGAAGAGCCCCTCACGCACGTGAAATCCGGTCCCGTCGAGGCCGTCGCGTAACTCGAGGGACGCTGCGTGGCGCGTCGCCTGTAAGGCCAGCGCCGCCGTCTCCAACGCGCCGCGTGCCGCCGCGTCGGCAGCGCACACGCCGCCTTCGACGGCGAAGGGCAGCGACAGTAACGCCGAGCGGCGCAAGACGGAACGTAGCTCGAACAGCGGGAGGACTCCGACGATCTCTTCGCCGCGGCGCGCCATCAGATAGTGGGCGCGGAAGCCGAAGGCCTCCTCGATGACCTCCTTCCACGCGATGAGGTGGAACACCGTTCCCCCCGGCGTGCAACGGACGAACTGATCCCACTCCGGATGCTGGCCGTCGTACGGTTGCACCTCAACCGGGACGGCAGGCTGACCAGTATCCGGAGCCATCTGAGCCAGGGGCTTCACCCCTGGCTCGTGAGTACCGCCCCCGCCGGGGCTGACCGCCAACGGTGCCGGCATGGATCTCCTAAGCCCCGCAGGGGCGGCACTCTGCAGCCCCGGGCGCTCCGGTGCGTCCATCGGCTTACCCATAGATCTTGGCGAGGGGTCGTCGTTTCATCCCCTCACCTCAATCCCTGGGGGAGAGGAAGTATAAGGTCCCCTCTCCCTCCGGGAGAGGGTCAGGGTGAGGGCATGCGGCGCCGCGTGTTGCCCGTTCGCACCGCTCATGCGCCAGAGATCGACGGCGCGCTGCTGACGTCGCTCACCCCGGACCGCGGCGCCGTGTCGCCGGGCCGGTAAGCGAGCGCCTCGGCGAGGACAGCGACGATGCGCTCCGCCGCGTGCCCGTCCCACAGTGGCGGGCGCACCTGCGGGGGGCGGCCGTTGGTCAGGGCGGCTCGGGCCGCGGCCAGGATCCGGCCAGGATCGCCGCCCACGAGCGTACTGGTCCCCGCAGTGAGCGTGATCGGCCGCTCCGTGTTTTCCCGCAACGTCAGGCACGGCACACCGAGGCAGGTGGTTTCCTCCTGGATGCCACCCGAGTCCGTCAGCACCACGCGCGCGTCAGACACCATGCGCAGAAAGTCGACGTAGCCAATCGGCTCCAGTGCCGTGATCCGGCCAGGATGGATCACCACCGGCCGCCCGTTCAGGGCAACCGGGTCGACATACCGCGTGAGGCCGAACTCTTCGACGCGGGCGCGAGTTCGCGGGTGCATCGGAAACACCACCGGGATTTCCCACGAGAGTTCTGCGAGCACCGCGAGGATGGATTCCAGTGCTTCTCTGGAATCCACGTTGCTCGGACGGTGCAACGTGACGAGCGCGTAATCCGACCCGTAATGCTGCGCCGTCAAACCGAGCCGCTCGAGGATGTTGGAGCGGTCGGCGAGCCGTCGGCACGCCAGCAGTGAGTCGATCATGACGTTGCCCACGAAGAAGATCTTCTCGGGCGGGTGCCCCTCGTGGCGCAGGTGCCCGTTGGCGCTTTCCTCCGTTGTGAACAGGAAGTCGGACAGCGCGTCGGTGACGAGACGGTTGATCTCTTCCGGCATCGAGCGGTCGAAGCTACGCAACCCGGCTTCAACGTGGGCGATGCGCGTACCGAGTTTGGCCGCGGTCAGCGCACAGGCCGCCGTCGAGTTGACGTCCCCGACCACCAGCACGACGTCCGGGCGCTCGCGGACCACGAGCGGCTCGAACCGTTTCATGATCTCCGCGGTCTGCACAGCGTGTGTTCCCGACCCCACCCCGAGCGTGTAATCGGGACGGGGGATCGCCAGGTCGACGAAGAAGGCGGCAGACATGGCATCGTCGTAATGCTGCTCCGTGTGCACGAGCACCGACGTGATCGCTGAACCGTTCGCCGCCGACCGATTCGCCGCCTCGATGGCCCGCAGGATGGGCGCAATCTTGACGAAGTTCGGCCGTGCGCCAACGACGGACACGATTTTCATTACAGATCCCCCCGCCAGAGCGGATAGGCCGTGCTCACGTATACCTGCACGATGTTGCCATCGACCGAGCCCTGGCTGATGAATTGGTTCGACTGGCTGGCGTCCCGCCAACCGTAGTTGTACGTGAGGCCCGCCGTGAAGTACCGCCAGAACGACGTGCTGAGCCCTGCCGACACGACAACGAACTGGTAGTTCGGCCCGCTGGCGTCGAAGTGTCCGTAACTCGTCGACAGGCTCCCGCTCAACCGCTCTCGCAACTGTTGGCTGTATCCGAGAAAGGCTGATCGCGTCTCCGACGTGCCACCGACACCACCGCTGGCGGTGATCGACTGGCTGGCGCCGGCGTTCAGCGACGCGCGCTCAAAGCCCTTGGTGAGCCCAACGGACCACGTTGGACCGGAACTGTCCGCAACGCCGCCGCTCCCGTTCGAGTCGCGGGGGCTGTTCGTAAAGAAGCCGGCCGACGCACTCAACGACAGCGTGGGATAGAACTGCTCACTGACACCGACACCCCCGCCGAAACTCTCGGTGTCGGGCACATCCTGGTCCTTGAAATCAAACCGACTGTAACTGAAGTACGTGCTCACCGCGGTCGTCGGTCTCCACGCATAGCCGAGACTCGCACCGGTCCTATTGGTCAGGTCGCGCGCGCCCGGGTCGTTAAAGTTACTGACGCTGTGCCCGTAATTCAGGCCAAGCGTCCAGCGCGGCCGGACGATGTAGCTCAGGCTGCTCGCGAAATAATTCGAAAAGGCGTCGCCACGCGCCAGCAACGTGCTGGCCTGGACGTCGGGCCCCGGGGGCGGCAGGTCCGGCGGCGGCTGGTCCGGCGGCGTAGCCTGACCGCTGGCGGAGTTGCTGCCCGTGCGTGTTCGTCGCACCCAGCTCAGGCTGTCGGTCGCGTCGAGGATCAACCGCTCCCAGGGTTGATACTGTACCGACGCCGTGCCCGACTGGGATCCCGCTGCGCTGTCTTCGCCGGTCTGACGGGCATACACCTGGGCGGAGTTCCCCGCCGCGACGCTGCCATGGAAGCGGGGCTGGCTGTAGTCCAGACTCAATCCATAACCGATCAACGTGACGAAGTCCCAGATGTCACGGTCGTCGAAGTAAACGTTGTCGTTGTATTGCTCGCTCACTGAGACGGAGGGCGTGAGGGTGAGGGGTGCAGCCGAGCTTGGGGCAACGTGGCCCCATAACACACCAAGCATCACAAGGGTGCCGTAGATGAGGCGGCGACAGGCACGGCCCGTCGGATGCCTGGTAGGAAGCTCGCTGAAATACGCATGGGAGGAGGAACCAGCATCTCCATCTACCCTGCCCCGCTCAATGTGAGAGGGGCGGTATTCTTCGCGCTCATGCCTCGACGAATTCAGCGCGCGTGGCCGCCCGGGGCGCTGGCCCGGGCTGCGGTTTGGTCGCCCCGTTGGGGCTACTGGTCTGCCGCCGTGTGCTCCGTCTGCTCTCAGCCCCGCAGGGGCGGCTAGAACTGAGCCCCGGGCAACGCCCGGGGCGAGCGGGGTGCCTGTGTTCATTGGGAGCCGTCCCCCCTTACGAAGGGGGGACCACAGGGGGGTCGGTGTTAACCTCCCCCTAACCCCCTCCTTCGTAAGGAGGGGGGAACTTGCATCCGGTCCGCCATCACGGCCGGCACAGCCGGCCCTGCGGTGACTAGGCGCGACCATACGCACTTCGCGGCGAAACGGGGACAGTCCCCTTATGCAATTCCGCAGGTTCAGGGGAACTGTCCCCCTCCTGCTGGCGCTCTGCGGCGTCGAAACCCAGGCGCCCGTTGCCGAACACTTCAGCGACCGGTGCGAAGGCGAACTCTCGCAGCAGCCGCCGCAAACGCGGCTCGGTCTTCCGCAGGTTCGTGTACTGGCGGAAGCGTGCCAGCGCTCCGGCAGGCAACCGCGGTTGGTCGACGTCAAACTCCCAGGGATGCACGTAGACCATCGCCGGCTGGCGGTCCTGGCGGTGGATACGCCGGATCGCCCACGTGGTGAACCAGTACGGGAAGATCCGCAGGTATCCGCCACCGCCCATCGGCCAGTTGCGGTTGAACATCCGAACGGTCGACGGCGGGATCTCCAGGATCTCTCCCGCGGCACAGCGAACGGTCACCGGAAACCGGCTGAAGTCCGGGATCCCGTAAAGATCGTGTCGCACCGGAAAGATGCTCGAGTCGTACTGGAAGCCCTCTTCCACCAGAATGTTGTGAGCCCAGGGCGTAGCGGCAACGATCGAGTAGCTGGCGGCGCGAAACCCGATCACGGGCGTGCTCACGCAGTCTTCGAGCACCTGCTTCGCCTGCCGCACGTCGGCGCGGAATCGCTCGGCGCCGAGCCGGTAGGCCAGCCGGTGGGCGTATCCATGGCAGGCGATCTCGTGCCGGCGTCGCGCAATTTCCTTTACGAGACCCGGCCAGCGTTCAGCCACCCAGCCGAGCACGAAGAAGGTGGCACGCACGTTGGGCTCGTCGAGCAGATCCAACACGCGGTGCGTGTTGGATTCCACGCGCGATGGCAACCCATCCCACTGCGCCGGAGAGACGGAGGAATCCATCGCATTCGGGTGAAAGTATTCCTCGACGTCCACCGTCAGCGCGTTGATCATCGGTCACGCGGTGGTTCAGCCGGCCGGCCGTAGTATCCGTAGCGCCGCCCGTAGTGGTAGTAGTCGGACAGGTTCTCCGTCGTGCCGTTCAGCACCACCCCGATCAAGCGCTCCGCCCCGATCGCTTGTACCGCCTTCAGCACCGCGTCGCGCGGCGTGACGCCCGCCCGCACCACCAGCACGACGTGATCAATGTGGCGCGCCATCATCATCGGATCGGCGGTCAACAAGATCGGCGGACCGTCGAACACCACGACGTGATCCGGATACTGGTCCCTAATGCCGGTGATCAGCTGGTGCAGGCGTTCCGAGCCCAGTAGCTCCGGCGCCATCGCCGTATGGCCGCCGGCAGGGAGAATGCGCAGGCGCGCCTGCGGCGTCGAGACGAGGCAGGCCTCCCACTCGGCCTCGCCGAGCAGGTATTCAACCAGACCGGGCCGGCCGGCAACGCCGAAGTACTTGCCGATCGACGAGTGCCGCAGGTCGGCATCGATAAGAACTACTCCCGCGGTGGGCCGCATTGACAACGTCACAGCCAGATTCACCGCGCACACCGTCTTGCCCTCACCGGAGAGCGAGCTTGACACCATGATGCTGCACGGGCCAACGCTTTCGATATGGGTTCGTAGGACCCGGAACTGCTCGGCAAGTTGCGGATGCTCCTTGCGAGACGTGACGAGCGGCTGTGCATGCCCGTGGCCATTGGTACTGCGGCCCCATTTCGGCAGCGCCCATCGGCGGCGGGGCCGGGCCGACGCCACTCGCGCCGGGGCGGGGGACGGCACTTGCGGGGGTGCCGGCGTCCGACCGGCCAACACCGGGTCGGCAGAATCGGGCGTGCCTGTGGCGGGTGTTCGCCGTTCGTCGGCCTCACGTTGTGCTTTGAGCAGGGCTTCGAATATTTCGCTCATGCAATAACCCCTTCAACTACGCTGCCTCCTCAAGAAAGCTCTTCTCCAGAAGGCGGTGCATGTAATGGATGGACGCAGCCGGGCGCCAGGGGCTGCACCCCGGGCTCCTGGAGGGCCGCCCCTCCGGGGCTCAGCAATTTCATGCACTCATCTCTGCCATCAGCCCCGAAAGGGGCGGTACTTACGAGCCAGGGGTGAAGCCCCTGGCTCCTCTCATCGAATGTTCCCATCTCACTCAAAACAAGTAGCGCCCGTACAGGGAGATGCCGACCAGGCCGACTACTAAGGCCGCCGCGCTCGCCCCGACAACACGCAAACGGTAGCGCCGCCGGCGCCGCACCGTCTCCGAACTGGCAACTTCCGGGATCACGGCGAGCACCGCGAGTGCACACGCGGCGAGTTCATCCGCCACGTGGAACGACGTGTCGAGTTGCCACAGCAGAATCGGCAGCCCCAGGGCCAGCCCCAAGCTTCCAACCAGTCCTACGAGCAGCAACATCTGCCGGTTGGGGCGGACCGGGGTCTCGGGCATGCTGGCCGGATCGAGTACCCGAAAGCGTTCGCCTTTCTGGCGCCGCTCCAGGCTCTGGGACAGCTGCGCCTCGAGCTTCTTGTCCAGCATCGATTGGTACCGCAGCCGCGTCACCTCGTAATCCCGGGTCAATTTTTGCAGGTCTTGTTCCCGCTCGAAGCCGTGCTCGACGCGTCCCTGGTACATCTCGATGGCCTTGGTAACGTGCTCCACCTCGGCCTTCAGGCGCGAGACCTCCAACTGCGCTTCGGTCACCGCGCGGGCCAGCTCCGGCGCGACGAACACCGCGCTCGACGAACTGCTTGCCGCCGGCCCCTCACCCTGCAGGTCGGAACGCAGCCGCTCGATCTGGCGCTGCGTGGCGAGCACGTCCGGGTGTTCGCTGGTGTAGCGGGAGCGGAGGTCCCGCAACTGCGCTTCCAGCGCCTGCAGGCGCGCACGCGGATCGAGGACGGATGGGCTGTTCGTGTCCGTCGTGCCGGCACGGACAGCGGACATTTCGCGCACCTGGCGGTCCAGCATGGCGCGGCGTTCGGTGGCTGAGGAGAGTGCCATGCTCACGGTTTGGAGCTGGACGCGCAGGCCCTCCAGCGCACGCATATTGGTTTCGCGCTGCTCCGGCAGCTCGCCCATGTACTTCTGCTTGAAGACCTCGATCTGCTTCTCCTGCTCCTCCAACTGGCGCTTGGCTTTCTCCAGCTCGTTTTCGAGAAATTCCGTCGTCCCGCTGACGTGCTGCTCGCGGATCCGCAAGTTCTCGTCGATGTACAGGCCGGCGAGCCGCGCCGTCACGCGCTGCACCACCTCGGGTTCGGCGCCCTCGTAGGAGATGCGGAACGCATTGTCCTGGGGAAACACCTGGATGCGGATCTTCCGGCGCATGGCGTCGACGATTTCTTCCTTCGACGCGCCGTGCTGGCGTGCCTCCTGAAAGAGGCCGAAATCGTTGATGATCGCTTCCAGCCGGGTGCGGCTCTGCACTTCCTGACTGAGCGCGGCGAGGCGTTCTTCGACCCGCGTGTTGACCGTCGCCTTGACGAAGCTCTGCGGCACGTCCTGTGCCTCGACCATGATGAGCGTCGTCGACTGGTAGACGTTCGGCAGGATCCGCACCGTCCAGACGGTGAGGATGGCGCCAACAACCAGGGCGCACACGGCCACCAGGCGGTAGCGGAAAATGGCGTTCAAATAGTCGAGAATGGGGTTTGGCGTGGGCATGGTCCTTTGTCACCGTCTATTGAGGCTCGCACAATGCATTGGCGCGCCGGTCGCCAGGGATTCGAATTTCCCGGCTGAGTCGATCCAAGTCGGCTGGAAGCATGTCCTGAGCGCCGTCGAAGGGCCGAGACTCCTTCGTAGAGTCCACTTCAGTGGACTTTGTCTCGACTCAGCCAGGGAATTCATTCCCTGGCGGCGCACCCGGCCAATTGTCACCATGTCATGCGACCTTCAGTATGCAAACTCGCGAGTCACCACCGCGTGGCTGCCCCGCCCTACGGCACCACGATGGTGTCGCCGGGCTCGATGGGCGGGTCGGGCGCCTCGCCCCCGACGATCGCATCGTAGTCCGGTTCGATCGTGGCCCCCGCACCGCTGCGCCGGATGATCCGCACGTCGTCGCGGTCGGCGAACTCGGTGAACCCACCCGCAACGGCGAGGGCCTGCAGGTACGTCTGGTTGGCCCGCATCTCGTACATGCCGGGGGCACGCACTTGACCGACGATATAGAACCGGCGGCTGCCGGCAACGACCACCCGCACCACGACGTGGGGATCGTCGACGAACCGGGCGAGACCGGTGCGAATGTCGGCGGCGAGCGCCTCGGGCGTCTGTCCGGCCGCCCGCACGTCCCCGACCAGGGCGACGGTCGCGACGCCGTCCGGGCGCACCTGAACCGGCCCCGAGAGCTGTTCCTCACGCCACACGAGGACCTCGAGCGTGTCGCCGGGGCCGATCTGATAGGGCGCGGAACTGGCGGCCTGGTCGGCCGGCATCGGTGGAACATCCGGCGGGAGTGCGGGCGGCCGCGTGGCGCAACCGGCGGCCAGCAGGACGGCGCACATAGCTCCGCCCATTTGCCAGCGTCCCCTTCCCCACGGGGAGGCTAGTTTCCTCATTCGACACCTCACGGTGACATCGGCCGCACAACTGCCGCGGCTATATGGTTACGTACCAACTGCGAACCGGTGGCTCCGCCAAGAAATCACGGAATTCCACGGCCGTTCGGTCTCCCATGCACGGGGGCGCCGTGCCGCATTCCGTTCACCCTGCGTTCATCGGCTTCCCCAACCGAAGAGCAGGATCTTCAGGGTACGGATGATGACCACCACGTCCATCACCACCGAGAAGTTCTTTAAATAATATAGATCGTATTCGAGCTTGTGTCGCCCGTCTTCTACCGTCGCACCATATGGGAAGTTCACCTGCGCCCAACCGGTGATGCCCGGACGCATGGCGTGCCGATGGTCGTAATACGGGATGGCGGCGCGCAGGATTTCGATGAACTCGGGCCGCTCCGGCCGCGGCCCCACGAAGGACATGTCGCCACGCAAGACGTTCCACGCCTGCGGGATCTCGTCGATTCGTAAGTCACGAATCCAGCGTCCGATTCGTGTAACGCGCGGGTCATCCGCCTGGGCCCATGCCGGACCGCTCTCGGCCTCGGCGTCGACCCGCATCGAGCGGAACTTCAGGACCGTGAAAGGTACCCCGTGACGTCCCAGTCGCCGTTGTCCGAAAAGCACCGGACCGCCGTCCTCGAGCTTGATGGCGAGGCTCACGAGGGCACACAGGGGCGCAGTCGCCACAAGTAAGGCGGTCGCCAGCACGACGTCGACAACCCGCTTGACCGCCAGGGCCCATTTCGAACGGGTGAAGCCTTCGGAAAAAATCAACCAGCTGGGCTGGAGATCCGCAACCAGGATCCGTCCGAGCATGCGTTCGTAGAAAGTGTGGCCGTCTTCGATGCTGATGCCGTCGGCTTTGCATTGCAGCAGTTCCTCGACCGGAAGATCGGCGCCGACGTCGGCCGTGGCCACGAGTATCCGCTTGATGCGGTGCTCGTGGACCAGCGCGGCGATCGAACCCGGCGGCATCACCGGCACCGAGCAGACGCCCGGATTCGCAACACGCAGTTGGATGGCCGCCTCTGCGCCCCCAGCGGTCGTGGCCGTCGCCACGAAAAAAGCCACCTCGTGACCGGTCTCCGGGTGTTTGAGTACTTGCTGGCCGATGCCGCGCGCTTCCGGTCCGGTGCCGACAATGGCGATCCGCGTCGTCACTGCATACCGGCGGAGGAGCGCATCGATGCGCAAGCGCACCACAACGACGAAGACGGAGGTGGCCGCGAGGTGTACCAGGATCGTCCACGAGCGCAGCGTCAGCCACTCGGTGTAGAGCAGGATGACGCCGAACAGGAGGGAGAGGACGCTGAATACGCGCACCGCAGCCGTCACCACGTCGCGTCGGACGCGTAGCTCCGTGAAGTTGTACAGGTCGCCGTAGTAGAAGGTGACCACGTAGACCAGCAGAACGAAGGTCGCCTGTGCGGCCACGTCTTCGGGGTATGCAGTGAACCGCCGCGTGGTGGGATCGAGACTCACCGCAACCGCGAGGCTGACCACCAGCCACAGCAGGTCGGCGAGAACGATGGCAACGCTCCGCGGTGAGTAATGCCGCTGAGTCATTTGCGGCTCCCCAACGGCTGCTGCACCGTCCTCGCCAGTACCTGTGGATCGGTTTCGGTGTCCGCCTTGTGGTACCGGACCCGCAGTCGCTCCCACAACGGCACCCGGCCGGCCGGCTTCAGCGACAGGTCACGAGCAGCTTGACGCACGTGTCGGCCGGCAACCTGCTTCTCATCCCGGGCAAAGGCGCTGAGGAGCGCGTTGTCGCAGAGGGTGTTGATCAGCCGCGGCAGGCCTCCACCATAGCGATACAGGGCCGCATATGCGCTCGGCGTGAACGCCTCGTACGCGGCACCGGCCCTGGTCATGCGGGAACGCACGTAGTCGATGGTTTCCCCAAAGCCGAACGGCGTCAGATCGAAGCGAAAGGCGAGACGTTGCCGCAACTGGCGCAGTTCCGGCCGTTCGAGGAGGGCGACGAGTTCGGACTGACCCACCAGAAGGATCTGCAGCAGCTTGGCCTGCGAGGTTTCGAAGTTGGACAGCAGCCGGATTTCGTCGAGGAGGTCCGCCGACAATGCGTGGGCCTCGTCGATGACCACGAGGACCCGCACGCCGGCGCGAAACTGCTCGAGCAAGAACTCGCGCAGGGCCCGAAACCGCTCGACCTCGGAGATGTGCCGTGGCAAGCCGAATTCCGCGAGCAAATGCTGCTCGAGTTCGCGCGATGACAGACGAGGGTTGAAGACCACTGCGGTCTTCGCCCGATCGCCCAATTGCGTGAGTAACGTGTGGACGAGGGTGGTCTTGCCGGTGCCGACTTCGCCGGTGAGCATGGCGAAACCCTTGCCGTCGGACACCATGTACAGGAGTCCGGCCAGGGCCTCGCGGTGCCGGCGCCCAAGAAACAGAAAGGTCGGATCCGGACTGAGTGAAAACGGCGGAGTCCGAAACCCGAAAAACGCGTCGTAAATTGCCATGCGGTGTGCCTTGGCGGTGGTACGCAGCGGCGCACCACCTCGTCGTCCTACGCCCTACGCCAGCCCGTCGCTGGATTCCGTACGGTCAGCACCCACAGCAGCGCCCCGTGGCGGATCACCCGCCGACACTCGCCTTGCGCGGCGGCAGGACGACGTCGCCGGCGGCCGGTTTGGCCAGCCGCAGCGGTGTGCGCCCAGCCTCGCGGAACCGGTGTTCGGCAGCCGCACGGGGGCGGGTCGCCGGGGATGGGGGCTCAGCGCTATCCATAGCCGCGCGTCGGTCGGCGAGGATGTAACGGCCGGCGTGCTTGTAGAACACGCCCGCGCGCTCGAATTCCTTCAAGTGTTTACTGACCATCGGCCGGGAGGCGCCCACCATCTCGCCGAAGTCGGCGTGCGACAGGCGCAGCGGGATCAGCTTGCCACGAGGATCGTCGATGCCGAATGACTCCGCCACCTCATTGATCGCGTAGGTGAGCCGGTGGCGCACGTCCATCAGCAAGAACGCGAGCAGGCGCGCCGACACCCGCTCCGACTCGGCCTTCGTGTGGCGCACCAGCTTGAGGATGGCGCCGGCATCGAGCTGCTGCGCGGCGGCCGCCACCCGGGCCCTGGTAAGGATGGCCACCGTGCACCGAGAGAGCGCCTCTGCCGCAAAGAGCTGGTTCGAAGGCTCGTCGTCGCTGCCCGCGGCCGCGCCGACATCCATCCCGGCGAGCAGCTGCCCGCGCCGTACAATACCAACGAGTATGCGCTCGCCCTCCCGATTGCCGTAGTACAACTTAACCTCACCGCTCAGCAGGACGTAAAGGAGGTCCGCCGGTTCTCCAGCGTGGAAAATGGCGGCGCCCCGCTCGTAAGCGATCATGTGGGCGCTCGCCGCTAAGGTCGCGGCGACATCGGCCGGCCAATCAAGCTCCTCGAGTACGCTTTGGAGCGAAGCGTGCGTTACGTCCATTCAGATCCCCCTTCTGCATGCCTGGCATCCCGCTCCGCTCTTCGCCGCAAGCACTTAAGCCAGGAACTCCAGTAACAGTTAAGTGTCCCTGTTTGTCAAGCAGGATCGGAGGGCCGGTGCCGACGCCGGCGGGGGCATGCCGCAGCGGCCGCCACACGCCCGGCAGTCGCGCCAATTTGTAAGCTATCGGACGAATATTCCTCGCATTGCGGAGATTTTCTTGCTGCCCCCGCTGGCCCGACCTGCTACATGGCAATCTGAAAATCGGGGGGATTGGCACGGGGAATACGGTGATTGTGGCCGTTGCGGACTTCAGTTGCCTGTGCTCGACGCTGGCAAGTGTTGTGGGCCTGGTTCAGCGGGCGCGCGGCCGCAAGACGTCCGGCGTACAGGGCGCGTCAGTAGCGCTGATGTTTGCCCTGGCGCTGTGGTCTGCTGCCGCCTCGGCGTACGTACGCTCGCCATACTCGGGGTTCCGTGCACGGATCGTGCTCGCGGGCCTCTGCGCCCTGTCGGGGCTCTGTCTGGTCAACGCCATTGCGTGGCGTGAACCGGCGTGGCGCGCATCATGGACGCGGTGGAAATGGGTGCTGATCGTTGCGGCCGGCATGACGGTAGGGTCGGCCGGGGCGATGTACCTGTGGGCGCTGGACTGGGTGACGGGGATTGGGACAGAGCCGGTTGTGGTCGTCAGCAAGCCTGGGCTGCGTGCGCTGGCCATTGGCGGAGTCCCGGCGTTTGTCGCGCTGCTCATTCTGATCGAGCGCCTTCGCGCCGACGTGGCGGCGGCGCCCGGATTGCTCATGGGCTGCGTGGGAGTCACGGTCAGTTTGCTGTGGGTCGCAGCGGGCACCCTGTGGCACGGATATGTCACGCCGACGGCGCTGCTAACGGGTGTCGCGTTGGCGGCCGCGGCCGCCGTCGTCTGGACGGTCGGCGCGGTCCGCGAGGCCCCCAGTGGCCCCGTCTTGCGTCCGTCGCGCCGCCTCGTCTACGGGGCGTGCATCGCAGGCGTTCTCGGCGCGTACGTCCTGCTGGCACGTGTCGCCCTGGCCTGGACGGTCCAGGCCGCCCGCACCGTGCTGCCATGGCTGGTTCCCGCGGCGGCCTTCATAGCAGTCGTCGCACTGGTGGCCGCAGCGGGCTCGGAACGATGGCGACACCGCCTGTGGACGGCGATCGGCCGCCATTTCTTTGGCGAGAAACACGATTATGGCGAAGTGTGGATTCGCCTGACCGAACTCATCGCGGGGGCGCACAGCGCCGCCGAGTTGCTCGAGCGCACGGCGGGGTATTGCCGGCAGCTGCTGTGCGTGCCGGCCGTGACAGTGTGGTTGGCGGACGGACGCGGTGGCTTGCGACGGGCCGCCGGTGCCGGGCCGGACGCCTCGGCGTTAGATCGAGTGCAAGCCGCCCCGGCGGTGCCGCTTGCGCCGCTACCGACCGAGCCGACACCGTCCAGCCCCGCGCCAGACAGCGCGCGGCCAGCGTCGCCGCAGGACGAAGTACTGCTCACGCACCTAACGCGATCGTCCTTTGCCTGCCCGCTGCGCGTCAACGGACATCTCTTCGGTGCACTCGCCATTGGCACGGCGGACCGGCCCAATGCCCTGGACAAGGACGACCGCCGCGTCGTCCGGTACGTCTCGGCCCAAGTCGCCAGTGCCCTCGGCCTGTATCGGCTCGGTGACGAGCTGGCCGACGCTCGTGAGGTCGGCTCGTTTCACCGTCTTTCGGGATTTGTCATTCATGACTTGAAAAACCTCGTCGCGCAGCAGTCAATAGTACTGGAGAACGCGGCGCGCTTTCGAAGTAATCCCGCGTTTGTGAGTGATGCCCTGGCAGCCTTCGAAGACTCCACCAACCGTATGCGCTCGTTGATCACCAGATTGCGTACAGGCGAGCCAGCCGCTACACCGGGCGAGTGCTCATGCGACATTTTGGCGGTCGTCCGCACCTTGCTAGCGTCACCGTTGCTGGCGTCGCCCGCGGTCCACGCGATACGGCTGACGGCGCCGACCGGCGTGTCGCACTGCATGGTGGCACTGGACGCGCCCGAGGCGACGCAACTGCTGTCCAATCTCCTCGTCAACGCGCTCGAGAGCTTGGCCGGGGACGCCGGCTCGATCACCGTGTCGATCGCGCCCCGCGGCGACGGGTGGCAGATCGACGTGCGGGATGAGGGTCGGGGGATTCCGGAAGGCTTCCTGCGCGAACAACTGTTCCGGCCCTTCAGCACCACGAAGGAGGGCGGCCTGGGAATTGGGCTCTACCAGTGCAAGGCCATTGTTGAGGCGGCAGGGGGAAGCATTGTTGTCGACAGTGCGGAAAACGTCGGGACGACGGTCTCGGTCGTCCTGCCCGGATCTGCTGACGTGCCAGCCGGCGCGCCGATGGGACAAGCCAACCCGCCAACCGCAGTACCGCACCAACATGCGAGGGTCTGAGCCGATGAAACGCCTGCTCCATCTTGCTGTGCTATACGCCACGTCACCCCGCTCCCGCGGGCGCCGCCACGTCACCCCGGTCCGACCGGGCCAGCGCGGGGCAACCCACGAGGTGTGCCATGGATAAGCCCGCGCTCCTCCTCGTCGACGACCACGAGCACATCGTCAAGCAACTCAGCTGGGCCCTCAGCGAGGACTTCGACGTCCACACCGCCAGCACCAAGACGCAGGCGCTCGACCTGTTGCCGAAGGTGAAGCCGGTGGTCATGACCCTGGACCTCGCGCTGAGCCCTGGCGTCGCCAACCGGCACGAGGGATTCGAGGTGCTCCAGGCGGCGCTCGGCGACGACCCGGCAATCAAGGTGATCATCATCACCAGCGACCAAGAGCAGGCGACGGCCCTGCAGGCGGTCCGACTTGGCGCCTTCGACTACTTCGTCAAGCCGCTCCCGCTCGAGGAGTTGCGGGCCGCGCTCCGGCGGGCCGCATACCTGGCCGATCTCGACCGCAAGGCCACCACCGGACCGGACGATCCGAAAGACGAGACCGGGATCATCGGCGACTCACCGGCGATGGTCGGGCTGCGGCAACGGTTGCGCCGGGTCGCGGAAACCGACTTCACCGTGTTGATTCTCGGCGAAAGCGGTGTCGGCAAGGAGTTGGTGGCACGTGCCATCACCCAGCTCAGCCCGCGCCACGCCGCACCGTATGTCGTCGTGAACTGCGCCGCCATTCCCGAAACGCTGCTCGAGAGCGAGCTGTTTGGTCACGAGAAGGGCTCGTTCACCGGTGCCCACGCCCAGAAAAAGGGGAAGTTCGAGCTCGCCGACGGCGGGACGCTGTTTCTCGATGAGATCGGTGACGTGAGCCCCGGCGTGCAGGCCAAACTGCTGCGCTTCCTGCAGGAGCACACCATCGAACGCGTCGGCGGGACCCGACTCATTCAACTCGACGTCCGCATCCTCGCTGCCACCAACCGCGATCTCGAACGCGACGTTCGTGAACGCACGTTTCGCGAAGACCTCTACTATCGCCTGAAGGTCTTACCCGTCCGGGTCCCGTCACTCCGCGAACGCAGCGACGACGTGCTGGTCCTGGCGAACTACTTCCTCGAACGGATGGCTCGCGATCAGGGCGTGCCGTGCAAACGGTTGAGCACGGAAGCGCAATTGACCTTGAAGCAGCACGAATGGCCAGGCAACGTGCGGGAGTTGGAGAACACCATCCGGGCGGCCGCGGTGACGGCGTCGCGCAGCGTGATCGTCAGCCGGGACCTCGACCTCGTGCCGTCGGACACGCCCCCGCGTGACCTGCGGGCCGCACGCGACGAGCTGGAACGGGCGCTCATTGAGCGGGCCCTGTGGCGGAACAACGGCGTCGTCAGCCGCGCCGCCCGCGACCTGTCGATCAGCCGGGTCACGCTGTACGACCTCCTGGACAAGCACCACCTCCGCGCCTCCCGGATTCCCCTGGAAGACGGCGAGCTGAACGAGGACCCGCACTCCCAGACAGATCCCGGCTCCTTGCGCGGATAATCGTCGCGACCGCCCGGCGCTGGTCACGGCCGCCGCGGGGTCGGTGGGTGGGGGGTACCCTCGATGCGCAGCTCGCCCGGGCCGAACGCCGCCGCGAAGCGCTGGTCGCGCGCCATCTTGCCGGAGATCTGCATGTTCTTGATGCGGATGCGCAGGTTATTGGCGCTGTCGGCGTTCGCTAGCGCCTGCGCTTCCGAAATGCGCCCCTCGGCATACAGGTCGAAGAGCGACTGATCGAACGTCTGCCCGCCTTCCTGCGTGCTCTTCTCCATCGCTTCTTTGAGCACGTCGACCTGCCCCTGTTTGATGAGGTCTTTCGCCCACGGCGTGTCGAGGAGGATCTCCAGCGCCGCGACCCGCTTGCCGTCGACCCCCGGCACCAGGCGCTGCGAGACGATGGCGCGCAGGTTCAGCGACAGTTGCAGATAAATCTCGGCGTGGCGGGCGACGGGGAAGAAGTTCATCACCCGCTCGATCGCCTGGTTGGCGTTGTTCGAATGCAGGGTGGCCAGACAGAGATGGCCGGTTTCCGAAAACGTGATGGCCGCCTCCATGGTCTCGACGTCGCGCACCTCACCGATGAGGATCACGTCGGGCGCCTGACGCAACATGTTACGCAGCGCCTCGTTGAAGGACTCCGTGTCGAACCCCACCTCACGCTGGCTGACGATGCGCTGCTTGTGCTCGTGCACGAACTCGATCGGGTCCTCGACGGTCAGGATGTGTCCGCCCGCAGTCTGGTTGCGGTAGTCGAGCATGGCCGCCTGGGTGGTCGACTTGCCCGAGCCGGTCGCGCCCGTGACCAGCACGAGGCCGCGGCGGCTCACCGCGATCGTCTTGAGGATGGGCGGCAGGCCGAGTTCGTCGAGCGTCGGGATCTGCACCTTAATGCGACGCGCCACCATCGCCACCGCGCCGCGCTGGCGGAAAACGTTCACACGGAAGCGGCCGACGCGCTGCGACACGATGGCGACGTT
>Ga0316622_100000782_pt1 | contig 19509 bp, 21 predicted proteins | sample OWC_Aug_OW2_C1_D_FD_207646 | JGI IMG/M metagenome (GOLD analysis project Ga0316622, IMG submission 207646) | Wetland soil microbial communities from Old Woman Creek delta, Ohio, United States - OWC_Aug_OW2_C1_D5_C | ecosystem: Environmental > Terrestrial > Soil > Wetlands | place: USA: Ohio... | reverse complement strand
CAGGGGCGTTGGCGGACAGCATTGTTGCCCCCGCAAGTCTGAGGAAGTCTCGCCTTGTCATGATCCAGCCACATCCTCCTCTGCGTAGAACTATTGTTTATTATAACAAAGCATGCCGCGAGGCAGCCCCGGGTCTTCAGCCAGGCCTCAGCGATGACCTCGGAGTTCCACCACTGTCAGGCCGAGGCGCTAAATTCCTTTTGAGAAAGTCCGATATAATTATGAAAGGAGGGGACCCGCGTGTTGGCGCGCATCACCAGGCTCCAGAGGCTTTCAGACCAGCTTCCGCCTCAATGGTATGGACAGGATGATCAGGGTAACCCTATTTATATCATTCTTCACAAGGGGTTCCTGTCGATACGAAGGGGGGGATACGGGGGAGGGCTCGAAAGCGCCCAGGTAGGAGACGAGATATACGGCAGACAGGTAGATGTATCCTGGGACCCCGGGTATGGAGAGATCAAACGGCTCTGTGAGGACGAGGTTGGACTTCCCGAACAGGACTACGGTGACACGGAGACCGGCGAAAGTCTGGAGGACACCGTTCAGGAGGAGCATTCCGGCAGGGCTCCCTTTAAGCCTGAATCCGAGACAGTGGGCACAGGGCCGGAGAGTGTAGCGCGTGCCGACATGGCTGATTCTGCCTCTGGCGAGACAAGAGAGGGAACGCGAAGCTCCGGTAAGGCAGGAAACGGCGGGACAGGCTCTCAGGGACGACGTGGTCCGGGAGGACCTGACATCGAAGGCCTTATAAGACAATGGACGTCCTCAGTTTCGGCAGCACAGGAGAGGCAGAGTTTCAACGACCGGTCCAGCCTGAACAGGATCCGTTTTGAGAAGCTCCAGAAGGTCAAAGAGCAGGACATCAACCGCAGATTGAGGGAAGTCCTTGGTTCTCTTTTCACCAACGGCGTCTTTGAAGTAGTACTCTGGGCCGACAACTCCTACGCGGTTCCCGACTCTGAGAAACTCAAGCTCGTCGTGCTGAGGAAAGACGATCCTGCGCTTATCGGCAGTATCATGCGGAGTCGCGGCGTGAGCGCACGGGTCTGCCGCAACACGCTCCTGTTTCTGCTGCCCTCTGAGCAGGACCGTCGGTGGTGTGTGAACATTATCAAATATCTCTTGGCCTGTGAAGCTCTTCTCTCTGATAAGTCCCTTGCGCTCCCGAACGAACAGCGAACGACAATACATCAGGAGATTCAAAGGCTCGAGACCGCCTCTGGCGAGTCTGTGCGCAGGCTCTATCGGTTTATCCGAATACCTACACACGAGGGTTACAGAACAAGCGATCTCGGGGCCTCCGGCCCCCAGGCGCCAGGAATCGGCCACCAGGTTTACGAACGCCTGCTCCGTGATGGGGACATCGTGGAGCGCCTTGATCCCCTGGAGATACGAAGCAGGTATCTGAGAGGCAGAGCCTACCTGTCCACGGCTGATCTGTACCGGAGCATCTTGACAACTCCCGGAGAGCCGCGCCTGGCACGGAGAGCAGCCCTTGCAGAAAGCATCCAGATGGGGGTCGAGGCGGGGATTTTCGGAATCGGACGGCTGGAAGGAGGAACTCCCCGCTGCCGGCAGTTCCTGGAACGGGCTCCCGTCACCCTTGAGGGCGATGAGGTCATCGTGCGTGAGGGGCTTTCCATTGCCGACGAGAGAGTCCTGTCGTGAGCATGTCATCCTGAGAAGAACGAGAGGGTGTGGAGTGAGAAGTTCTGAATGGTAGGCGCGTGGGGGATTGAACCCCAGACCTCTTCCGCGTCAAGGAAGCGCTCTCCCACTGAGCTACGCGCCTGAAAAAAGCGTGACTATAATTGAAACCGAGACCCTGCACTTTTGTCAAGGGCGCAGAGTTTGTTGCGCATCAGGACCACGGAGTGTTAATATTTACAACCTCATGGCTTGCGTTCTGCTCTCTATAGCGCTTACGCTCATTCTGACGGGACAGGCCTCTGCGGACATCTACAGGACTGTTTCCGACGAGGGGGTCGTCACATTTACGAACACCCCCAGCGACAGAAGGGCGGAGGTCGTGGTAAAGGAAGCCAAGCAACCAAAGGCGCAGGCGAAGGCCAAGAACGTCTCGACCGCGGCGAAGCAGGAGTTTCACAGCCTCGCGGAAGCGAAGGCCCGTAAGCATGATGTGGACCCAAAGCTTGTGAAAGCCGTGATTCGGGCCGAATCGAACTGGAACCCCTGGGCAGTATCTCCTAAGGGTGCTCTCGGTCTCATGCAGCTCATGCCCTCGACGGCCCGTGACATGGGAGTTGTTGATCCCTTCAGTCCCGAAGAGAACATCGATGGCGGCGTCAGGTATCTCAGATATCTCCTGGACAAGTTCAACGGTAACCTGACACTGTCGCTTGCGGCGTACAACGCCGGCCCCGGCCTCGTTGAGAGATCCAGGACCGTGCCGGCAATTCCTGAAACGCGGACCTACGTGAGAAGAGTCATCGACGATTATTCAGGCATGGGCGGCACCGTGGGAGCCGCTGAACAAGGGGCCAAGGCGAAAGAGCGGGACAACCGCATTGTCCGGGTCATCATGGAAAACGGCACGATCCTCTTCACGAATCTCCATCCTGCCTCCGGGCGCATCGCCCGATAAGCCCCACGGAGCCGAACTGGCTGCCTGATGAACGAGGATATCAATTCCCTCAGGGAAGAAATCGCCCGCCTGAAGGACAGCAGAAACGCGCTCATTCTGGCCCACAACTATCAGAGGGGTGAGGTCCAGGACTGCGCGGACTTCACCGGCGATTCTCTTGAGCTCTCGAGGATTGCGGCAACAAAAGAGTGTGATCTTCTCGTCTTTTGCGGGGTCCATTTCATGGCTGAGAGTGCCTCTATCCTCTCGCCTGACAAGACGGTGCTCCTGCCGGAACCTGGCGCCACCTGCCCGATGGCTGAAATGATTGAAGTGACCCGCGCCAGAAAGGTCTGGAAGAGCTTTCCCGGCTATGAGGCACAGCCGACGTTTCTGTTTCCCCACGAGTACACCTTGCCCGACATCAAAGCACAGCATCCCGGGGTGCCCGTCGTGGCTTACGTAAACACGACTGCTGAGGTAAAAGCCGAAAGCGATATCTGCTGCACCTCGGCAAACGTCGTGAAGGTCATAGAGTCCCTGTCTGAGGACAGGGTCATCTGCATACCCGACAGGAACCTCTCTGCCTGGGCGCAGAGGAACACGCGCAAGCAGGTGATAACCTGGGACGGCTTCTGTCACGTTCACGACAGGGTGACCCGCGAAGATGTCCTCAGTGCCCGCAAGTCTCATCCCGGTGCACTCTTCATGGCCCATCCGGAATGCAGGATGGAGGTCCTCGAGCTGGCGGATCACGTGACGAGCACATCTGGGATGCTCAGGTTTGCGGGCTCTTCAGACGCAGAGGAGTTCATCGTGGGCACTGAGACGGGTCTCCTGCACAGGCTCACAAAGGATAACCCAGGGAAGGTCTTCCATCCCCTGAGGCAAGATATGGTGTGCCCGAACATGAAGAAGACAACGCTCAGGAGCGTCCTGCGTGCGCTGGAGCGGATGGAACATGTTGTGAAGGTCCCCGCGGAGACCAGGGTCAGGGCCAAGAGAGCATTGGATAGGATGCTCGAGATACCGTAGACCTAGACGTGCATTTCAATGGCAGGACAGGATGCCTCAAAACCCAGAGACAGTGATCGGTAAGAAATAAGGAGTGATCAGTGACAGATTACTCATCACTCATGACTCATAATGTTCTTTGCCCCCCCTTGCTCCACTGTTGAAGTCGTGTCGCCCCTCGAAAAGATAATCGTCGATAAGATCCGGGCCGAGGGTCCCCTTTCCTTCGATGTCTTCATGGATGCCGCTCTGTATTATCCAGGCCTCGGATACTACATGAAACAGGGAAGCAGCATTGGCAGGTCGGGGGACTACTACACAAGCCCCCATCTGCACAGCCTTTTCGGAGCCATGATCGGCGTTCAAATGGAAGAGATGCGGCAGGCTTTGGGAAGTCCAGGTCGCTTCCAGATCGTCGAGATCGGAGCCGGCATGGGACACCTGGCTGAAGACATGCTCGTCTACCTGTCCAGGAAAGAGACCCTGACTCACTTCGAGTACATCATCGTCGAGAGAAACCCCTTCGTGAAGAGCATTCAACAGGAGTGCCTGCAGGATTTCGCTGACCGGGTGAGCTGGCGATCCAGTCTTTCCGAGCTTGACGGTGTGACGGGATGTATCCTTTCGAATGAGCTTCTTGATGCCTTTCCGGTGAAATTGGTTGAAATGCATGACGACCTGATGGAGATCTGCCTGAATGTCTCTGAGAGTGGCTTTATCGAGACTCCCCTTCCCGCCGGCGACCTGCTTCGGTCTTATTTTGAGGAGTTCGGCATTGATCCAAGGAAACGATTTCGCAGGGGCTATAAGACCGAGGTGAACCTTGCAGTACGAGGCTGGCTGAAGGAGATCAGCAGCAAGCTCGTGAGCGGCTTCGTGCTGACCATAGACTACGGGTATCCCGCCGGGGACTACTATGATGAAGAGCGGGTTTGCGGGACCTTACTCTGTTACCATCGACATCAGCGTGTGGACGATCCCTATCGGAACGTGGGGGACCAGGACATCACGGCTCATGTGAACTTCTCGGCCCTGAGAAAGTGGTCAGAGGAAATCGGGCTCCAGACCCTTGGGTTCACAGCGCAGGGTCCCTATCTCATCTCGCTCGGGATCGACCGTGTCGTCAGAGAGCTCCTTGGCGATGAGCCCGACTCCCATGAGATATCGAAGATCAAGGGGCTGATTCTGCCGCAGGGCATGGGCGAATCCCACAAGGTCATGGTGGGCTGCCGTGGCGTTGGAACCCCGGTGCTGAGAGGGTTCGGCCTGAGGAATATGCTGAGAAAGCTCTGAAGGCCCTTGACGCCGTCCCTTCGACTCTTCCTCAGAGAGGCAGATACTTCCTGATCCGCTCAAGACTCGTCAGGACTTTTTCCGGGCTGTGCGCCTCGATCGTGAAGATGAGGTCCGTCGGCATGGGAGCTCTGAAGAGTCTGTCAAAGTCAAAGGTCCCGTCCCCGATCGGGGAGTGTGAGTCGGCCGAGCCGTCGTTGTCGTGCAGGTGGAGCTCATGCAGGTAAGGTCCGAGTTGCTTCAGCCACTCCTCCAGCGGTGACCGGGAGAAGAGGTTGAAATGCCCCGTGTCAAAGCAGATCCCGAAGTTCGTGGAACCAAGGGCCTCGACGAGGAGCCGCAGGTTCAGGGGATCATCCTCAAAGATGTTTTCCACGGCAACCTTGACTCCCAGCGACGTCGCCTTCTCGTTGACGAGGGACCAGGTTTCAATGCTTCCGGAAAGCCAGGGTTCTATTTTCAGTGCGTACTTCCATTTTTCGTAACCGGAATGAAAAACAATGCAAAGCGGACGCAAGACATCGGCAACCTCAAGAACTTTCATAAACCGCTGCACCGTCGCCTTCCTGACCATGGAGTCCACGGCGCCTGGCGAGAGGTCCATGAAGGGCCCATGGAAGCTGAGTGAAGGACTGTGATCAAGAAGAGACTGAAGAACCTGTATCTCTGCGGACCTCAGGGTGTCGAGGCAGTGGGAGCTAAAGTAGATCTCGAGGTTGAGACGATGGGCCCGTATGAAATCAGCGTAGTCCCGGACCTTGTCAAAGGGCACATGAACGTGGGGGGCGGCCATGCCTACTTGGGCGTGACCGGCTCTGAGGTGCTCTCCTTCTTGTCCGCGGGTTTTGTGTCGGCGGCGGAATCGCTCTTCTGTTCCGTCCCTTTCTTCTCCACCGTGGGCTTGTCTGATTCCATGCCCTTCTTTCTGTCACCGGAGGCGTAATCGGTGACATACCAGCCGCTGCCCTTAAGCACGAAGGATGTGTTTGATATGAGCTTCCTCATTTCGCCGCCGCACTCGGGGCAGACGTGAAGGGGTTCATCGCTGAACTTCTGCATGACCTCGCGGTGCCCGCCGCACTTGAGGCACTGGTACTCATAGATAGGCATAAAACGGAGACCTCCTGAATCCTTCTAAAGTAAATAATAAGCCAGGGCGCGAGGGGAGGTCAAATTGTACAACTCTCGCTGGCATGCGGTCGAGCGCGATGTTATCTCAACAAGAGACAATGAGGCGGTCAGCTGCGGAATGGCGTCGTCGAATTGACTCCAAAGTCTTTTTTGTGATCTAATATGTATCTGTAGGTACGACGGAGGGAACGATATGTATGCGATAGTAGAGGCCGGCGGAAAGCAGATCAAGGTGTCAGCCGGCGATACCGTAACCATTGATCTGCCCCGGGTCGCTTCTGGAACCGGTGTAGTCCTCGATAAGGTGCTTGCTCTTTCCAAGGAAGGGAAGACAGTCTTTGGGAGGCCCTATATCGAAGGGGCTGCGGTGAAAGCGGAGGTTGTCTCAGTGGGAAAGCTCCGGAAGGTGCTAGTCATGAAGCACGTTCCGAAGAAGGCTCACGAGAAGCTCACCGGGCACCGGCAACGGATGGCGACGGTAAAGATCACGGATATAATCGGAGGGTAAGGTGGCTCATAAGAAAGGCGTCGGGAGTTCCAGAAACGGAAGGGACAGCGAATCTAAACGTCTCGGCATCAAGAGATTCGGCGGCCAGTTCGTCAGGGCAGGCAACATCCTTGTCAGGCAGAGAGGCACGAGGTTCCACGCGGGCCAGAATGTCGGGAAAGGCTCAGATGACACGCTCTTCGCTCTGGTTGACGGGGTGGTGACCTTTGAGCGCAAGGACAAAACGCGGACCAGGATAAGCGTGTACCCCCAGCAGGAGGTCTCGACGGCGCCGGCTACGGCATAGTACGACAGACCCTCATCACGTCCATGCCAAGGGCAGTCCTGCAATGACTGCCCTTTTTGTTGGCGGCAGGTAGGCATGTCCTTGACATCGAAGGGAGCCTGCTGGCACCGTGCATCCTTTTGACAGGTGTAGATAACGCAATGCAGTTCATCGATTATGTGAGGATCCATGTGGAGGCGGGTGACGGCGGCCGCGGGTGCGTGAGCTTCCGGAGGGAGAAGTTCGTCCCCCGGGGTGGCCCCAACGGCGGTGACGGAGGGAAAGGCGGGGACGTCATCGTGAGAGCCACGCGGGACCTGAACACGCTGCTGGACCTCCGGTACAGGAGGGAATACAAAGCGGCCCGGGGCGAGCACGGCAAGGGGAAGAACATGCACGGGCTGGATGGCGCTGACCTGGTCATTCCCGTTCCGGTAGGCACCGTGGTCAGCGACGCTGCAACAGGAGAACCCTTGGTTGACCTGGACAGGCACGAAAGCGAAGCGATTGTGGCAAAGGGGGGCCGTGGGGGCCTCGGCAATGCTCATTTCGCGACACCGACCCGTCAGGCTCCCCGGTTTGCTCAGCCCGGAGAAGAGGGCCAGGAACGTGATCTTGTCATCGAGCTTAAGCTCCTTGCGGACGTGGGGCTCATCGGGTTGCCCAATGCCGGCAAGTCAACGCTCATCTCGGCCATATCGTCGGCGAAACCGAAGATCGGCGCTTACCCGTTCACAACGCTGGTGCCGAACCTTGCCGTGGTGAAGAGAGACGACTACCGGAGTTTCGTGGTTGCCGACATACCGGGGCTCATAGAAGGCGCTCATCAGGGGGCGGGACTGGGCTTCCAGTTCCTCCGCCATGTGGAAAGAACCTCGATTCTCCTGCACCTGGTTGACGTGTCCGACATCGTTGAAAGCGACCCCGTGGAGGAGTTCGAGAAGATCAACCGCGAACTCTTCCTCTTCAGCCGTGACCTGGCGCGGAAACCTATGGCTGTGGCGGGAACCAAACTGGATCTCGCCCATGATAGAATACGCTTGAGACGGCTCGAGGACTATTGCCGTGAGAAGGCCCTGGATTTCTTTCCTATCGGAGCCCTGACCGGGCAGGGGCTTCGGGAACTGGTGGCATACCTCTCGAAGATGGTTGAGGAACGTCGGCGGCAATGATTGGGCGACGTGAGAATGCAGGCACCGAAGAGGTCATGACATGAGCAGGGTGGTCGTCAAGATCGGAAGCAATATCCTCGCCGGCAAGACCGAAGGACTCGATCACGAGAGGATCAGAATGATCGCTCATGACGTGTCGGAACTCGCAAAGGGAGGCCATGAGGTTGCCGTCGTTTCATCAGGGGCGATAGCGGCAGGCATGGAGAAGATCGGCCTCAGGGAGAAACCCCGCGAGATACGGCTGAAACAGGCCGCTGCCGCAGTGGGACAGTCTTCACTCATGTGGGCCTATGAGAGGAGTTTCAGTCCCTTCGGCAGGAAGGTCGCCCAGGTGCTGCTGACCCGAGGGGTCTTTTCGAACCGGGCAACCTATCTGAACGCGAGAAACACCCTCATCACACTTCTGGCGCACGGCATCATACCGATTATCAATGAAAATGACGTGGTGGCGACCGATGAGATAAAGTTCGGGGATAATGACCAGCTCGCGGCGCTCGTCTCCGGCCTCATCAATGCAGACAGGCTCGTGATCCTTTCCGATGTGGAAGGCCTTTTCACGGGTGACCCGAAGCAGGACCCCGAAGCGACGATCATCAGGAGGGTCACCGAGGTTACTGCCGATCTTGAAAACAGGGCAGGAGCGGCCGGGAGCGTTTACGGGACCGGCGGGATGTACTCGAAGATCTTGGCGGCGCGCAAGGCCCTTTCCTACGGCATAATGGTCAATATCATCAGCGGCAGGAAAGAAGGACTGCTGGTGCTGCTCATGGCCGGAGAGGCCCACGGGACCGAGTTCGTCCCGCAGACGAGGAGGATCTCGTCGCGGAAGGGGTGGATTGCCTATGCAGTCAGGCCGAGCGGCACGATCACGGTCGACACCGGCGCCGTCGAGGCGGTGAAGAGTGCGGGCAGGAGTCTTCTGCCGTCGGGGGTGACAAAGGTTGAAGGGACCTTTGACGTGGGAGACGTGGTGCATCTTGCGGATACGGGCGGCACGAAGTTCGCCAAGGGTATTGTCAATTACTCGTCACAGGATGTCGACAGAATCAAAGGGAGAAGGAGTTCCGAGGTCGAGGCGGTACTCGGCTACAAGTACTCGGACGAGGTGATTCACCGGGACAACCTGGTAATACTGAAGAAGGGCCTTGCCGTGTGAGGATCCTTGGCGCTTCAGGAGAGCTTCGCAAAATCCGCTATCTGGTGTGAGAGGACCTGAATGGTCTTGATCAGCGCAAGCCTGTTGCGTTTGACCTCCTCTCGCTTGTCCATGACGAGCACCTTGTCGAAGAAACTGTTGATAGCCTCTCTCACACTTGCGAGGGCTGTGAGCGCATCAAGATACTTGCCTTCCCGCAGGAGTCTCTCGACTTCAGGATGGACCCTCTCGACCTCGCTGTGGAGACCCCTCTCTTCGTTGTGCTCGTACATCACTGGGTCGGGGAGAGGCATTTCTTCCCGAGGCGAGATGTTGTTCACTCTCTTGATGGCCAGGAGGAACTGGGGGTAGTCGGCGTGATCCCTGAAATCCCGCAGGGCAGCGAGCCTTCCTTCCAGGCTGTGCATCGGCCGGTCCTTGAGGAGGTGAACCACTGAGGCGATGGAGTCGGCCGTAAAACCCATCCCTGCAAAATAAGGCTCGAAGCGCTGCTCAAAGAAGCGCACAAGATCTGTGACCACGGTCTCCGGGTCCTTGAGACTGAAGGGGTCGAGCGCTCTCGTGAGGGCTTCGGTCAGGTCTACATCGTACCGTCGTTCGCGCAAGATAGAGGTAATCCCGATTGCCTGTCTGCGAAGGGCAAAGGGGTCCTCCGTGCCGCTGGGGGTCTGCCCCAGCATGAAGAACGACGCGAGGTTGTCCAGCTTGTCGGCAAGGCTCAAAATCGCACCGATGTCCGTCTCCGGCACTTTAGCGCCTGAGTAGGCAGGCATATAGTGCTCTGCGAGGCCTTGGGCGATTTCTTCACCGTAGCCTTCCGCTCGTGCGTAGTACATTCCCATGATGCCCTGAAGCTCGGGGAACTCCCTCACGACACCGGTTATAAGGTCGGTCTTCGACAGGAGTGCCGCCGTGTGGACGTCGTGGGCCTTTGCCGGGGCGCACCGGGAGGCGAGATAACCGGCGAGGGCGGTGAGGCGCTGCGTTTTCTCATAGAGCGTGCCGAGGCGGTCATGGTAGATCACCTTCCTGAGGCCCTCAAGCCTGACCATGGAGGGTGTCTTGCGGTCCTGGTCATAGTAGAAGCGGGCATCCTCGAAGCGCGCCTTTATGACTTTCTCGGCGCCTCTCCTGATCATCGGGGCATTGTCAGACCGCGTGTTGCTGACGGTGACGAAGAAGTTCGTCAGCGACCCACCGGCCTCCTGAAGGGCAAAATACTTCTGATGGCCCCTCATCACCGTGATGAGCAACTCGCGCGGCAGCGAAAGGTATTCCTGTGGAAAAGAGCCGAGCACCGGCGAGGGATACTCGATCAGGAAGACCACATGCTGGAGGAGTTCATCGTCGTCCACCAGAGAAGCGCTGATGGAGGTCGCGAGCTTTCCGATGCCGTCGATGATCATCTTCCTGCGCTCTTCAGGGTCGAGGATGACAAAGTTGTTCCTGAGGAGGTTGACGTAGGCCCTTCCGTCCTTGACCTCAAAGGTGGCAGGCGAGAGGAACCGGTGGCCCCTCGTGGTGCTGCCGCTCTTGAGATCTTCCAGGGCGAACTGCACCTTTTCGCTCTTGTAGAGTGCCAGGATCCAATGTATAGGCCGTGCAAAACGCAAAGTGCCATCGCCCCATCTCATGGACTTCGGGAAGGAAAGCGACGTAATGAGCTTTGGCAGGATGTAGGGAAGAAGCGTGGTGACAGGCTGAGAGGACTCGCTGACTACCGCAACGACATAGAGGCCTTTGCCCTTTTCCCTGCGCTGGAGATTGCGGATATCGAGGTTGTGCGCCCTGGCGAAGGCTTCGGCCGCCTTTGTGGGGTTGCCAGTCTGGTCATAGGCGGCTTGAACCGGCGGACCCCAGACTTCCTTCTCGGTCGCCCGCTGCATCGGGTCGATCTCGGCGACCAGTGTAAGACGCCGAGGGGTTGCATAGGCTCTTATATTCTTGAAAGACAAACGGTACTCGCCGAAGAGTTTCTCGCCGTTTTCCCTGAGCCTCTGAATTGTGTCCGGCAGGAACCGTGCGGGTATCTCCTCGGTCCCTACCTCGAGAATGAGCAAGGGTGCCTGCTGCGAGGAGAAATCCGTGTTGTTCAAGTCATTCGCCATTTATGCCTTCAGGAGGGGGTAGCCCAGGGTCTCTCTCTGTTTCAGATACGCCTCAGCACAGAGTTTGGCCAGCATCCGGACGCGCGCGATATACCCTGTTCGCTCGGTTACTGAGATGACCCCTCGCGCGTCAAGGAGATTAAAGCTGTGGGAGCACTTCAGACAGTATTCGTACGCCGGAAGCACGAGCCCGAGCTCGTTCATCCGTTTCGACTCCTTTTCGTAGGCATCGAACTGGTAGAGCAGGAGCTCCACATTGGAATGGTCAAAGTTGAAACGCGAGAACTCCACCTCGCCCATCTTGTGTATCTCTCCGTACCTGATACCCTTACACCACTCGAGATCGTAGACGTTGTCGATTTCCTGCAGGTACATAGCGATACGCTCGAGTCCGTAGGTGATCTCGAGGGAGACCGGTTTGAGGTCGAATCCGCCTACCTGCTGAAAGTACGTGAACTGGGTGATCTCCATGCCGTCAAGCCACACTTCCCAGCCCAGACCCCAGGCACCGAGGGTGGGTGACTCCCAGTCGTCCTCAACAAAGCGGATATCATGTTTCAGCGGGTCTATGCCGAGCTGTGACAGGCTCTCGAGATATATCTCCTGGCTGTCCAGGGGAGAGGGTTTGACGATGACCTGATACTGGTAATAATGCTGAAGCCTGTTGGGGTTTTCACCGTAGCGGCCGTCGGTAGGACGCCGACTGGGCTCGACATAGGCTGTCTTCCACGGTTCAGGCCCCAAGACCCTGAAGAATGTGGCCGTGTGGAAGGTCCCCGCTCCCACCTCGGTGTCGTAGGGCTGCAGGAGAATGCACCCCTTCTTAACCCAAAAGTCATTCAGTTTCAAAATAACATCTTGAAAGTACATGGATCGTTACCGGAACCGCACGGTCGCGGATCAAGGGTCGACGTAGGCAACTACTTTATAAAAAAGGTGCTTTCTTTGTCAAACCATGCGTGCAGGCCTCCGGAATGCGTTGTTTGACAATAGGAACGATGCTGTTTTAGAGTTAAGTATCCCGGGGGAGGCCTGAGGCCTGAGAGTTTCCGCGAAATGCGGGGAGACCCCTCGAACCTGATCCAGATAATTCTGGCGTAGGGAATGGGAGACGATGGATGGCAGTCCTCTCTTTCTACCGGGAAGAGAGGTTTTTTTTCGGCTGCGATGAAACTCAGGATCAACGGCGAAGATTACGAGAGCGAAAGGGAGACTTTGAGCGCCCTTCTCGAGGAGTTGAAGGTGATACCCGGGCGTGTTGCCGTGGAGGTGAATCTCAAGGTCGTACGGAGAGCTGATTACCCGAACCTTGTGCTCAAGGAAGGGGACGTCGTCGAGATTGTCAACTTCGTCGGCGGCGGGCAGGGCAAACCGTCGGCTCGGCGCTTTGACTGTTGATATGAGGCATAGAGGCGCTCATGCCAGTCACGAGGTGAGGAGGGAAAATGGAAGACAGGCTGATTATCCGGGGTATTGAATTCGACTCCAGGCTTTGGGTGGGCACAGGAAAATACAAAGACTTTGAGGAGACCGCGCGGGCCGTGGAAGCCTCAGGGGCCGATGTGGTGACCGTGGCGGTGAGACGGGTGAACATAACCGACAGGAACTCCCCGAACCTCCTTGACCATCTTGATACGAAGAGGTACAAGATCCTGCCGAACACTGCCGGTTGCTATACCGTGGAGGATGCCCTCAGGTACTCGCGGCTGGCCAGGGAGGCAGGAGTGTCGGACATGATCAAGCTTGAAGTCATCGGTGACGAGAAGACGCTCTTTCCCGACACCATCGGACTGCTGAGAGCCACCGAGGTTCTGGCGAAAGAGGGCTTTATTGTCTTCCCCTACACCAATGACGATCCAATCATGGCAAAGAGACTCGAGGATGCAGGCGCAGCAGCCGTCATGCCGCTGGGGGCACCGATAGGGTCGGGGCTGGGACTCCGCAACCCTTACAACATCAAGATAATTCTTGAGGCTGCCCGGGTGCCGATCATCGTCGATGCGGGCGTCGGCACTGCCTCTGATGCAACCATAGCGATGGAACTCGGATGTGACGCCGTGTTGATCAACACGGCTATCGCGGGAGCAAAGGACCCGATTGCAATGGCGGCAGCCATGAAGCATGCCGTGGTCGCCGGACGGCTCGCCTATAAGGCAGGACGGATTCCCCGGAGACTCTATGCCACAGCAAGCAGCCCTCTGGATGGAATGCTGGCATAGGTCGGGAGCGAGCGGTTCGGGCAGGATGTGTTGATGGCAGAGCGGTCCGTTGATTTCAGACTTTACCTCGTCAGTGACCGCACGCTTTTCAGGAACGACGCGCTTTTCCTTGAGGCCCTTGATGCTGCATTGCAGGGCGGGGTGAGGGCGCTGCAACTCAGGGAGAAGGATCTTCCGATCAGGAAATTGCTGAAGCTCGCCGAAGCGGTGAGGGAACTGACCCTGCGTTACGGAGCGCGACTGTTTATCAATGACCGGGCTGATGTGGCCGTGTGTGTTGATGCAGACGGTGTGCATCTCGGGCACTTAGGTCTTCCTCCCTACGCGGTGAGAAAGGTGATAGGTGACGGCCGCCTGATCGGCGTGTCGGCACACAGCGAGGCTCAGAGCAGTGCCGCGGCGGAACAGGGCGCTGACTTCATTACTTTGGGACCGGTCTTTGACACGCCGTCGAAGAGGAGCTACGGCGCTCCCCTCGGGACGGCCCTCCTTCGGCGCGCCGCGACTACAGTTTCAGTGCCTGTCTTTGGGATAGGGGGCATCAAGAGAGAGAACCTGACAGAGGTCCTGTCAGCGAAGGCGGCCGGTGTGGCCCTCATCAGCGGCATACTTGCTGAAAAGGACGTGAGGGGCGCGGCGGCGGCTTATCTGAGACTCTTAGGAGCGTGAAATGACGAGAATAGAACTCGCGAGGAAGGGCATAGTCACTGATGAGGTGAAGGCTGTTGCAGAGGCTGAAGCCCTGCCGGCCGATCAGGTCATGCAGGGGTTGAGCCAGGGGACCGTTGTAATCGCCCGGAATTCGCAGCACGAGATCGTACCCCTGGGTATCGGCAAGGGGCTGAGGACCAAGATAAACGCGAACATAGGCACCTCCAAAGACCGGATCTTCTACACCGAGGAGATGGCAAAACTCGACGTCCTCGTGAAGTACGGAGCCGATGCGGTCATGGACCTTTCCACGGGCGGTGAGACCCGAGAGCTGCGGAGAGCCCTCATGGCAAAATCACCCGTTGCGATTGGCACTGTTCCGATATACGAAGCCGTGGTGGAAGCAGTTGAGAAGCACCGTCATATCGCAAAGATGTCGGTGGACGATCTCTTCAGCGTTATCGAGGACCATGCCAGGGGTGGTGTGGACTTCGTGACGGTCCACTGTGGCGTGACGCTCAAGGCCATCGAGAGGCTGAAGGAGGACACCCGAATCCTCGACGTCGTGAGCAGGGGAGGGGCCTTCCTTCTGGAGTGGATGATCTACAACGGTTGTGAAAACCCGCTTTACGAGCACTACGGACGTCTCCTTGAGATTGCAAAACGTTACGATCTGACGCTGAGTCTCGGCGACGGCTTCAGGCCCGGGTGCCTTGCCGACGCGACGGACAGAAGCCAGCTTGAGGAACTTATTACCCTGGGAGAACTCAGGGACAAGGCCGTTGCCGAGGGTGTCCAGGTGATCATAGAAGGCCCGGGCCATGTCCCCCTGAACCAGGTCGAGACGAACGTCAGGATCCAGAAAGAACTCTGCAAAGGCGCTCCTTTCTATGTGTTGGGTCCCCTCGTCACCGACATTGCCATGGGCTACGACCACATCGCAGCCGCCATTGGCGGTGCCCTCGCCGGTGCAGCCGGCGCCGATTTCCTCTGCTATGTCACGCCTGCTGAACACATCAGGCTGCCGAACATCGACGACGTGAGGGAAGGTGTTGTCGCTTCGAAAATAGCAGCCCACGCTGCAGACATCGCAAAGGGAGTCCCCGGTGCCCTTGAGAGAGACCGCCGCATGGCCAGGTGCCGGAAGACCCTGGATTGGGAGGGTCAGATCGCGCTGAGTCTGGATCCCGAGAGAGTGAGAGAGTGGAGGGGCCAGGCTCCGCCGCAGCTGACCGAAGTCTGCAGCATGTGCGGCGAATTCTGCGCCATCAGGACCGTTGAGCGGGCGCTGGGGAAGAAGGAGGTCAGCCTTACCTAAAGGTGCTTCTCGAAGACCTTCCGGAAGTGAAAACCGTAGATTCCAAGGGTGATGGCCTGAGGGAAGAGGCCCACCTGAGATGATCGTCCCGCAGGTCCTCCACGTTCATGTCGACAAGCTTCTTCTCCCACGTCCGGGGAAGCATGGATGCAATGGTCAGCAATCCCAGTGGTGGGCTGCTCGCCTTCTTGAGGATGACTTTTAAGGCGTGCTTGAAGCTCCAGAAGGTGTCAGGAAACTCAGGATAGACCAGAAGCGCTTTCATCAGTTACGGCCCTCGCCAAAGACTGTCGCCCATTCATCGAAGAGCCTCAGCTTTTCCTGGCCGTAGCGCGCGACCATTCTTCTTACGGTGGGAAGCGGTCTCTCCCGATCGAGGGCCTCCCCCGCCTTTGAATAGAACTTGTCGGCGAAACAGACGATCTTCTCCTCCAAAGTAAGCGGAACCATGTCCCTCAGAGGGAGGGGAAGCCCTCTCCCCCTGATTTCCCGCTCCGTGATCCCCATCCCGACATGGCGCTCACACACAAGGGCATGCAGCTGCAGGCCTTCCCCGTCAAGGAGCTCTCTGCCCAGGTAGCCGTGGGCTATGTAGGGATGCGAGCCGTAACATCCGATCTCGCGGGAACTCGTCATGAATATGCCGATGTCATGCAGCATCGCCGCCTCTTCGATGAACTGAAGGTCGGGATTGAGGTGAGGGACCCGTCGTGCTATATCGAGGGCTTTTCCGGCGACGCGGCGTGAGTGGTGGAGGAGGAGACGATGGACAACCGTGAGGGGGTCGTAGTATTTCTCAATGATTCCCGCAACATCCATCAGTGGTTATAGTATAATTTACCATGGATATCACTGAAAACGCGATGACCGTGCTGAAAGCGCGATACCTTTTGAGGGATGGCAAGGGTTCCGTCGTGGAAACACCCGAGGAGCTGTTCAGGCGAGTGGCACGGTCGGTAGCCCGCGCAGAGGCGGTCAATGGCGGGAATGCGCCTCTCTGGGAGGACCGGTTCTATGAGATCATGTCCTCTTTGCGGTTTCTTCCGAACTCGCCGACGCTCATGAATGCCGGGAAGTCCCTGGGCCAGTTGGCCGCTTGCTTTGTTCTGCCTGTAGAGGATTCAATGAAGAGCATTTTCGACACCCTGAAGAACGCAGCGCTGATCCTCCAAAGCGGTGGAGGTGCCGGTTACTCGTTCTCACGCCTGAGGCCGAGGGACGACATCGTCAAGTCCACGGGTGGGGTTGCAAGCGGCCCCGTCTCTTTCATGAAGATCTTCAACTCGGCGACGGAGGTCATCAAACAGGGCGGTGCGAGGCGAGGCGCGAACATGGGAATCCTGCGGGTTGATCATCCCGACATACTCGAATTCATCCGGGTGAAGAGGGGGAAGAAGGAGCTCACCAACTTCAACGTCTCCGTGGCCGTCACCGACGCCTTCATGGAGGCCCTGAAGAGGGGAGGGGACTACGACCTCATCAATCCCAGGTCCGGCATGGCTGCGGGCCGACTCAGGGCGCGGGATGTCTTCGATGAGATCGTCGAAAGCGCCTGGCAGTCGGGAGATCCGGGCCTTGTCTTCATCGACAGGATCAATCAATCCAATCCGACCCCCCATGTGGGACCCATAGAGAGCACGAACCCCTGCGGAGAGCAGCCCCTCCTGCCCTACGAGGCCTGTGTGCTGGGCTCCTTGAATCTCTCGAAATACTTTGAGGCGGGTCAGATCGACTATGAGGCCCTGCGCCGCGATGTCAGGGTCGCCGTCAGGTTCCTCGACGACACTATAGACGTCAATGCCTACCCCCTGCCAGAGGTCGAGCGGATGCATAAGGGCAACAGGAAGATCGGCCTCGGCGTCATGGGATGGGCCGACCTGTTGATTCTTCTTGACATTCCCTATAACGACAGACCTGCCTTTGATCTGGCGAAGGAACTGATGAGATTCATACGGGACAGAGCACGGGAGGCATCAGCTGAAATCGCCCTGGAGAGGGGTGTCTTCCCGAACTTTGCCGGCTCGGTCTACGACGCACCGGGAATGCCACGCGTGAGGAATGCCACTACCACGACGATAGCACCGACGGGCACCCTTTCGATCATCGCCGACTGCTCAAGCGGAATCGAACCGCTCTTTGCCATCGCCTTCACACGGCATGTGCTCGGGACGACACTGACGGAAGTGAACAGGCTTTTCATCAAGAGGGCCCGCAAGGAGGGTTTCCACAACGAGGCTCTCATAGAGGAGATTCTGCGTTCCGGAACTGTGCGATCCATCAGGCGAATTCCGCCCCGTGTAAGGAAGGTCTTCAGAACCGCCATGGAGATCTCGGCTGAGGATCACATTGAGATGCAGGCTGCTTTTCAGGAATATACGGACAATGCGGTCTCGAAGACAATTAACCTCCCCAGGAGGGCCCGTAAGGAGGATGTTGCGAGGGCCTTCATGCTTGCCTACGAAAAGTTGACAAAGGGTATCACTGTCTTCAGATACGGTTCCAAGAAAGGCACCCTGGCGAGGTTCGGTGACGCAGACTGGTACGTGCAGTGAGCAGTTGATGGCACACGAAGAATGTCCTCATGCTTACGCAGTCCTTGTGAACCCGCGCTTAAGGGAGGATTGAATGGCCACACTCGGTGTGAATGTAGACCACGTTGCCACCTTGCGGGAGGCCCGGAAGGCCTTTGAGCCTGACCCTGTGATGGCCGCGACTCTTGCCCTTCTCGGCGGAGCCGACGGCATCACCGTGCACCTCAGGGAGGACCGGCGCCACATCAGGGACCGGGACCTCCATCTTCTGAGGGAGGTCGTGCGGGTCGAACTCAATCTCGAGATGGCGGCAACTGAAGAAATGATATCGATAGCACGGCAGGTCAGGCCCGATATGGTGACGTTCGTCCCGGAGAAACGCCAGGAACTGACGACCGAGGGGGGGCTTGATGTGGTGAGTCTACGTAACACCCTTGGGGAAAGTGTGAAGCGCATACATGATGCCGGTATCTCGGTCAGCCTTTTTATCAACCCCGATAGCCTGAGTGTGGACGTGTCGAGCGAGATTGGCGCCGACATGATCGAAATTCACACCGGGCTCTATGCGAACGCACGCGGCAAGAAGCAGGGGGAAGAACTCGTCCGCGTTGTCGAAGCGACAAGGAGAGGCCTGGACCAGGGCCTGTTGGTCAACGCCGGCCACGGCCTCAATTACCACAATGTGAGCGGCGTGGCAGGGATAAGCGGCGTCCGTGGGCTCTACATAGGCCACAGCATCGTTTCCCGCGCGGTTTTCCTCGGTTTTAAAGTGGCCGTGAGGGAAATGAAGGCTCTTATCCAGAAGGCTTCCGACGATTCCTTGCAGTGCTGATGGGCCTGGAGAGAACGCCTGATGATCTGCGGAATTGGCACCGATATTGTTGATGTCGGCAGGATCAGGAAGGCTGTGGAGCGCTGGGGTGACCGCTTCCTGAAGAGGGTCTTCACTGAGGCTGAAGTCGTCTACTGCCTTGCCAAGGCAAACCCCTATCCGCACCTGGCGGCACGCTTTGCGGCCAAGGAGGCTGTGACGAAGGCCCTCTCGAGTCTGTGGGGCGCCCAGGAACACAGAGTGCCGACGCCGGTAACGGCGGGACAGGAAACCGACAATCCAGGGGCGGGCCTTCACAGCGGGAAGGATCAGCCACACTCAAGACAGCGAGGGCTCCAGCCCGGTCACCTGCGCTTTAAAGACATTGAGATTTCGAATAGGCCTTCCGGACAACCCTTCGTACGGCTCAGGTCCGTGGCCTGGGAGTCGCTGGACAGCCTCTCCATCCATCTCTCGATGTCTCATGAACATGACATGGCAATCGCCATGGTCGTTCTTGAAAAGGCGTCCCGCGAGAGGCTATAATTTCAAGTTCTTCAGGTGCATCCTGTTCTTTCCACAATGAACCCCCGTCTTGTGCGGGGCAATTTCGCGTCACACGGGCGAAGCAGTTCCGACAGGTGCGGCTGGCACGGGGAGGCATGAGTGAACATCGTCGTCTGCATCAAACAGGTCCCGGACTCGTCGGAGGTGAAGATCAACCCTGAAACGAACACCCTCATGC
>Ga0316622_100000781_pt1 | contig 19521 bp, 16 predicted proteins | sample OWC_Aug_OW2_C1_D_FD_207646 | JGI IMG/M metagenome (GOLD analysis project Ga0316622, IMG submission 207646) | Wetland soil microbial communities from Old Woman Creek delta, Ohio, United States - OWC_Aug_OW2_C1_D5_C | ecosystem: Environmental > Terrestrial > Soil > Wetlands | place: USA: Ohio... | reverse complement strand
ATGAACAAGGCGAAGGCGGTGAACGTGGCGCCGGGCACCGCCAGATCGGTGAAAAGAAAATAGGCCAACAGCACGCCGAGCAGATAGGGGATCACGATGCTGGCATGGCTGACCACTACCGCAGCCTGAGCCTTGCCCTTGAGATGCTTGATGTTGACGTCCATGCCCACGGAAAACATGAAGAAGCAGACGCCGATCTGGCTCAACAGCTTGAGCGTGCCCAGCGTATCCTTGGGAAACACGAATCCGAACGCCTCTGGAGCCAGCCATCCAAACAGGGACGGCCCCAGCAAGATACCCGCCGCCATTTCCCCGACGACAGCGGGTTGTCCGATGCGAGTGAACAGCATTCCCATCATTCGCGACGCGGCGATGATGACCAGCAACTGGACGAACAAATGGCTCAGAGGGTGATCGAGATTGGCCAGCAGACCTTGCATCAGACCGGTAAACGCCGACTCATGGCCCGCGACCGTGACTGCCTTTTCCTGAACCACCAATGGCGTGCCCTGTGGCATTGGTAGCGAGGAGCCTAGTTGCAATACGCCGACGATGGCGGCGCCCACCACGGCCAATATGAGGATATAGAGAAGGGACAGTCGCTTCATTGGTTTTTAGACCTTAAAATCTTAAAGGATTAAGGTCTATCTTCCGCGATTGCCACACCCTAAGCAATAAATCCGGCAATTTTTTCGGGGTCGCTGGACGGTACCCGCAGCGCCAGGGGGCCTGAATGCTCCGCCCCCGGCAACCGATGGCTTTCAATCTCAGGCGTCTTTTTTCAAACTATCGCAGGGCTGATCGATGCCGTGAGTATCGATGTCGCACACCGATTCCAGCCACATCGCGTTGATGATGGCGAATGCGGCCGCAAAGCCTACGCCGAGTATCCAGGTGAAATACCACATTTGTCTCTCCTCGTTTAATAAAGTGTGTGAGTGTCTTTCAAAATGGCCGCTTCGGTGACGCTACCCCAGATCACCTTGTACACCCAGCGGGTATAAAGCAGTACCAAGGGCAGAAAAATCACGGTAATCCAGAATGCCAGCAGCAGCGTGGTATGGCTGGAACTGGCGTCCCAAAGCGTCAGGCTGGAATTGGGATCGGTCGAGGAAATCAGCAGGAAGGGAAACAGGCCAAATCCCACCGTCAACGCGATACCCGTGATCCCCACGCTGCCGAAAAGGAAAGCACCCATCCTCGATTCTCCCTTGCCGAGCAGCCATGCGGCAGTCAGGCCTAGAAAGCCCAGTACCGGCGCGACCAGCATCCAGGGATAAGTCAGAAAATGCTGCAACCAACTGACGCCGTCGGCTATCACGGTTTTATGCAAGGGATTGGACGGTGCATCGGTCGCCGCCATTTGGGTGATTTCCGGCCTGTCCATGCCTATGAACACCCACAACGTGACCGCCGCCATTCCGGCAAGCAGCATGGGCCCGAGTATTTCCAGAGCCAACACACTGCGATCGTGAATCACGCCTTCGCTACGCCATTTCAGGAACAGCGCACCGTGAAAGGTAGTCAACAACAGTCCAACAACCCCGCATAGCAGCGCAAACGGACTCAACAAGGCCCAGAACGATCCGTCGTAAAACGGCCGCAAGTCCTGATCGAAATGGAAGGGCAGGCCCAGAATCAGATTGCCGACCAGAACGCCGAGCAATACCGGTGGCAGCGTGCCGCCCAGGAACAGGCACCAATCCCAGGCATTGCGCCAACGCGGATCTTCGACTTTGCTGCGGTAATCGAAGCCGGCCGGCCTGAAGAACAAGGCGAACAGCACCAGCAGCATCGCCACATACAGACCGGAAAACAGCGTGGCATAAACGAGCGGCCAGATCGCGAATATCGCGCCGCCCAACAAAATCAGCCAGACCTGATTACCTTCCCAGGTGGCGCCGACGGTATTGATGATCACCCGCCGCTCGACATCACTCCTACCGACGAACGGCAACAGCGTGCCGACGCCGAAATCGAAGCCTTCGGTCAATGTAAAAGCTATCCCGACGATGCCGATGAACAGCCACCAAATCACACGAATTATTTCATAATCAATCATGGCTTACTCCTGTTTCGCTGCGGGTTGATGCCCGTGGTGGTGGTCATGGTGGTGGTGATGTCCATGCTTATGACGCGGACAATGCGGTTTGTGTTCGCATCGGTGCGCATCATGCCCACCCACGGCATGGCGGGCATGGTCGCTGAGTTGGGCATTGAAAAAACGGTGGATCGCGTCGACCAGGGCCGGCTGTTCCGCTGAATATTCGATTTCGGCGCCGTTCGGCAATTCGCGGTAATCGAAACGCACCGCGCCATGGGCGCCGGCCAATTCCGCCAAACCCGGCATGTCGTCGCCGTGGATGCGGCGCTGTTTCGAAAAATCGCCTTGTTTGAAGCGTTCGCTAATATCGGCCAAATGTTGGCGGATCAAGGCGATTTGCTCGCTGTCGCCCCCATCCTTGGCGACGACCTGCTGAAGTCCGCCGTGTTCGGTTTTATTGAAAACATGTTGGGTCTTTTCCAGATGAAACGGCATCACGTGAGCCCCGCGTTCCGCGACTTCGTCCAGACGCTCAGGACTGGCCGGCGACTGGGCATAACACGTGCTTACCGAGGCCGTTATCAATATGGCCAAAGCGGTTTTTTGCGTGAAGTTCATGAAATCCTCCTGTTTACTAGGGTGGACGGGCGAATTAATTCACTACGTGCTCTCACGAGTCGCCCCTACGTGTTGTTCGAAACAATAGCGCCCGGTATGCAAACTGCTGGGACCAAGCCGAACGTATTTCAGCATCAGATACAGCTCGATGATCAACAGCACGGTATAGAACAGCGCGAAACCGCCGATGCTGAACCAGAGCTGATCGCTGCTGAGGCTGGACACGCTCATGTTTGTCGGCAACACGCCGGAAATCGTCCAGGGTTGGCGGCCGACTTCGGCGACAAACCAGCCAGTCTCGGCGGCTATCCAGGGCAGAGGAATACACCAGACCGCCATCCGCATCAGCCAGCGCTTCTGGTCGGCGACGCGGGTGGCGCAATAGTAAAACGCCATTCCAAACACGAACAGCATCGTAAATCCGCAAGCCACCATGATTCGGAAGGTCCAGAACAACGGCGCGACCTTGGGAACGGTGTCATTGGCGGCTTTTTGTATCGTCGCCGCATCGGCGTCGACTACCTTGTCGGTATACTTTTTCAGCAGCAGGCCATAACCCAGATCGAGCTTATGTTCGGCGAAGCGCTGTTTGGTCGCGGCACTGCCGTCGCCGCCCCGCAGTTTTTGCAGTTCGCCGTAAGCGACCATGCCGTTCTTGATGCGTGTAACGCTTTCCTCGCGCAAGTCCTTCAGGCCCTTGACGTCCTCGTCGATGGAGCGGGTAGCGATCAGGCCCAATACATAGGGAACCTTGATGGCAAAATGGGTATGTTCGTGTTCCTGATCGGGAAAACCAAAAACCGTGAAACTGGCCGGCGCCGGATGGGTATCCCATTCGGCTTCGATGGCCGCCAGCTTGATTTTTTGAGTCTCGCCGGAGGTGTAGCCGCTTTCGTCGCCCAGCACGATCACCGATAGCACCGAAGCCAAACCAAAAGCCGAGGCGATCGAGAATGAACGTCTGGCGAAGCCGATGTCGCGCTTGTTCAGCAGATACCAGGAACTGATGCCGAGCACGAACATCGAGCCGGTCACGTAACCCGCCGCCACGGTATGCACGAACTTGACTTGCGCCACCGGGTTGAAGAACACGTCGGCGAAGCTGGTCATTTCCATGCGCAGGGTTTCGTAGTTGAATTCGGCGCCGACCGGATACTGCATCCAGCCGTTGGCAATCAGAATCCACAGCGCCGACAGACTGGTACCCACCGCCAGCAGCCAGGTCACCACCAGATGCTGAACCTGGGTCAATCTATCCCAGCCGAAGAAAAACAGGCCGACGAAGGTCGATTCCAGGAAAAACGCCATCCAGCCTTCGGCCGCCAGCAGAGGCCCGAAGATGTCGCCGACATAATGCGAATAATAGGCCCAGTTGGTACCGAACTGGAATTCCAGCGTCAGACCGGTGGTCACCCCCATCGCGAAATTGATGCCGAACAGTTTGCCCCAGAACTTGGTCATGTCCTTGTAGACGTCCTTGCCGGTCATCACATACACCGATTCCATGATGCCAAGGATGAAGGTCATGCCCAGCGTTAGCGGCACGAACAGAAAGTGATACAGAGCGGTCAGACCGAACTGCATCCGGGACAGCATGACAATATCTTCACCGAACATGGCGAGACTCCTTTGCGGGTTGAGAAGAAAAATCCGGATTTGCAGGGATTGGCGCCGAGGGCATATCAAAATGCGTGGCGATGTCGGGTTTGGAGACAGGCCGCTCCTGCCAGCGGAAAATCAGAAACCACAGACCTGTGAGCAGCATGACCTTGATTAATAGCGCGACGCCGATTTCCCAGCGCAGCAGGCCGGGTTTCGGCAACCGCCGCTGGACGTTACTCGTATCAATCACGAATCCTCCTCGGATAAAGATCGATCAACAGGCCGGTTCATTACGATTCGTCCGTGGGCTTGCGGATAATCTGCGTCGACACGGCCAACAGCAGTATCGCGCCCGAAATCAGCAAAATACCCATATCCGCCTGATGATGGGCTTGAATGTCGCCGATCAGTAGTCTAGCCAAGGCGGTGATGGCGATATAAATCAGGCAGCGCACCGGCATCAGGTTGGTCTTGAAATAAATGCCGACCATCGCCCCTAGCTCCAGATAAATGAACAGCAACAGGATGTCGCCTAGGGTGGCGTGGCCTTGCAACATCATGCCGCCGTATGCAACCACCGCCGACCAGACAATACTAGCACCGATCACAAACAGCGCCAGATAATGAAAAATCTCGATCAATAAATTGCCCAACTCGTCGGCCAGGGCCTTGCCGGTTTCATGAAATTGCTGAAAGCGCTGCTTATTCATCACTCAACCTTAGTGATTGGACTGTGAAGGGGATTGCATCATGGCCGGCATGTGAGCGCCCTGCAGCAGGGTAAAACCTCGGCTGGTCATCATGCCGCCCATCACGAAAACCAGGATTCCGGAAACCACTACCAACTGCCGCATCAATGCCGGCGACATCAAGCTGGCGAACAAGCCGAACCCCAACAAAGGCCCCAATGTGCCCAACCCGAACAACGCCAATATCGTCGCGCCCTCGATCGGGTCGCTGCTGCCGGCCGCCATCACATACATGGCTTGCAAGGGTCCGCAGCCCAGCAACAACCCCGTCAGCAAGCCGGTCGACAAGGGGCTGCGATGTTTACGCAATCCATCGGCGATTTCCCGGTTTACGGCTGTCGGCAAGCGTAGCGTAAATCGCCTTAGCCACGAAAACACATTGAGCATTTTCAGCCCGTATAGCAGTAAAAATGCGCCACCGGCCAACGCGGCAATCCCGCGCATGGTGGGAGTGATGGCTATGATGGCGCCCAGCAAACCGAAACCGGCGCCCAGCGTCGTATACGAAAGGGTTTTGCCGAAGCCGTAACTAAAATGGGCCAGCAATTGGCGAGCCTTGGATTGCCGAACATCGGTATAACCCACCACAAAACCACCGCACATGCCTATGCAGTGAAAACCGGTCAAAAAACCAATGCCGAGCAACAACATATGCCCCATATGCGGCGTAATTTGCTGCATGACGCCCGGCATCAGACTTTTACCCCACAGCACCACCCCGCCCACGACGACCAGCAGTAGCAAAAACAGCAGGACGCGGCGAACGTTTGTCGCCCTTGTCGAAGCTGCTTGCTCCACGCCATAACCTTTGGCGACTATGTGCTGGCGGATCGCCATCTCGTCGACAGACTCGTCGTCATAGCCGACCTCGACTATTTGCCGACTGTAGCTGGCCGCAACCTGATTAATGCCCGGCAGATCCTTGATGCTCTGGACTATGGTATCCTCGCAGCCAACACAGACCATGCCGCTCACTTTTAGCCGTATGTTTCTAGCTGTCATCGCTTTTTCCTCCTGGTTTAGCCGGATAGCCGAACTTGATTTGTATTCATCCCGTACACCCCAAGGTTAGCCTAGCTTCACATTGTTGCACTTTGTCGACTGGGCTATGCCCGCATCGATACGATGAATTCGATTGCCGATCAACCACAGCATCAGCGCGGCGGACAGTCCGGCCAGAAAAGCTCTGAACTCCGTACTGTCCGCCGGCAGATTGATAAGCTGTTCCCAAAGCCGCAAGCTAATGGCTTGAGAAAGCACATAGGCCGCCACCAAAATTACAAACCAACCGAAACCGCGCCGCAATGCCGCGGGACTCAGAGATTTGGATAGCCAGGCTCCCAGCAGACTGCCGAAAACCGAACCACCGGTGACGATCAGGGTCAGCGGCACATCCAGCGCCACATGGTTGGCATAACCGCCAAGACCCGCGACTGCGTTCATCACGATCACCAGCAAGGAAGTACCGATCGCCGCTTGCATGGGCAGTCCGACCAACAAGGTCAAGGCCGGCACGATCAAAAAACCACCACCGACACCAACCAGTCCGGTCAATCCACCGACCAAAAGGCCGTCGAACAACAGACGCAAAAAAGGAAGGTTTAAAGGGCACATCGATACTATTTGCTCTGCCACCGGCTCGGCCTGCCTTTTGTTGAAGACCATAGCCGCGCCGGTCAGCAGCGTGACCAGCCCGAACAGGACCATCAGCACATCGCCGGACATATGGCACGCCAAGCGCCCGCCGCCAAACGCGCCGGCCATGCCAGCCAGACCAAAAACCACCGCGCTTTTCCAGCACACGTGTCCGCGCCGGGCATGCGGGATCATCGCGATCAAGCTGGAAACCCCGACCACCACGAACGAAGTGACGATCGCGGTTTTGGGTTCAACGTGCAGCAGATAAACCAGCATAGGCACAGTCAGTATCGAGCCGCCGCCGCCCAGCAAGCCCAACAGCAGGCCGATACCAATGGCCAGTGTCAGCGTCAGAATCATCGCCCTGCCCCGTTTAGCCGGCCAAGGATCCACAGGCCTGATTGGCCGGCAGCGCTTGATCGATAAATTTGGGATACGCCAGCTTCAGTTCGCGCATGATCTCGATGAAATCTTCTCGGGTACGACCTTGGCCGATGCGCGGATTAAGCGCCATTTCCTGCTTGATGCTGGAAACGGTATGGCCGTTGTAATCATGCCCCGGATAAACCAGCGTATCGGGCGGTAGACTGAACAGCTTGCCCGTGATGCTGTCGTACAACTGGCCAGCGTCGCCCTGTTGGAAATCGGTACGGCCACAGCCGGCTATCAACAAGGCGTCTCCGGTAAACACCCGGTCGGCCATCACGTAGCTGACGCAACCGGCGGTATGCCCCGGCGTATGTCGCACCCGGATATCCAGATCGCCGATCTGCAACAGCACACCGTCCGTAACCAGCAAATCGGCGCACGAGGCGCCGGCATCGCGGTGTACCACGCTCTTGCTGCCCAATTTCTCGCGCAGCAAACCGGCCCCGGTGATGTGATCGGCATGAACATGGGTTTCCAGCGTGTAAATCAGTTTTAAATCCAGGCTTTGCAGTAGGTCCATATAAATTGGCAATTCCGATGCCACCGGGTCGATCAGGCAGGCGCGGCGAGTGCGTTCGCAACCCAGTAAATAACTGTAGGTGGAGGTTTCCGCGTCAAAAAGCTGTCTAAAAATCATAATTTGGCTCCTGGCATCCAAAAATATTAGAAATAACTGATAGTCTTATATCAATTAGCATGCCACCTTTGCGCGACCATTCCTATTGATTAACCCTTTGTTTTTATTGCCATAAGCTTTACAAGCATGTAATCAATGCGTTTCAACATGAAACATTGAAACAACTGTGCTACATTTGCAACATACTTGAAACATAAAATCCAAAACATGAGCCAATCCTCTCCGTTTTTTAACCGCTGGCTTAGCCGGATCGGCCCCGATCAAGTGGTTTCGGTCCTTACCGATCTGATCGATGCCGGCGCGGTATTTGCCGTCGATGCCACCGGCAAAATCCTGTTCTGGAGCAAGGGCGCGGAGAAATTGTTCGGCCTGGAAGCGGACGCAGTACTGGGAATGGCTTGCACCGAAGCCTTGGGCTGCGCCGAAGATCGCGACCCCTGCGGACTGGCCGAACACGGCATGATCAAGGCGCAGATGGTGCAGTTGCATGGTCCCGATGGCGCAACACTTACCTGCTATCGCACCGCGCGGGCATTCTTCGATGCCAAGGGCCAATTCGTCGGCGCGCTTGAATTTCTCCAACCCCAAGCAGCTAGCGCTCCGATAGCCGACCTGCAGAACGACAGCGAAAGTTTTCACGGCATCTTGTCGCGCGACCCGGCCATGAAGGAAGCGATCAAAATCATCCGCAACGTCGCCGAAACCGAAGCCACGGTGTTGATACGCGGCGAATCCGGTACCGGCAAGGAATTGGTAGCCCATGCCCTGCACATCGAGAGCCCGCGCCGCGACCGGCCCTTCCTGGCGATTAATTGCGCGGCGCTCACGCCCAGCCTGCTGGAAAGCGAGTTGTTTGGCCATGTCAAAGGCGCGTTTACAGGCGCGGTACGCAGCCATGCCGGCCTGTTTCAACGTGCTCACGGTGGCACACTGTTTCTGGATGAAATCGCCGAGCTGCCGCTGGAATTGCAGGCCAAATTGCTGCGAGTGTTGCAGGAACAAAGCTTTATTCCGGTCGGCGGCGATGCGCCAATCACGGTGGACGTACGGATCATTGCCGCCACCCATCGTTCGCTACGCGAAGAGGTAAAAGCCGGACGATTCCGCGAAGACTTGATGTACCGCTTGCGGGTGGTGCCCATTTTCCTGCCGCCGCTTCGCGAACGGCGTTTGGACGTGAATTTACTACTCTGGCATAACATCCATCAGCATAACCGCCTGGGTCCGCGCCGTATCGACAGCATCGCCCCGGAAGCCATGCGCCGCCTACTCGATTACCACTGGCCGGGCAATGTCAGGGAATTGAAAAACGTGGTCGAATACGCCTTCGCCGTCGGCCGCGGCAATGAATTGAGCATGGAGGATTTGCCGCCGGAATTCCGCGAAGCCGTGCCACCTTCCGCCACTCCGCAAGCACCTCCCATGAAGCGCGCCAGACACGCCGACGAAGCCGAGCTGATCCGTGAAGCGCTGCAAGTCGCCGGCGGCCATCTGGAAACCGCCGCCCGCCATGCGGGCATGAGCCGTGCCACCTTCTGGCGGAAGCGCAAAAAATACAACTGTTGATCAGACTATGAATCTTGGACGCCTTTAGCCAAGGCTTTGTTATCATGTGACTTATCTACCGCTCACGTCGGAAGGCCATGGCAAATCCAATTAGTTGGCGTTACCGCTTCGTCAAGTGGCTGGAGCTGATTTTATGGCTGCTACTTGCCATCCCCGGCTTCCTCCACGCCGACACCTATAATCTTGCGATCAACAAAAAATCGATCGACTTGATCGGCGAGCCACAAACGGCCACTGTCGCCGAGAACAGCTTACCGGCGCCCACCTTGCATTGGCGGGAAGGCGAGACGGTCACCCTGAACGTGACCAATCATCTCAAGGAGCAGACCTCCATCCACTGGCACGGCATCGTGCTCCCCTATCAAATGGACGGCGTTCCGGGCATCAGTTTCGACGGCATAGACCCAGGCCGGACCTTTACCTATCAATTTCAGGTCAAGCAAAGCGGCACTTATTGGTATCACGGCCATTCCGGCATGCAGGAACAACTGGGCCTGTTCGGCGCCATCGTTATAGCCCCCGCGCATGAAACCGTTCCAGCCGACCACGATTACGTGGTGATGCTCTCCGACTGGCCGGAAGCCGATCCCTACCGCAGCATGGCAAGGCTAAAAAAGCAGAGCGATTACTACAATTTCCAGAAACGCACCGTCGGCGACTTCTTCACCGACATTCAACGCCTGGGTTTCTGGGAAACCGTCGCCGACCGCCTGGCCTGGGGCGAAATGCGCATGGAGCCCACCGACATCGCCGACGTCACAGGAGCCACATACCATTTTTTGATCAACGGCCAGACGCCAGGGATGCACAAGACCTATCTGTTCAAACCCGGCGAGAAACTGCGGCTTCGCATCATCAATGGCTCGGCGATGACTCACTTCGATGTGCGCATCCCCGGCCTGAAGATGCGGGTGATCGCCGCCGACGGGCAGCCGGTTCAGCCGGTCGATGTCGAGGAATTCCGGATCGCGGTCGCGGAAACCTACGACGTGCTGGTCGAACCGCAAAACGAGCAGGCTTACGCCGTCTTCGCCGAAGCCATGGATCGTAGCGGCTATGCCCATGCCAGCCTGACGCCGCGCGCGGATTGGACCGCCGAGGTGCCGCCGCTCAGGAAAATGACTTTGTTAACTATGCGGGACATGGGCGGCGCTCATGGCGGCCACGATCAACATCAAGACGCGGAACCTGAAGCGGAACACCCTAGGGCGAAGACCGATCACGCCGGGCATGGCGCCGTAGCCGGCTCCGAACACGACATGCATGCCGGCCACCAAGGGCACACAACGGAACAAGAAGCTACGGCCGCTCCATCCTATTCGGTATTGAGCTACCAAAATTTGCGGGCCGAACAACCCGAACATGGCTTGATGGGACCGCCGGACCGGGAAATCACGTTGCGCCTGACCGGAAACATGAACCGTTACATCTGGTCTTTCGACGACATCAAATATTCGGACGCCGAACCTATCCGGGTCAAATTCGGCGAGCGCATCCGTTTTAATTATGTCAACGAAACCATGATGAACCACCCGATTCATCTGCACGGCCTTTGGCAATATTTGGATAACGGTAACGGCATGTACAACCCCAAGAAACACGTCGTCAACGTCAAGCCGGGGCAGACCGTGAGCGTCGATGTGCCGGCCGACGCCGAGGGCGAATGGGCATTTCATTGCCATTTGCTGTATCACATGGATACCGGCATGTTCCGCAAGTTGATCGTCGAGAAAGCGGAACATCATCATGAATAGCCGTTTCATCATTCTGGCGCTTTTGGCGTCGGTTTTCCGCGATGCGGCGGCTCATGACGAGCCCATGATCTTCAACCATTTCAAGGCCGAGCGTCTGGAATACGAAGGCAACCAGGACCTGCATTTATTCAAGTGGGACGTACAACACTGGATAGGAAACGACGAACATAAACTCTGGTTGAAGACCGAAGGCGATTATTCCGCCGATCAGGACATTTTCGGCCGGGCGGATTTGCAGATGCTCTACAGCCGCAATATCGACACCTTTTGGGACTTCCAGATCGGCGCCCGCCGCGCCTTCGAGCCGGAGCGCACCTTCGACGCGGTGATCGGTTTTCAGGGTTTGGCGCCGTATTTCGTCGAAGTCGACAGCGCCATGTTCATCACCGACAACGGCAACGTGTTGGGACGCTTGAGCCTGGGATACGAACTGCTGCTGACGCAAAGACTGATTCTGGCGCCACGCCTGGAAGTCAACGTCGCGGCCTCGGACCTCGAAAACCGGGGCGTCAAGGCCGGCATCACCGAGTTCGAGGCCGGCATGCGCCTGCGTTACGAAATCGAACGCGAGTTTGCGCCCTACCTGGGTTTCGATTACGTCGAGGAGGAATCCCTGCGCGAACATCATCACAGCCTGCGCTTCGTCGTGGGGATGCGGCTTTGGTATTGATCACCAGTCGCCCTCGCCATTCTGATTATTGGCCCGGCATTATCATGATTGCCTGTTATTTCTTAGCACCAACTTGCTCAGCGCGGGCAGGATAATGAAGGTGCAGACCATGATCCAGAATATGCCCATGGTGATGATCAAGCCCATGCTGGCGATGCCTTCGTGCGGCGAAAACGCCAATCCGGCAAAGCTGGAGGTGGTGGTGAGCGCACCGTAGAAGATGGCTCTGGCGGTGCTGGATTGATAAATGTTCTGCTTTTCCGACAGCGAATGGTGCAATTTTTCGACCATGTGAATACCATTATCGACCCCCAAACCCAGTAGAAGGGGCAAGGCGATGATATTGGCGAAATTAATGGGGGTTTGGGTGATCACGGTGCTGGCCATGGTAAACAACCCAGCCAGTATCAGCGGCGTCATGACCAACAGCGTGTCGACGATATTGCGCCGGATCACAAACAGCAGCAGCGCGATGGTAATCAGCGCAATCGCGATAGCCTGCTCGAAGGCAGCAATGACTTCCTTCATCGATTCCCAGTACATGATGGGCAGGTCGGTGGTTTCCGGCGCAACCGATTGTACTTCGGCGACAAATTCGTTCAGATTGCTTAAATCGTTCAGGTCTTTCTTGGGATAAATTTGGATGCGGTAAGAGCCGTCCTTGCTCAGCCACTTGTCCTTGATATCGGAAGGCAGTTCGGCCAGGGTAATTTCCTCGGCGCTCAAGCCGGCCAATAGCTCATTCATCACGCTCGGCAGCGTGCCTAGCAGCGTGGTCTGGATCTTTTCGATGAACAATTGCTTATCGGGCTGCTGCCGGTTATCCAGTTCGATCAAGACATCCTGGAGTTCTTTTTTAAGCCCGGTCAAGGCCGCCCTCTCCTTGGCATCGGTTTTTTCCGGCAGGATAGTATCAATGGTTTTGACTAGATGTTCTATGCCGGGAACCGGATCGGCATCCGATATAAGCGCGGGAAATCGCTGGGCCTGCGCGCCCAGCATCAAGCCCATCTCTTCGATCAGGGCCAGTTTGTCATCCTGATCTTCGGGCTCGAAATCAAATAGGCTGACGGTTTTATCCACCGCCGCCAATGTCGACAGCTTTTGTTGCAGACTCCTGGCATCGGCTTCATTTTTGGCCAGCACGGTCAGGGTCAGCGGCGTGGTTTCCTTGTCCTTCATCAAATTTTTGAAGGCGATAACCGATTCGGTATTGGGGTCACGCAGGTTGATCGGATTGAAATCGGTCTCTATCTTAAACGTCAAGGCGATGGAAATCAGCATCAGAACCAAGGTTACGACGGCAACCGTCTTGGCATAATGCAGAGGCAGGGTGGCCAACTTTTCCGACAGTTTTGGAAATTCGTGCCTATCCGCTACCTCCCTGAACTTTGTCGGCGCCGGGGTAATTCTTAACAGTGCGGGTAACACGATCAAGGTAATTAGCAGGCAAATAAACAGGCTGGTACCCGCCAACAGGCCGAGTTCGGAGACGCCTTTGTAATCGGTCGGTATAAAGGCGTAAAGGCCGATGGAGGTGGTACCCGCGCACAATAATAGCGAGGGAGCGGTGCCGGTTAGCGTGCTACGTAGTGCTAGCTCTTTACGAACATGATGACTCAGATTGTCACGGTAACGCAGACAAAAATGGATAGCATACTCCACGCCCAGTCCGATATTGGATACCGCGAAAGCCACGGAAATCAGGTTCAATTCCTTAACGGTAACGGCCGCGAACGCCCCACAAAAAAACATGCCCAAGGTTAACGTCAAAAAGGTGGCAAGCGTCAGCAAAATAGAGCGATAGGCAAACAACAAGATGAACAGCACCAGCACAATGGAGAAGATGCTGGCGGTAAACGTGCCGGTACTCGTGCCGGCCAATTCATCGTCCTCGAGTCCGACTTCGCCTGTGACCCAGACTTTAACTGCGGGCAGATTAGGGTCCTGAATTTCGGCTACGGCTTTGCGAACAGACTCAATCGCGAGTTTAGCGGGACGGATTTTCGAGTAATCGAACTTGGGCGAAACGACGATAAAGCCGTTGTTTGGACGTATATTCTTATCGCTAATCAAGGACTCCCAGGACAGCAAGGCATTCCCGTCATTGAGGCTTTTATGCAAGGCCTGCGTCACTTTGTTGATCAACACGGTGAGATCGGGTACAAGCTGAGTCTTATCCGTCGAGCTTAAGGCATCTTCAAATACCGAGAATAAACCGCTCAGATTGGGTTGCCGGGCAATCCTGCCTATAAACGGCTGGGCCTGCGACAGGTTGTTGGATAGACTCTGCAACTCATCGGTATCGAGATAAAGCAGACCATTCCGGCGAAAAAATTCATTGTCGTTGGGTATGTAGGCCGAATTAATCCGCTCTTTACTGGCGACCAACAAGCGCAACAATCTCTTGGTAGCCGCCTTGGTCAGCTCCGGCGTATCCGATTCGACGACCAGCAACAGCGTGTGCAAATCCTGGGAAAAGGCTTTTTCGTATTTGCGGCTGAATTGTTGAAAAGGTGCGTCGGGAGCGATCAGTTCGGCGGTATCGGTATTGATGCTCAAATGCCCGACCGTATATTGCAAGGCCAGGATGCCGAGTAGAACCATGGCAGCCAACACCGAGAGCGGACGGCCTAGTGTCAGGTTTCCCAAGCGGGAAATAATCGTATAACTAAGGGTTCTTAATGGCATGACTCGTCGTTGCTGAATAATGAGTCAATCCAGCTTCGGGGATTGGCTTAACCCTAGCATGCTACGCCTTGTTTGAGCATTACCGGAAAGATTTTTATTTTGCGCGGGAAATGAGACCTCGAGGATTCATGGCAATACCATTAAGTTAAGCCATTCGTGGTGAGCCCTTCGACTACGCTCAGGAGAGCCTTGTCGAACCATGAGCCGCTCAACCATTCACCCTTCAACAGGCTCAGCACCCACAGGGCATAGAAGCGAACGGTTAATCCTTGACTTAACGGCATTGGGATTCATAGCCCGCCTCCTCCATTCGCTGAATGCCCCAATCGAAACCTGTGTATCGGCGGGAATCGCTGCCTTGGAGGGCTTGAGTTCCATAAATCTAATTGCTTCAACCTGAAATAAGACTATTTCCTCTGCAGACGCAGGGAGTTTAGCACCACCGAAATCGAACTCATCGCCATAGCCGCCGAGGCTATCATCGGATTCAGCTTCCCCATCGCCGCCACCGGTATTGCGACGGTGTTATAACCCAGCGCCCAGAACAGGTTTTGCTTGATAATGCGCAAGGTTGCGCCGCTGAGTTCCATCAGGTCCGCCACCTTGCCGATGTCGCCGCTGACCAGCGTCAGGTCGGCGGTTTCGATCGCCACGTCGGTGCCGGTACCGATCGCAAAGCTGACATCGGCCGCTGCCAGGGCCGGTGCATCGTTGATACCGTCACCTATCATGCCGACCTTGGCGCCTTCGGCCTGCAATTGACGCACGATTTCCAGCTTTTGTTCGGGTTTGGCGTGAGCGATCACGGTGCCTATGCCGACCTGTTCGGCAATGTAACGCGCTGTCAATTCGGTATCGCCGGTGACCATCATCGGTATGACGCCCAAACGCCTCAGACGGGCAATCGCCTCGCCGGCATGGGCGCGCGGCCGGTCGGCGATGCCGAACAGTGCGGCGGCCTTGCCGTCAATCGCAACGAATACCGGCGTTTTGCCTTGCTCCGCCAGCGGCACTGCTCGTTTGGCCAGCGTCTTGATATTAATGCCCGATTCTTCCAGCCAGCCGCCGTTGCCTATCAAAACTACCGAGCCATCCACCCTGGCCTTGATGCCGTGACCGGGGATGTTTTCGAAGGACTCGACCATGCCGGGCTTGATATCCCGAGACTGCGCATAGGCGACGATGGTCTTGGCAAGAAAATGCTCGGAATCGAATTCCGCGGCGGCGGCCAGCGCCAATATCCGCATCTCGTCCTGCTTAGGAACGGTGATAAAGTCGATGACTTGAGGCTTGCCTTCGGTGATGGTGCCGGTCTTGTCGAAGACGATGGTGGTCAGTTTCGAGGCCGTTTCCAGGCTGCCGCCGTTGCGAATATACACCCCCCTTTTGGCGGACTGGCCTGTACCGACCATGATCGCCATCGGCGTCGCCAAACCCAACGAGCACGGGCAGGCGATCAGCAACACCGCGATCGCGTTAGTGAAGGCCACGCCGAAACCGGCTCCGGCAACCATCCAAGCGCCAAATGTCGCCGCCGATACCGCCATCACGGAGGGCACGAACACCGATGATATCCGGTCGACGGTTTTCTGTATCGGCAGTTTGGCCGACTGGGCCTGATCGACCATATGTATGATGTTGGCCAGCACCGTATCCTTGCCGACGGCGGTAACGCGCATCTTCAACACTCCGTTGGCGTTGATGCAGCCGCCGACCAATTTGTGGCCGGTAGTCTTGATCACCGGTAGACTTTCACCGGTCACCATGGACGCGTCGACGGTCGACAAGCCTTCGAGTACCACGCCGTCGGTGGGGATTTTTTCGCCGGGACGTACCAGCAAAATATCGCCGACCACGACTTGTTCCAGCGGGACGGTAATTTCCCGTCCATCGCATAACAAGGTCGCATGTTGCGGCTGTAAATCCACCAGCTTACGTATCGCCTCGTGGGCCTTGCCCTTGGCTTTTTCTTCCAGATAACGGCCTATCAATACGAAACTGATGATCCCGGTGGCGGAATCGAAATACAGTCCGCGCCTGCCCGCCAATAGGGAAAACAGACTGTAACCATACGAAGCGCCCACGCCCAAGGCAATCAGGCTGTCCATATTGGTGGCGCGTTGCTTGGCGAGTTTGGCGGCCTTGACGAAGAACGGTTTGCCGGCCCAAAACACCACGGGAATCGCTAGCAGATGCTGAGCCCAATGCCATAAGCGCGAGGCTGGAGCCCCCATGCCGATCAACATCACCGGTACGCTCAATACCCCGGCCAGTACGGCACGGTTACGGGCGTCCCTTAAATATTGTCTTTCGCGTGCTATCAACAGTTGCCGCTGCGCCAGGTTATCGAAACTGTGAGCCCGATAGCCGGTTTTTTGGATTAAATGACATAACTCATCCTTGTCGAGCCTACCTTTAATCAACGCGGTTCCGGAAGCATAATTGACGTTGGCAAGATTGATACGCGGATCGCGCTTCAACAGAACTTCAATCAACAGGCCGCACGACACGCAGGTCATGCCTTCGATGGCCAAGTTGAATTCTTGTTCCGGCGAATTTGCATCAACATCGACATTGGCGACCGGCTCAAAATCGCTATGCTTCTTTTGCCCCAAATTGGCCAGTAGAGTATCCAACAGCTTCAGTAATTCGGATTTAGGAAGCTTGTCCGGATCGAAGCCTATCGTCACCGAAGCAATACGCGGAACCGTGCGTACGGCCAGAATACCGTCGCGTTTTTTCAGCAAGATCTCCAAAATATAAGCGCGCTCGGTATCCTTATGTAAAACCGGCGCGATCAGCCTAACGCGTCGTGTCAACTCGTGAACCAGTTGTCCATGGTTCATATTTTTGGATGTATTCATGATCGGTCTCCATCCGGCGGTCCGGACCGGCTCAATACACGCAATCAGCGATTTATTTCCGCTTCTCCTGACTTTCTTCCCTGATTTCGGCGATCAAATCGCTCAGGTTCTCTTTTTGCCGCAACACGACATTCTTGCTCTCCTCTGCGGTTCGGCTGGCAACCGTGATAATTTCCTTGCGATATTTGTAGGTCAGATAGCCGGTGAGGACACCGGTGGAAAATAAGGTCAGGGGATGCCGGATCAAAGCGCTGGTAATGCTTCTGCTAGCATGGCTGATTCCTGAAATAATAAGCCCCATCGCCACCCCTCTGACTAGAATTTCACCATTGGTGGCGGGCGCCATCCGGCCGGATTTAATTTTGCGTGCCGTTGATTTTTTAGTTTTTCCGGCGCTTGAATCGGTGCCTGTCGTTGAATGAGTCATAACACTATGCTCCCGGTTGGAACGATTGAGGAAGTCGAAAGAATATACCTTGACCGGAATATCTGGATTCACTAATCTTCGGCCACTTTCTCCAATCGGTCAAATCATTTAAGGAAAGTCTGAACAAGTTGATTCCGCTCATGGTTCGACAAGCTCACCACGAACGGAATCACAAGTGTACCGTTCGTCTGTCCCTAGACCACCCTTTAGTGGTGGAGCCTGCCGAAGGACTTAATCAGAATTTACTTAACGTTATCGGGCTCTTGCTTGATACGGACTACTTCAACTCGGCCAGGACTCCCATCATGAAGGCGGCAAACCCAATACCCGTTACCAATGGCATCGTCAAAAAAGCCGTAGCAATCACGTTGGCGTTGTTGGGTATCGCTTTCATCCTCTGGCTGGACAGCTGGTTCATGGATCACGTCGACATGCCAACCTTAACCGGGGATGTGAATTTCGGCCTGTTGATACTGATAGGCTTTTTGACCAGTTTTCACTGCGTCGGCATGTGCGGGCCATTGATTCTTGGCTACACCGCCAAGAATGCAAAAGCCGGCCAACACGCGCATACGGCCCATCTGCTTTACGGACTTGGTAAAACGATCTCTTACACCGGATTCGGCGCCCTGTTCGGTGCCTTTGGCGCCATCGTCGCCTTCACGCCATACACACAGGGCATGGTCGGCATAGCGGCCGGACTTTTTTTGATGCTGTTCGGCTTGCACATGCTGGAAGTGTTTCCGGCCCTGAATCATTTCCAGTTAAAAATGCCGGCTTTTTTGATGCGCTTCATCGGCAAGGAATATCGCAAGCACGGCAATCCTTTCGCGATCGGTTTGCTGAACGGCCTAATGATCATCTGTGGGCCGCTTCAAGCCATGTATGTACTCGCCGCCGGCACTGGCAGTTGGTCTGAAGGCGCGGCAACCTTGTTCTTTTTCGGTATAGGCACCTTGCCTTTGCTATTGGGCTTCGGTTTCCTGACTAGCCTGCTTTCCGGAAATCTAACGCCGAAATTGCTTAAAGCCTCCGGGGTGATTGTGATGGCACTCGGCGTGATCATGATGAACCGAGGATTGGCGGTCACCGGGTCGGGGATTGATTTCAATACCCTGGTTGCCCGGGTTTCCCAGCATCTATCGCCGACGGCGGCTGAATCGCCTTACTGCGATACCGAACAAACCATCAACATGGAGGTGTTGAAAACCCGTTTTTCGCCCAATAAGTTCACGCTACGCAAGGGCATTCCGGTCAAGTGGGTGATCAACGGCAAGGAACTCAACGAGTGCAACAAAGCCATCGTAGTACCTCGGTACGGACTCGACATCCAGTTGAAACCCGGCATACAGGTCATCGAATTCACGCCCACCGAAACCGGCGTCGTGCCCTGGAGTTGCTGGATGGGCATGATTCCGGGAACGTTTATCGTCGTCGAGGATACTCGGCAAACCAAAGACGATCAAGCGCCCGATACCCCAGCGGTTGAGACAAAGCCAGAGGAACGAGAAACCGACCAACAGCGCCTGATTCGCCAGTTCCAGGAACAATGGCAACAAATTACGGCTTATTTCCGGAAACTGGCCAGCCATTAGCCGTCATTTATACCTTTCGCACTTCAAATTTCGGCACATCCGCTCCCTCGCCCTCCGGGAGAGGGTGAGGGAATCAACAAACCGAAATTTGAAGCGTGAAAGGCATAAGACCTAAGCCGGACGAGCCGGAACCAAAAAAGTTAAAATCTGCGTAGCCCATCTTTCGAGGAGGCGCTGATCATGAAACTCCTGACCAAACGTTACCAAGCGCATCTGCTTGGCGTGCTTTCCTGCTAC
>Ga0316622_100000780_pt1 | contig 19531 bp, 13 predicted proteins | sample OWC_Aug_OW2_C1_D_FD_207646 | JGI IMG/M metagenome (GOLD analysis project Ga0316622, IMG submission 207646) | Wetland soil microbial communities from Old Woman Creek delta, Ohio, United States - OWC_Aug_OW2_C1_D5_C | ecosystem: Environmental > Terrestrial > Soil > Wetlands | place: USA: Ohio... | reverse complement strand
GTCGATAATGCCGTCCGCATCCCCAGGCACGCTCGCCGACTTCGTGATGTTCAGCGCTGCGTTCTGCGCTATCGGCACCGCTGCCGAGGCACTGCTCGGCCCGGTCTGGTCGCTGTCGGCGGTAGCGGTGTTGTCGATGTCACCATCCCCACCGCCGTTGTCGTCGATGTCACCTTGTGTCACGTCGTACGTGCCCGTGCACGTCAACGTCGCTCCGACCGCAAGCGTGAATCCGCTCGTCTGTAGCCCGGCTGTGATCGAGTCGCAGTCCAGATCCGTAATCCGCGGGTCACTCACGAACACGCCCGTCAAAGTCACATTCCCAGTGTTCTCGACGGTGATGGTGTAAGCTATGTTGTCCACCGGGCTGTCGATAATGCCGTCCGCATCCCCAGGCACGCTCGCCGACTTCGTGATCGTCAGCGCCGGGGTGGCGCCGTAGTAATTGGCGTCGTCCGTGTCATCGTAGTTGATTGCACCGAAAGACCCGCTGGCAGTAGCCGTGTCTTCCTGATGCCCGGCTGCCCATGGCAAGGAACCGTAGCAAGTGAATGTTGCATCCGGTGCCAAGCTGGCCGGAATCGCGCAAGCCGTCGTGAGGGCCTGCTCCGCATAGAAGCTCGCAATCACTGGCGAGTCACTCAGATTGATCGACCCTAATGTCACGTTCCCGGTGTTCTCCACCACGAACTTGAAGACCGGATCGGTGCCAGATAGCAGGTATGGCCCGGTAGGATCGTCGGCGTCCACAAATGCCGTCCCATCCCAAACGTACTTCTCCACGTCGATGGACGGGGCAGCGCCGTAGTAGTTAGCATTGTCCGTGTCGTTGTAGGCAGTCCCATCATACGAGCCGCCCGCAATAGCGATGTTCGTATGCTGTCCAGCTGCCCAAGGAGCGGTGATGATGCAGTCATAAGAACCGCCCACCGCTAGAGTAGAAGGAAGTGTGCAGTTAGCAGATATCAGCGTGTTGAAGACGCTGTCCGTCAGGCTGATGCTGGTCAGGACCACATTGCCTGTATTGGCGAGCACAAACTTGAACATCGGGTCGGTGCCGCTCAGCAGGTACGGGCCGGTGGGTGTGTCTGCATCCTCCCAGTTAATGCCGCCATCGACCGAGACGTATTTCTCGACGTCAAAGGCCGGGGCCGCTGCGACAACATACTCAGCCGTCGATGGCTGCGAGTCATATGTCGTACCGTCGTAGCCGCCATGAGCAGTAGCTGTATTTGGATATGTACCAGCCAGGGTTGCCGCAGTCACGGGACCAACCACACAGGAGGTGCTACCAGCCACTGGAAGTGGATCGGTGAATGTGCAACTCTCCTCACCGCTTACAGTCGGATCAGATACACTGACCGGGCTTAGCGGCACGTTGCCAGTATTGTTGATGGTGAACAGGTAGTAGACACTGCTACCACCCGGCACCGTGATCGAAGATGACCACGGCCCACTCGCTGAAGTGCTGATCTGCTTGAGCAGGCTCAGCGATGGAGCAGCGATGAATTGTTCGTTGCCAAAGTCTTGATTGATGATCTGATAGTTGGTTGAAGTTACCGTGATAGGACCATAGAAGACAGTCGTGGGGGCCGTCTGAGTCCAACCTGGTTGCTGAACTTCAATAACATAATAGGGGTCATTGTCAGCATCCGACTTGTCAGCATCTGGAGTGACTGAGAAAGAGTAATTGCCACTCGCATCAGTTGTTGCAGTCTGCAGGACTGTATTACAGGCGGAGTCGGAGCAGAGCTTAATTGTCCAACCTGCCAGCCCTGGCTCATCGGTATCCTTGGCGCCATCGCCGTCCAGGTCATTGAACTTCATACCGCTGATCTGGCCTACGATGATAGCGTCTGGACTGAGCTGGATCGAAGATCCATCGACGTCTGTCTGCAGTGAACCGCCGGTCCAGGCACCAGCGCCATCCGTGGGGCCATTGCCCTGGTCAGGTACCTGACCAGGATTGGCAACGTACAGGCCGTAATAGATTTCAGCAAGTCCGTTAGTGGTAGTCGTGCCAGTGTAGGTGAACGTGACCGTGACGAGTCCAGACAGGGTTCCGGATCCTGAATAGGTCACGTTACTTACATTGGTGATATTGGCATCCACCGTATAAAAAATGCCCTGGGTACCACCGCCATTGGTAAACTCACTGTCAGCAGTTGGCGCGACATAGGGATTGGTCGCATCGTTCGGGCCCGGTTGCCGGCTAATGTTGTAGGTCGTTATGTAGGCAAACCCGCCAGCGTTGGTGTTCTCCTGGTAGTAATTGTAGGTGATGTTGAACGAATAGCTTTCTCCGTTCGTGAGAGGCGCGTTATTAGAAGCCTTATAGACGTAGACATGAGGAATGACTTCGCCCTCGAAATAATCGGATTTGCCGGCATTGAGAATATCGCCTTGCCAGCTCGGACCGCCTGGCTGATCAATCTGATCAGCCCAGTGCTGGTAGACCTTGTTGGTGCTGCCATCCGCATCGGTAAACGTCATCCGTGCCACACGGCCGGTCTGCTGTCCCGTGGCGGTGACGGTGTACACAGCGATGAAGTAGCTGGCGATCTGGAAGTGGTCGCTGACCGTGCCATCCTCGGCGACGGGCACGTTGCTGGAATAAAGCCAGGGATCACCTATGTCATCTTCGACCTCGATGTGCACATGGGTATCGCCCTGCCAATTGGCTCCGGTGAGGAACACCCAGCCCCCAGGGGGATAGTCCGGGAACTCGGAGGCGATGGTGGGATCGGGGAGAGGCGGAGGCGGCTCGGTGGGCGTTGGCTCAACGGTCGCCGTGGGGGTGATGGTCGCCGTGGGAGTGATCACCTCGGTAGGCACCGGCGTCTCGGTTGGCGTCTCGGTGGGCACAGGCGTTGCCGGTGGAGGGGGCGGTTCGCTGGCGCTGAAGAGGGCGCTGGCCAGTGGCTCAGCGGTCCAATCGCCGGCCCAATCCGCCGGGTAGAGGCGCGCAGCGAAATCGCCGGCAAGTGTCAACGGCCCATACTCGTCGTATGTGAAGGAGCCTGCGGTATCGGCGGTGACCGTGTCGGTAAAGACATCGGATGCCGGGTCCATCACGGCGAGCAGATAATCCGTCTCGGCAGTAAAGCCGCTGCCGGTAAAGATCACCGATTCGCCGGTGAGATACTCGGCCTTGTCGGGTGACAGGGCCGGGGTAACGACGTCCTGGCGTGGCCGGCTGGCCACCTCCGCCGCCAGGGCGGACATGGGCGAGCCAAAGACCATGACGATGACTACCATCAAATTGATCAGCTTGGCAGTAGTGATAACGAGCTTACGAGTATTCATGACATCCTCCCCGATTGGGTTATAAAAATATTTTCCACTCAGCATTCGTTGATTCCTGGGCAGGCAGGCTGCCCAGAGGTGCGCCCGGGCTTAAATGCAACCAGGAGGCCGTCTCGCCTCGCATGGTCAACCCGGCAGTGATCTCGCTCTTTGAATCGTTTATTGCCACCTCGCTCCAATCTCATTTGATTAAGAAACAAAACGACCAGCCCAAGATCAGGACCGGTCGCGCGTGCAATCCGCGATGTACATCGCAGTGTTATTTATTGGATTATAACAAGTACCCGTGATCAAATCGCCTCCCTGACTGTTATCGCGGTTGTCCCAGTGGATGCGGCCAGAGTACCCCCCGCTTGCTACATGGGTCTCTAACCTGATGTAAATGGAATTATTCGGGGTCAGCAATGAAAGATGCGATGTAGTCGTGCAATCCTACCCGGACTTAAGTACCAGTACAACTGTGACAATAATAACATAACCAAAGTTTAATGTCAAGTTAACAAAAAACTGGCAATTTTCCTTGAATTGGAGGAGAGATGTCACATTGCAGGAGACATGGGAGAGCTGGGTGCGTACCAAAAGGTGGTGCACATACCGAGTATACGCTCTCTGAGCGAAGCGACGAGTCTAGATGCTTCGTTTCACTCAGCATGCGCGTTCTCTAAGGGCTTTAGTCTCGTGCGCACTATCTGCCCCGCGAGGTCTTGAAGACCTCACGGGTCTCGCGGGGCTCGGTTCACCTGCACCGCCAGGGCCAGCTCCAGAGAATCCAGGTTATGGGTTTCGCGGTAGGCGTCCGGCGGGGCTTCGCCGGCGACCAGGCGGGTACTCAGCGTCTCAGCCATGATATAGTCGCCCCAGGCCTGGAAGACCGCCCTTAGCTCGTCACCTGCGGTGTAATAGGTGGTGATGCGGTCGGCGATGTCGAAGCCGGCGTCCTTGCGCATGGCCTGCACGCGGCGCACCACCTCCCGCGCCAGCCCTTCGGCCTTCAGCTCGGGGGTCAGTGCCGCGTCCACCGCTACGGTGATCAGCTTATCAGCGGCTACCGCCAGGCCGGCGACGGGGTGCGTGCTGACCAGCACCTCCTGCGGAGCCAGCTCCACCGTCTCCTCGCCCAGCTGGAGGGTGATGGGGTCGCCGGCAGCCACGCTCGCCGCCACTTTGGCCGGGTCGAGCACCGCCAGGGCGGCCCGCACCAGGGGGAAGCGCGCCCCGAAGCGCGGTCCGAGAAGCTTGTTGTCCGGCAGCAGGTGGTAAGTGACCAGCTGGCTGGCGTCTGCCACAAACTCGAAGCCTTTCACGTTAAGCTCGTCTGTGACGATCTCCACCAGCTCGGGGTTCAAGTCCTGCTTACCCCCGGCGTAGACCAGCACACGGGCGAGCGGCTGGCGGACTTTCAATCCGGCGGTGTTGCGGGCGCTCAAGCCCAGGCTAGCGATCTGCCGCGCTAGCTCCATCTGTTCAAGCAGCGCATCCCCAAAAAGCGGGGACTCGTCGTCCCTAAAGAGCGGGGACTCGCCGTCCTCAGAGCGTGGGCTCTCGTCAACCGTGGGCCAGGCGGTATGGTGCACGCTGCCGTAGGCCTCGGGGCGCACGGAGACCACCAGGTTCTGGTATATGGCTTCGGTGATAAAGGGGATGAACGGGGCCAGCAGGCGGACCAGCCTGACCACCACGTAGTACAGCGTGGCATAGGCGGTGTTTTTGTCGGCGTCGTGCTCCGACTTCCAATAGCGGCGCCGGCTGCGGCGCACGTACCAGTTGCTCAGGTCGTCGAGCAAGGCCTCCAGCACCAAGGTAGCACCGAGCGGGTCGGAGTTCTCCAGCGCCGAGGTGACGCGCTCCATCACCTGGTCCAGCCGCCTCAGAATCCAGCGGTCGAGCAGGTTTTCGCTCTGTGGAGTAAGGCCTTCGGGGATGGCGGGGTCAAAGGAGCCCAGCGGCTCCCAGCCGTCCAGGCGGGCGTAGGTGGCCAGGAAGCTGTAGACATTCCACAGGGGGATCAGGAAGCGGCGGCGGGCTTCGTCGCCGCGCTGGTAGCCAAAGAGCAGCTCGTTCTCCGGCTTGTGGGCGCAAAACAACCAGCGCATCACGTCCACGCCCATGATATCGGCGGCTTCGTTGAACTCGATGGCGTTCCCCCAAGACTTGTGCATTGGGCGCCCGTCCTCCGCCAGCAGGGTGGCGTAGCCGAAGTTCTGCAGGAACGGCGGGCTGCTGTCCACCACGGTGGCCATCGCCAGCAGGCTGTAGAACCAGTTGCGGAACTGCCCGGGGAACGACTCGCTGATCCAGTGCGCCGGGTACCACTGTCGCCAGAAATCCGGGTCGAGGCGATAGCGCAAGGTGCTGAAGGAGACGATACCGGCGTCCAGCCAGGGATTGCCCACGTCGGGGATGCGGCTCATCTCTCCGCCGCAGTGGGGGCAGGCCAGCCTGACAGCGTCGATGAAGGGGCGGTGCGGGGTGTGGCCCTCAAACGTCTCCCAGCCGGCCACGGCGCGCTGCTTCAACTCAGCCTCGTCGCCAATCACCTCGTAGCCCCCGCAGTGCGAGCAGACCCAGATTGGCAGCGCCAACCCCCAGTAACGCTTCTTGCTGATCATCCAGTCGTGCATGTTGCGCAGCCAGTCCATCTCGCGCGAATAGCCGAACTCGGGGATCCAGCGGATCTGGTCGACCACGTCCATGATCTGGTAGCGCAGGCTGGCGGCTTTCTCTTCTACGGTCAGCTCCTGGCGCGGCTTGTCGTAGGACGCGCCCATGCTGATGAACCACTCGTCCACCAGGCGGAAGATCAGCTCGGTGCGGCAGCGCCAGCAGGTTGGGTAGCGGTGGGTGTACGGCTCCACGTGGTAGAGCAATCCTTTACGACCCAGGTCTTCGAAGATGGGAGTAGCCACCTGCGAGACGTTCAACCCGGTGAGCCAGGCGAAGCCTTCCACAAAGTGGCCTTCATCCTCCAGCGGGGCGATGAGGGGGAAGCCGTACTGGCGGCCCAAATGGAAGTCCTCCGCTCCGCAACCGGGGGCAATGTGCACGATGCCGGTGCCTTCCGTCTCACCCACCTCGTCCCAGGGGATCACCTGGTGAACTTCAGCCGCGGATTGCACGATCTCGCGCGTCAGCTCGGTGAGGTGGGTGTGCCCGCCGGGTTTCTGGGCAGGGGGCAGGTCGTCGAAGGGGCCGTCATAGGTCCAGCCAACCATCTCGCGACCGCTGAGCTCGCCCAGCACCTGGTAATCGCCGCGCAGCATGTGCAGCGTGCCCTTGGAGAGGTAAAACACCTCGTCGCCCTGGCGCACGCGGGCGTAGGTGAGGTCTGGCCCGACGGCAACAGCCACGTTGCTGGTCAGCGTCCAGGGGGTGGTGGTCCACACCAGGAGCGATTCTTTATCCCGCCCGCGCAGGGGAAAGCGCAGCGTGACGCTGCGGTGGGTCAGCTCGGCGTAGCCGTCTGTGACGATCTCGTGCTGGCTGATGCCGGTGGCGCAGCGCGGGCACCAGGGCATCACGTCGGCACCGCGGTACAGCCAGCCCTTCTGCCAACACTTCTTCAGGAAGGTCCAAATCATGTAGTTGTTCTCGTTGGAGAAGGTGAAATAGCTGCCGCCCAGCTCCGGCAAGCCCAGCCGCCCGACGATCTGCTCGACGGTATCGGTCACCGGGCCGTCCGGTCCCTGCACGGTGGTCACCTCATCCGGCGCATCCATCAGCTTTTCAGCCAGCCAGCGCAACTGGTCGGGGTCGTTCCAATCCATCCAGTAGCCCAGGCGGATGGACTGCTCGGTTTGCACGGCGGCGTAGCGCAGCACGCGCGCCTTACACATGCGCACGAAAAGCTCCAGGCCATAGTCTTCGATGTCTTTCTTGGTGGTGAAGCCCATCTCTTTTTCGACGTTGACCTCTACCCATAGGCCCTGGCAGTCAAAGCCGTTCTGGTAGCGCAGCTGGCGGCCGCGCATCGTCCAGAAGCGCTGGAAGAGGTCTTTATAGGTGCGCCCCCAGCCGTGGTGCACGCCCATGGGGTTGTTGGCCGTGATCGGGCCGTCGATGAACGACCAGGGCGGGTCACCAGCGTGCAGCTGGCGCTGCCTGGCGAAGAGGCGGTTCTCTTTCCAGAACTGCAGCAGTTGCTGCTCTTGCACCGGGAAATCTACCTTGGCAGGTACTTCTTTAAATGGCATATCTCCTCCAGGATAAAAAACTCCCGTCCCAATCAGGGACGGGAGGGAGTTCCCGCGGTACCACCCTGGTTCCCGCAAATGCGGGCGCCTCGTCCGGGTACTGCATACCCGCGCCAGGGATAACGGGGGGCGAGCCCGGCGCGCCTACTGCTGCCTGATGGAACTCCCGGGGGGAGCTCACTCCCAGTGGGGTTCAGCTTGCGGCTCCGGAAGGATTTTCAGCCCACAGGTCTGCCCTGGCTCACACCGCTCCCAGGGTCGCTGCCAGCCGGCGGCAGGCTTACTCGTTTCCATCATTGCCGTTATGGGTTAAGCTGGCGAGATTATGCCATAATTTGGATGGCATGTCAAACTTCAAATTGGGTAAAATAGGGGAGACAAAACTACGCCTGCCTGGAGGTTGGAAATGGATGAGTACCGATTTGCGCCCGAAGATGTTGCCGTGCTGGTAGCGGCTTTTGATGAAGTAGATGCTGCTGCGCAAGCCCTGGCACGCCTGAAGGCGCTGCAAGAGGAGCAGAAGATCGTATTGAAGGACGCGGCGGTCATCGCTCGCGATGGGAAAAACAAGCTGCACATCAAGGAAACCACGGACATCGGCGGCAAGAGGCGGAAGTTGATCGGCAGCCTGGGGTTTATCGATACCGGCATCGCCAACGATAAGTTGAATGAGATTGGACGGCTGTTGCAGGCAGGTCACTCGGTGCTGGTGGTGACCATGCCGCTGGTTGCTCAGCAGGCGGTGCGCCAGGAGCTGCAAGCTGCCGGGGTAAAAGTGATCAGCCAGGAGCTCAGCCCACGAGTGGTGGCTGAGCTGGAGGCCAGGCTGAGAGACTCTGAGGCGGGGGACAAGCCAGCCAGCGCTTAGCAGGGCACAATATTTACACCTAAATACGTAAATTCAATTTCTGTCGTCATCAGCCGTGCGAAGGCCGTATCCCGAACGCAGTGAGGGAGCAGAAGCCTTTGCAAGGCTGATGGTATAAAATTGCCCCTTGACAGATACATACATTCATGTTAGTATATATAAAGGTGCCGTGATGAGAAGGACCAAAGAAGAAGCCGCCGTTACCCGAGAGAGCCTGCTCCAGGCCGCCCTGCAGGTCTTCAGCCGCAAAGGGTACACCGCCGCCACCCTGGAAGACGTAGCCCGCCAGGCCGGCGTGACGCGCGGCGCCATCTACTGGCACTTCGGCAGCAAAGCTGAGCTGTACACCGCCCTGATGAGCGAATATTCCTCGCACAGCGGCGAGATCGTCCAGGCGGCGGTCGCCGAGGGCGGTATGCTGGTGGACATCTTAAACCGGGTCTTCGTCCGCCTGCTGCTGGCTGTGGAGCGCGACCCGGCGCTGAGGTCCGTCATGGAGATCAGCCTGTTTAAAACCGAGCGCACCCCCGACCTGATGGAAGCCCAGCAGCAGCGCATCGAAAGCGGACGACAGTTGCTGGCCGGCATCGCTGACGCCATGCGCCAGGGAATCGCCGCCGGCGAGCTGCGTGCCGATCTAGATCCCGCGGAGATGGCACGCGCTTTCATCGCCCTTCAAAACGGGGCCATGTACCTGTGGCTGTGGGATCCGGCTGCTTTCTCTTTGAAAGACAGCGCCCCGCGGCTGGCGGAAATCTTCCTGCAAGGCATCCTGCCGCGGGGAGGCCAGGCTTAGACAAAAGCGTATTTTTTTACCTACTATACATACATATTAGTTTGTATATAAGGAGATTGCCATGAATACCCCTACCAGCAAGATCATTGAAAAAGAATCGGGATCTAAAACAGAGGATCAAACGAACACCTACCAGCTTTACCAAACCATCACCATCTTCGTCGCTCTAACCGTAGCCGGCGTCTTGCTGATCGTCTTGCCGCAATCCGCCGGGCAGGAGATCGTGCGCGCTGTGCTACCCCTCATTGGCACCGCCCTGTTCAGCGCCGGGCTGACCTACCTGCTACTCGAAGCGGCCCGCATCCAGCGCGAAGCTAGCAAATAGCTGCAGGGAATAACCAACCGGCTGTCAAAAAAGTCGCGCAATACCCCTTCACTTCGTTCAGGGCAGGCTCTGAGCAAAGCGAAGGGCCTCAACAATAGCCATGAGACCCTTCGCAAAGATTATCCTGTGTGCACTTCCACAGGGTTCAGCATGCAATTTTCGTTCTTTTTAGCCGGCGCCTAATCTCTTGCGATATCTACCGCCTCATTCTTCCAGAGTGCTCACATCGCCCTCGGGCAGCCCCTGAGCGCGTGCTTTGAGTAGGCGGCGCATAATCTTGCCGCTTCGCGTCTTGGGCAGACTATCGACAAAGCTCACGTGCTCCGGGCGGGCGATTGGCCCGATCTCGTGCGCCACGTGATTGCGCAGCTCCTCCGCCAGCTTATCGCTCTGCTCCGCACCAGCGCGCAGGATCACATAGGCATAGATGGCATGGCCCTTGAGCTCGTGGGGCAGGCCGATGGCGGCTGCCTCCGCCACCGCCGGGTGGCTGACCAGGGCACTCTCCACCTCAGCCGTCCCCAGGCGGTAGCCGCTGACCTTGATCACGTCATCCATGCGCCCGATGACCCACACGTAGCCGTCCTTGTCCTTGCGCGCCGAGTCGCCGGTCTGGTACATATCCCCGAACTTGCCCCAGTACTGGGTGCGGTAACGCTCCGCGTCCTTGTAGATGGTGCGCAGCATGCCCGGCCAGGGTTTCTTGATCACCAGGTAGCCCTCTTCCCCCGCCGGCATGGGCTTGCCGTCATCGTCCACCACGTCCACATCAATGCCGAACAGCGGGCGGGTAGCCGAACCGGGTTTGAGCGGCGTGATCGGCAGGGGCGAGATCATAAAGCCGCCGGTCTCCGTCTGCCACCAGGTGTCCATGATCGGGCAACGCTCTTTGCCGATCACTGTGAAATACCAGCGCCAGGCCTCCGGGTTGATCGGCTCACCCACGCTGCCCAGCAGGCGCAGGCTGCTCAGGTCGTGACGGTTGGGCCAGGCGTCACCGAAGCGCATCAGGCCGCGGATGGCGGTGGGGGCAGTATACAGGATGGTGATGCCGTAGTTCTCAACCAGCCGCCACCAGCGGTTGGGGTAGGGATGGTTGGGGGCGCCTTCATATAAAAAGCTGGTAGCCCCGTTGAGCAGCGGGCTATAGACGATATAGCTGTGCCCGGTGATCCAGCCCGGATCGGCAGCGCACCACCAGCGGTCTTCGTCTTTGATGTCGAAAACGTATTTGAGCGTGGTGTAGGTATACACCATGAAGCCGCCGTGGGTGTGCACCACGCCCTTGGGCCGTCCCGTGGTGCCGGAAGTGTAGAGGATAAAGAGAGGGTCTTCCGCATCCATCGGCTCGGTATAGCACATCTGGTTGGCGATGGGCAGGCTCATCAAATCCTGGTACCAGTAGTCGCGGCCAGCCTCCATGTAGATGTCCTGACCGGTGCGCCGGACCACGATGCACGACTCGATGGTGGGCTGGCGCGCCATAGCCTCGTCGGCGATCTCTTTCAGGGGGACGATCTTGCCGCGCAGCCAGCCGCCGTCGGCGGTGATCAACACCCGGCTCTGGGCGTCCTCGATGCGCTCGGCAAGCGCTTCGACAGAGAAACCACCGTACACCACGCTGTGCGCCGCACCGATCTTGGCAGTCGCCAGCATGGCGATCACCTGCTCCGGGATGCGCGGCATGTAGATTGTGACGATGTCGCCCTTGCGCACGCCCATAGAGCGCAGCACGTTGGCAAACTTACACACCTCCCGGTTGAGCGCAAAGTAAGAATAAGTGCGCACATCCCCCGGCTCCCCCTCCCAGATCAAAGCCAGCTTGTTCTTGCGGTAGGTCTTCAGGTGACGGTCCAGGGCGTTGTGGACAATATTGACCTTACCACCGACAAACCATTTAAAGAAGGGCGGATTGCTATCATCCAACACCTCGTCCCACTTGTGAAACCATTCCAGCTCCTCTGCCCGTTCAGCCCAAAAGCCGCGCGGGTCTTCCAGCGATTGCCGGTAGAGACTATCGTATTCCCTGATGTGGGCAGTGCTGATCACATCCGGCGAGGGATAGTAAACCTCGCCTTCCATACTGTTTTCGTCGGCGGCTGGTTGGGCCATGTCATTCTCCTTTGAACGGTTGAGTAAAAATGAATGATACCCCAGGATGGCAAGATTTTAAGAGTTAGACCGGTTATTGTCAATATATTGCCCATCTCTATCTTCTTTATCCCACTTACACGCGCGGTAAACGGACAATACAGATCTTATTGTATAGATTAGGTCTTGACACCTGAATAAAATCGACTAAAATATAATTTAGGTTAGACTAAATTCAATTACTGGTTTCCCTAACCTGGCATGGAGGTTTGAATGAACAAGACGATATCACGCAGGCAATTCCTTAAGGGCGGCGCACTCGGACTGTTAGGCGCAGCCGGGTTTGCTGCCCTAGGACAGAATGTCCTGAAAACCAGCGCTGCGCCATTCGGGCTGGATAACCACGATGGACACGGCGGGCATGGCGCCATGCCGACCACCGTCGGCGAAGTGGATCACGAGCGAAACGGATTTAACCCCAGCGATCTACTTACAGACTTCGATTATGGTGAAGTATCCACCCTGGAGAACGGCCAGACGCTGCGCGAATACCGCATCACCTCAGTGAACAAGAGCATCGAAGTCGTGCCGGGGATCGAGTATCCCGCCTGGACGTACAACGGGCGCATCCCGGGTCCTACCATCCGCTGCACGGAGGGCGACCGCATCCGCATCCACTTCACCAACGGCAGCAGCCACCCGCACACCATGCACTTCCACGGCGTGCACCCGGCGGAGATGGATGGCGTGCCTTCCACCGGCCCGGGCGTCATCCAACCCGGCGGACATTTCACCTACGAGTTCGATGCCGAGCCGTTCGGGCTGCACCTGTACCACTGCCACGCCTTCCCTCTGGCGCGCCACATCGCCAAAGGATTGTATGGGGCGTTCATCATCGACCCCAAGAACGGTCGACCCCCAGCGGATCGCGAGTTTGTGATGGTGATGAGCGGCTTCGACGTCGACTTCGATGACGCCAACGACTTCTACGCAGTGAACGCCATCCCCTTCCATTATGACAAACATCCCATCCAGATCCACGTGGGCGAGAAGGTGCGCCTATACCTGGTGAACATCCTGGAATTCGACCTGATCAACTCCTTCCACCTGCACGCCAATTTCTTCAACTACTACCCCACCGGCACCAGCCTGCAACCCAGCGAGTTCACCGATAACATTATGCAGACTCAGGCGCAGCGCGGCATCCTGGAATTCAGCTACAGGTATCCCGGGCTGTATATGTTCCACGCCCACAACACCGAGTTTGCTGAGCTGGGCTGGACTGGAAATTTCGAAGTGCTGCCCTAGCGAATTAACCTTACCGGTATTCGAGATAGAGAAAGATTAGAGGTATATCATGAGCGACCAGGCTTTGACCAATAAAAAAACCAGGGCTATCAACCTGACCACTGCTGTGCTGCTGGTGCTGCCGCTGGTGGCTTTAGGCTTCGTCATTGCGCTGTTTATCCGCACTGGCGGGGGGCTTCATCTTGAAGCCCCTGTGCCGGTGGAGGCGCTGACCATCGAGCGCACCATCCTCAAGCCGGGCAGCATCGACATCGTGGTGCGCAATGCCAGCCCGCAGGCCTTGACCATCGCTCAGGTGGTGATCAACAACGCCGTGTGGCCTTTTACCGCTGATCCAGCAACTACCATCCCGCGCCTGTCAAAGGGCGTTGTGCATCTGGAATACCCCTGGGTGCACGGTGAAGCCTACGCGGCAACGCTCTTCACCAGCAACGCTATCCCCTTCAATGTGGAGATCCCCGTGGCATTTACCACCCCCCAGCCTACCACGTCTACGTTCTTAAGCCTGACCTTGATCGGCGTGTACGTCGGCGTGATCCCGGTATATCTGGGGCTGGTATGGTTCCCTGTGCTGCGTAAGCTGGGCCGCAGATGGATGACGTTCCTGATGGCAGTCACCGCCGGCTTGCTGGTTTTCCTCGGCCTAGACACCCTGGCAGAAGCCCTCGAACTGGCAAATGCCGTGCCTTCCCCCCTGCAAGGCATCGGCCTGGTAGGCATCGGCGCGGTAGCTACCTTCTTCCTGCTGGATGCCATCTCCAGGCGCCAGGCGGCCCAAGAACGGAGCGAGGCTGAGCAGCGGCTCTCACTGGCTTACATGATCGCTACGGGCATCGGCTTGCATAACCTGGGCGAGGGGCTGGCGATTGGCGCAGCGTACAATGTAGGCGAGATCGCCCTGGGCACTTTTCTGGTGGTCGGCTTCATCATCCAGAACATCACCGAAGGGCTGGCGATCATCGCCCCGCTGCTGCGAGACCGGCCAAGCATCCGCCAGCTTGCACTATTGGGACTGGTGGGCGGCGCGCCGGCAATCGTCGGCGCCTGGATCGGCGGCTTTGCCCCCTCGCCCACCCTGGCAGTGCTCTTTTTGGCAATCGGCACCGGCGCCGTCTTCGAGGTGGTGTATGAAATCGCCAAGCTCATCCAGAAAGACACCAACCGCCAACCCATGCCGATGACCGTATTTTCCGGCGTCCTGGCAGGCATGCTGATGCTATGGGTCACCGGCTTGCTGATCAAATAACACAACGATGAACTGTGCTGACGCTATTAAATAGTATCGCACAGGAAAGGTTACAGACATGACTGAAGAAACGGTTTTTCAAATCCTGGCTATCGTACTGATCATCAGTGCGATGTCTGTCTCGATATATTATCGCCATCAAGCAAATAAAGCTGGTGATGAAATCTCGCCGCGCTCAGAGGGCAAACTGCTGCTCAACCTGCGGCGCCTGTTTGGCCTGACGCTTTGGCTGGCCAGCCTGGCATACCTGATCAACCCCCGCTGGCTGGGGTGGTCCAGCTTGCCGCTACCTACCTGGGCGCGACTGGCCGGGGCAACGATCATGGTCGCCTGCCTGCCTTTAATTTACTGGGTTTTCAGCAGCCTGGGAAAAAACGTCACGCCGACCGTCGTCACCCGGCGTGAGCACACCCTGGTGACCCACGGACCGTATCGCTGGGTGCGCCACCCGCTGTACACGGTGGCATTCACCCTTTTTGTGGGGTTCGCCCTGCTGGCTGCCAATTGGTTCCTACTGGTGGTTTTGCTGTTCGGCGCTGTCGTGCTAGCCCAGCGCACTACGATCGAAGAGGCACAGCTGGTCGAGCGCTTCGGTGATGATTATCGCCGCTACATGCAGGCTACCGGGCGCTACCTGCCCCGCTGGAGGGCAGGGGGTGATTTAGCCGTCAATTAAAGGGATTTACGGAGAGAGAATACGATGGATGCTGAGATGCTGTGGGCGGTGCGCATATGTGGGCTTGCGGCAATCGTGGGCGCGATCCTTTACTCGATTGGCGATACCTTGCTGCTCGCTGAAAAATTCGACCCGGAGGCTCACCCCCGCCTCCAACCGCATCTGAAACTGCTCTCCGGCATGGAGCGCATGGCTGGCTTACCCTGGGGCCGGATGGCACAGGGCGGGCTGCTTGGCGTTTTCGCTGCGCCGCTCTTGCTGGCTGGCAACTGGCAGGTGTATACCGGCCTGGCTCCGGCTGGCCTGGCAGCCGCCTTACCTCCTGCCATCCTGCTTGTCTGGTCTGGGGTGGTGGGGGCGTTTGGGCACGGCTCATTTATCTATATGGGTGAATACGTCCAGGCATTAGACCAGGTGGATAACGGTTCCCAACCGGTCCTGCTGGGGATGTACTCCCGCCTGCGCAAGCTTATGGTCCCCACCTTTGCCTTCCTGATGGGCGCTAATATCATCGCTTCGCTCTGGTACACTGTGCTGGTGGCGATGGGCGAAACTGCGTTTCCGCGCTGGATGGCGGCTGTTAACCCGCTCACTGCATTTCTGGCATGGGTGGTCATTAAGAAAGTGCTGCCGCGCCGGGTTGTAGCTGCCACAGAAGGCGCTGGGTTCAATATTGCTTACTTGATCTTCTACCTGTTTACCACGATAACGCTGTGGAAAGGATGACTGGCGCCATGCGCGAGAATCTGTCCGATGCTGTCGAAGATTATCTCAAAGCTATCTACGAGCTGAGCCTGGGTGACACCCCAGCTACCACCAATCACATCGCCGCCCGTCTGGGAGTCGCTCCTGCCTCTGTAACGGGTATGCTCAAACGGCTGTCCGCCAGCGAGCCGCCCCTGCTGGATTACCAGAAACACCGCGGCGCCACGCTCACACCAGAAGGAAAACAGGTGGCGTTGGAGGTGCTCCGCCACCACCGACTGCTGGAGCTGTTCTTACAGGAGAGCCTGGGCTACACCTGGGACCAGGTGCACGAGGAGGCCGACCGCCTGGAGCATGTGATCTCCGAAGACCTAGAGGAGCGCATCGCCCGGGCGTTGGGGAATCCGCAGCGCGACCCGCACGGCGACCCGATCCCCTCCCGCAACGGAGATATACCAATGCAGCAACTGACCCAGCTCGAGGGGCTGTACCCAGGGCAGCAGGCCGTCGTCCGCCGGGTGGACAACGAAGACCCAGACCTGTTGCGCTACCTGACCGCCATCGAGCTGGTGCCGCAAGCCAGGATCACTGTGCTGGAGCGCTCCGATTTTGATGGCGTGCTGCGCCTGGAGCTGGGCGAGAGCGAGGTATCGTTAGGACCGCGCCTCACTGCTCAAATCTATGTGGAAGTGGTTCAAAATACATCTGCCCAAAATCTAGAACTGCACAAAGGGTAAGCAACCCTCGAGGTAGCCGTGAATGACCAAGGATGTTTAGATAAGCGAAATTCCTCCGGTGGCGGGTATGAAACCGCAGAAGTGAGATTCGCTAAAGCAAGCTGAAGCTTACTCTACGTTACTAATCATCCAGACTTCTAAGGAGGGAAGCATGCAATTCGAGCGCACATTCAGCGGGGCACCGTGGGAGTCCCATGTGGGTTACTGCCGGGCCTTGCGCGCCGGCGATCAAATTTACGTCACCGGCACCGCTCCTGTAGACGAGGCTGGCAAATGTTTTGCCCCTGGCGACGCACATGCCCAGACGCAGCGCTGCCTGGAGATCATCCGGCGCGCCCTGCAGAACCTGGGGGCGGACCTCTCCTGCGTGGTGCGCACACGCCTCTTCGTTACCGATATCAGCCGCTGGCAGGAATACGGCTTGGCGCATCACGAGGCTTTCAGCCAGCACCCGCCTGCTACCACCATGGTACAGGTAAGCGCCTTGATCGATCCGGAGATGCTCATCGAGATTGAAGCTGACGCTGTCTGCCCGCTCGATGCTGGCGATTGGCGTGAATAGGGGGAAGCCAGCGGGTCTGAATCACGCCATGAAAAAGGAATAGCTTATGGGAACCGACCTGATTTTCAGAATAATACTGGGCCTGTTGTTCATTGTATTCGTGGCTCACCGCGGCTATTACAATCGAAAGTTCAGCCGCGGCGATGGTAATACGTTGAAAGAGCGCGAAGATAGCCTGGCGCTCAAGCTGGCAAACCTGCTCAGCATTCCGGCTCTATTGGCTACGGCTATCTACATTATTTACCCACCCTGGATGGCATGGTCATCCATACCACTTCCCACCTGGTTGCGCTGGGGCGGGGTGTTGGTCGCAATGGTGGGCTTTGCACTGCTCCAATGGGCACACCAGGCTCTGGGAGAGAACTGGAGCGATACGCCGCGCCTCTTGCAGGAACAGGCTTTGGTTGCCAGTGGGCCATATCGCTGGGTCCGGCATCCCATCTATACCGCTTTTCTTCTTATCATGAGCTCAACGCTCTTCATCTCCGCCAACTGGTTTATCGGCGCGCTGTGGACCGGGATGACGACGATTGAGGTGATGTCGAGGATGCAATACGAAGAGGCCCTGTTGAGCGAGCATTTTGGTGACCAGTATGTCAAGTACATAAAAAGGACCGGGAGGTTGTTGCCGCGCATGCATCAGTAAAGGTCCGATAGTGCACTTGCGCGTTGAGCTGTTAAAACCGAACCGTTGATCAGGCTGGTCATCTATGGGATAATTCACCCTAACAGCAATCGAATGCCTCTCACGGGAGAGTAATGCATGGAAATCCTGGGCATCGACATTGGCGGGACAGGCATCAAAGGCGCTCCGGTAGATATCGACCATGGTGCGCTGAAAGCGCCCCGCCAGCGCATCCCCACCCCAGAGCCCTCAAAACCAGCTGCTGTCGCCCAGGTGATTGCCGAGATCACCCGACTTTTTAGTTGGAGCAGTGCGGTCGGCTGCGGCTTTCCCGGTATTGTGAGGGACGGGGTAATCCTCAGCGCAGCCAATATGAACAAGGATTGGGTCGGGACAGAATCTCAAGCCCTGCTGAGGGATGCCACCGGCTGCCCGGTGGTAGTGACCAACGATGCTGATGCCGCGGGGATGGCGGAGATGAAATTCGGCGCAGGCCGCGACCGGAAAGGGGTAGTGCTGGTGGTCACCATCGGCACCGGATTGGGCACAGCATTGTTCATAGATGGAGTATTGGTTCCCAACACCGAGTTTGGGCACATCGAGATCGACTGCTTCGATGCGGAAAGCCGCGCCTCGGATGCAGCCCGCCAGCGCGATAAACTATCTTGGAAGAAATGGACCAGGCGATTCGACCGCTATTTGAACAAGCTCGAAGAGCTCCTCTCTCCCAACCTGATCATCCTCGGTGGCGGGGCGAGCAAAAGGCACGAGCGCTTTATACCCCAACTGACCGTGCGAACACAAGTCGTGCCGGCGGAGCTGCTCAACGATGCCGGGATAATAGGAGCGGCACTGGCTGCCTGGCGCCTGGTCGATGAAAGGAATCCCGGGTGAGCGATCAGATGGTTTTCATTTCAGCGGATGTCACCCAGAACGACGCCGAAGGCGCCGTAGAGGCGCTATTAGCGCAAGTGATCGGGGCTGCGCCCGGGTTCGACGTAGTATTCACATTTATCTCCTCCCAGTTTACCCAGGATATCCCGCTGATCGCTGAGCGCCTATCCGCCAGCTTGAAACCAGGAGTCCTGCTGGGTTGTACGGCAGAAGGGGTCATTGGAAACGAGCAGGAGATCGAAGCCAGGCCCGCCATCTCACTGGTCGCTGCCCGGCTGCCTGGGGTCAAGATAACACCGTTCGCACTCCAACGAGGCTCCGGTGACTGGCACCGCATATTGCTCGATGCAGATAAGTTCTGCCACGCGGTAGAAATACCGGATGACACTCACCTGATCATCCTGTTAAGCGACCCTTTCTCCACGCCAATAGACGATGTACTCCATTCGTTCAACAACTGCTACCCCGGAATCCCGATCGTGGGAGGCATGGCGAGCGGATCGTTGCGACCGAATGGCAATGCCCTGATTGTGAATAACCAGATCGCTCAAGAAGGCACAGTCGGGGTTGCGCTCTCCGGGGAGCTGAGCGTGGAGGTGATCGTCTCGCAAGGCTGCCGGCCTATTTGGCGCCCTTTCCGGGTGACTGCCGCTCATCGCAACGAGATCTACAGCCTGGAAGATCGCCCTCCCCTGGCCTGGATCCAGGACCTGATCCCCACCCTGCCGGAAGAAGACCGTCTCCTGTTGCAAAACGGGCTGTTCGTCGGCCGGGCGATCAAGCGCAGCGGCGAGGAGGCCGTTCCAGCCACAGAAATGCTGGGGCGCGGCGATTTCCTGATCCGGGGGCTGGTCGGCATTGACCAGGAGAACGGCGCCATCGCGATCAGCGATTCGGTGCTCGACGGAGAAACCATCCAGTTTCACCTACGAGACGCGCTCACCGCACAGGAAGACCTGGAGATGATGCTCATCCCTCAAGCATTCCGCCAGCCTCCCAGCGGCGGGCTGCTCTTTACCTGCAACGGGCGCGGCACTCGCCTGTACGACCATCCCAATGGGGATATCTCGGTAATCCAGCAGAATATTCCAAACTTGAACCTGGCTGGTTTTTTCTGCGCGGGGGAAATTGGGCCGGTTGGCGGTAAGAACTTCCTGCACGGCCACAGCATCAGCCTGGCGCTCTTCAGACCGGCAAAGCCA
>Ga0316622_100000779_pt1 | contig 19546 bp, 17 predicted proteins | sample OWC_Aug_OW2_C1_D_FD_207646 | JGI IMG/M metagenome (GOLD analysis project Ga0316622, IMG submission 207646) | Wetland soil microbial communities from Old Woman Creek delta, Ohio, United States - OWC_Aug_OW2_C1_D5_C | ecosystem: Environmental > Terrestrial > Soil > Wetlands | place: USA: Ohio... | reverse complement strand
CCTCGACCGACGACCCCATCGAGATGCGCGTCTCCACGGTTGGCCAGCGGCTGCCGGGGATCGAGGTGCGGATCGTGAACCCCGAGACGAACGCGGAGGCTCCGCCGGGGACCCAGGGCGAGGTGGTTTGCCGCGGCTACAACGTGATGAAAGGGTACTACAATATGCCGGAGGCCACCGCCCAGGCCGTAGACCAAGATGGCTGGTTGCACACGGGGGACCTCGGCACTATGGACGCGGCCGGGTACTTCAAGATCACAGGCCGGATCAAGGACACGATCATCCGCGGCGGCGAGAACATCTCACCGCGTGAGATCGAGGAGTATCTCCTCCGCATGGAGGGCATCCGGGACATCCAGGTCGCCGGGATCGCCAGCCAGAAGTTCGGCGAGGAGGTGGGGGCATTCGTCATCCGGAAGGACGGAGCCACGATCACGGAAGAAGACGTACGCGACTTCTGCCGCGGCACGATCGCCAACTTCAAGGTGCCCAAGTACGTATTCTTCGTGAACAGCTACCCGATGACCGCGAGCGGCAAGATCCAGAAGTACAAGCTTCGCGAGATGGGCGTAACGTGGCTCAGGGAGCGCGGGATCGAGCTGGTGTGAGCGGGCGTTCCGGTCCTTGTCATGTGCCCCGATTGCGAAAAGATGCATCGGCGCACGTAGGAGGGGTCATCATGGGCGAGACACGTCAGGGTCGCGGTGGGATGTGGACGCGTCCGATGAACCGGCGAACGGTGCTCAAGGCGGGAGCCGCGGCGGGACTCGGTCTCAGCGGGCTTGGCTCGCTGACAGGCAAGGCCTACAGTCAGGCGCCGGCGGTCATCAAGGGGACCAAGCTGGCCATCCTCAAGGGTACCTACTTCGTGGCCGCCGCCCAAGATCTCTTCCGGAAGCAAGCCCAGGACTGGGGAAAGCTGGCCGGCGTGACGGTGGTCACCGATTTTCTCAGCTGGGCGAACGTACAGCCCAAGATTTCGGCTGCTATTCACGCCGCCGGCGTGGACGTCGCGGAGCTTTGGCCGGCGGCCAACTATCTGTACAAGGACAATCTAGTGGACCTGACCGAGGAGGCCGAAGAGGTCGGCCGGCGCGGCGGCGGCTTCGAGGAGTACGTCCTGAAGTCCGGCAATGTCGGTGGCCGTTGGTACGGCATCCCGCACGGCAGCACCAACATCGCCATGAACTACCGGATCAGCTGGTTCAAGGAGGTCGGGGTCGCCCACGCCGAGGACGGCACCAAGCTGGACATGAACTGGGACGAGTTCCACGCGTTGGCCAAGCAGTGCAAGGAGAAGGGGCGCCCCTTCGGTCAAGCCCTCGGGCACAGCACCGGGGACCCGCCGTCGTTCTGCTACCCGTATATGTGGTCATACGGGGCGGCCGAGACCGACGCGGACGGCAAGGTGATTCAGTTCAACAAACCGGAGTTCGTCGAAGCAGTCCGGAAATTCGTCCAGGCGTGGAAAGACGGCTATGACACGACCGGCACCTCCTGGGATGACAGCAACAACAACCGCGCGTTCCTCTCCGGCCAGGTTGCCTGCACGTTGAACGGCTCCAGCATCTACGTCGCCGCCAAGAAGGACCGGCCCGAGATCGCTGCGGACATGCAGCACATGCACATCCCCAAGGGGCCGGCCGGCCGCTTTTACCAACTCGGGACGCGCACGATGGGCATCCTCAAGAACTCCCAGAATGTCCCCGCGGCGAGAGAGTTCCTGAAATGGTGGTTCCAGGACGAGCAGTATGATACCTGGTGGCGGTTGCAAGAGGGTTATCATCTCCAGCACGTGAAGCGCCTGGCTAACGATCCGATGTGGTTCAAGGATCCCAAGGTGACGGTCTTCCGAGAGGAGCCCAGGTACGGCGTCCCCATCGGCTACCCAGGGCCGCCGAACGACAAAGCGTCGATGTCCTGGTCCAAATATATCGTCGTAGACGTCTTCGCCCGGGCGGTCCAATCCGGTGACGCCAAGGCCGCGGTGGACTGGGGCGTGGAGCAACTCAAGCGCGTGTACGGATTGTAGCAGGCTGCTGAAAAGGGCCCATCTGCGGCGTTGGCCGGCCTCGGCACTCACTGCGACGTACTTCCAGTACGCCTCGCTCGGCCGTCGGCCTGCCGCCTTGCATCTGGGCCTTTTTGAGCAGCCTGGGCGAAAACGGGTCTTTCAGCAAACTGCTAGTCGTGCGAGGGAGAGGAGACATGGCGGATTCCGATGTGCGGGGGTGCAGCCAGAGTGGCGTGATCTACCCGAGAACGTCGAGGACGGACCTCGAGAAGGGCATTCCCATCATCACGCGGGCCGAAGGGGTGCGCGTCTTCGACCAGGACGGCAAGGCCTATCTGGACCTGGTGTCCGGGTGGACCCGGCCGGTCCACATCGGCTACGGGCGGAAAGAGATGGCCCAGGCGGTGGCCGACCAGATGCTGGCGATGCCGTACTATACCCCGATGCAATTCGGCAACCCACGAGCCGTCGAGCTGGCGGCCGTCCTGGCCAAGCTTGCGCCCCAGCCCATCAGCAACTTCCTGTTCGTCAGCAGCGGCTCCGAGGCGGTGGAATCGGCCCTGAAGCTGGCCAAACATTACCACCACTACCGCGGAGAGCGCGCGCGGTTCAAGGTGGTCTCGCGGCGCGGGGCATTTCACGGGGTCACCGGAGGCGCCCTGCGCGTCCTGGGGACCGTCCTCCCCATCCGGCAGATGATGGAGCCGCTTCCCCCGGGCACCATCTTCGCCGAATCGCCGTACTGCTACCGATGCCCCCTGCACCTCACTTACCCGGCCTGCGACCTTGCCTGTGCCCGGGACGTCGAGCGGCTCATCCAGTTCGAGGACCCTAGCCAAGTCATGGCCTTCATCGGGGAGCCGATCCAGCAGGCCTTCGGTGTCTGCGCCCCGCCGCGGGAGTACTGGCCGATCATCCGGGAGATCTGCGACCGGCACGGCATTCTTCTCATCGTCGACGAGGTCATCTGCGGTTTCGGGCGCACGGGCACGTGGTTCGCCAGCCAGCATTTCGGCATCCGGCCGGACCTGATGACGATGGCCAAGGGAATCTCCAGCGGCTACGTGCCCATGGGGGCCTTGGGGGCCACGGACGCCGTCGTCCAACCCGTCGAGCACTTCGCAAACCTGCAGACCTACATGAATCATCCGGTCGCCTGCGCCGCCTCGCTTACCAACATCGAGATCCTGAAAAAGGAGAGCCTGATCGAGAGATCGCGAGAGATGGGCGAGTATTTTCTCGGCCGGCTCAGGGAACTGGAACGCCACCCCATCGTGGGGGAGGCGCGGGGTACCGGCTTGTGGGCCGCGCTGGAGCTGACGACGAACAAGACAACGCACGCGCCTTTCCCGCAGACGAGCCTCACACGCATCGTCGACCGGGCGCGGGACAAGGGCATGATCATCAAGGCCATGAACATGGCGCTGGAGTTCGCCCCGCCCCTGGTCATCGGAAAGACAGACATCGGCGAGGCGGTCTGCATCCTCGACGGGTGCCTATCGGAAGAAGAGAAGGCGCTGGGCCTGTGAACGGCATGCCGACCGCTGGGTCGGAGGTCAGGCCGTATCGCCAAATCCGCTTGACACCTGCCGGCAAGGAGGGTTAGGGTCTTGCCATTCGGAGGCATAACCCGCTTTATTGAAAAGGATCGGCGCGGACGCAGACGGCCCGAAGTCAATGGACTTCTGAAGGGGTGTTCTTACGTCCGCGGGAGGGGGCGTATACTACGCGGCGGTCTTTCGGTCGCGGGGCGCGGCGAATAACCGTGACGTCCTCGGCGTCCCATCTGTTGCGCCAACTCGACGGTGATGGTGTGGCATAGAACCGCGTCAGGAAAGTCAGGAAAGGAGGTGGGTGGGGTTTCGCAGCCCGCAGGCGGGAAGCACTGATGACGGAGAAGCCAGCAATGACTTCCAAAGGAGGTTCCGGATGGACAAGAAGAAGACACAGAAACTGAGCCGGCGCGAGTTCCTGAAAGTCGGGGCCGCCGGCGTGGGCGTCGCGGCGCTCGGGTCCATGCCGAACAAAGTGTTCGGCCAGGCGCCCGCAGCCCTCAAGGGGACCACTCTGACGATCCTTCAGGGCACCTATTTCATCGCGCCCGGACAAGACCTGTACAAGAAGCAAGCCGCGGAGTGGGGTCAAGCCAACGGCGTGGACGTGCGCGCGGATTTCCTGAACTGGCCCGACCTCCAGCCCAAGATCGCGGCCGCCATCCAGGCCGGCGGCGTGGACATCGTCGAATTGTGGCCGACCTGGAACTATCTCTACAGGGATAACCTGGTGGACGTGACCGACATTGCCGAAGAGTTCGGGAAGCGCGGCGGTGGGTACGAGGAGTACGTGAAGAACTCCGCCCCCGTCCGCGGACGCTGGCTGGGCGTCCCGCACGGGCAGTCGAACGCATCCATGGCATACCGGATTGGCTGGTTCAAGGAGGCGGGCGTCGCAAACGCCGAGGACGGCGCCAAGGTCGACCTCACCTGGGATCAGTACTTCGAGGTGGCCAAGAAGTGTAAGGCCAAGGGGAAGCCGTTCGGGCAGGCTCTGGGCCACAGCACCGGGGATCCGCCGGGCTACGTCTATCCGTACATGTGGGCCAACGGCGCCATGGAAATCGATAAGGACCAGAAGGCGATCCAGTTCAACAAACCGGAGTTCGTCGAGGCCATGCGGAAGTTCATCCAGGCCTGGAAGGACGGTTACGACACTACCGGAACCTCCTGGGACGACAGCAACAACAACCGGGCCTACCTGTCCGAGCAGATCTCCAGCTCCTACAACGGCTCGAGCATCTACTTTGCGGCCCGAAAGGACAAGCCGGATATCGCGAAGGACACGCACCACATGCTGATCCCGAAGGGGCCGTCCGGCCGCTTCTACTGGCTGGGGTCCCGGACTTTTGCCATCCTCAAGAACTCCAAGAACGTCGCCGGCGCCAAGGAGTTCTTGAAGTGGTGGTTCCAGGACGAACCGTTCGGCGCCTGGTGGCGGCTGCAGGAGGGCTACATGCTGCAGCCGGTGGTGAAGTATTACAACGACCCCACCTGGACCAAAGATCCCAAGATGCTGCCGTTCCGCGAGCAGCCCAAATACGGCCGGGACTGGGGCTATGCTGGACCGCCGGACGAGAAGGCTGCGCTGGCCGGAGCCAAGTACATCCTCGTGGACACCTTCTCCAAAGCCGTTCAGAGCGGCGACGCGAAGGCGTCCGTCGAGTGGGGCGCCGAGCAGTTGAAGCGGGCGTACGGCCTCTAGGGATTCGCTCTCGGACGGCGCGGACTGCGAAATCCGCGCCGTCCGACCTCACGTTGATTGCACGCACGGAAAAGAGGGGCAGTCACGCCGCATGGCGTGACTGCCCTCGCTTTGGAGGCTACGTTGAGTCCCAGGGTTGAGATGCGCGGGACGGCTGTCACGTCCGGGTCGCTGCTGGAGCGCGAGTCGAGCCTCGGCGTCATCCTGATGCTGCCGGGCGCGCTCTTGCTCATGCTCTTCATGGCCTATCCGTTCTTTCTGGGGATCTGGCTGTCGCTCACCGACAGTGGGATCGGCCGGATGGGGAGTTTTATCGGCCTGCGGAATTTCTCCGACCTGCTGACCGACACCATCTTCCACCAGACCGCATGGAATACGCTGATCTACGGAATGGTGACGGTACCGTTCAAGGCGGCCCTGGGCTTGGGGTTGGCGCTGGTGTTGAATCAACACATGCGCTTCAGTAACCCGGTCCGTGCGGCGGTGATGATGCCGTGGATCGTTCCCACCGCGCTGTCCACCCTCGGCTGGTTTATGATCTTCGACCCGGTGTTCAGTCCATTCTCCTGGTTGTTCAAGCATCTCGGCCTGATCAAGCAGAACATCAATTTCCTTGGGGATCCAAAACTGGCCATCTCTTCCGTGTGTCTGGCCAACATCTGGCGCGGGACACCGTTTTTCGGCATCACCATTCTGGCGGGACTCCAAGCCGTGCCGAACGAGTTGCACGAGGCGGCGGCCATTGACGGCGCGGGGATGTGGCACCGGTTCCGCCATGTGACTGTGCCGCACATCAAGGGTGTGGTCCTGATTGCGACCCTCCTGTCCATCATCTGGACCTTCGCCGACTTCCAGTTGATCTACGTCCTGACCAAGGGCGGCCCGGCCAACCAGACGCACATCTTCGGCACCTACGCCTACCAGATCGGTCTGTCGGCGACAGAGATCGGCATGGGGGCCGCCATTGCCCTCTACATGTTCCCCATCCTGGCCGTGTTCGCCGTGATCCTCTTGGTGTACCTCCGGAGGGAGGAGTAGGATGATCGGGAGCGAGCGACTCAGCAACCGGCTGCTGAACATTTACCTGCCGCTGGTCTTCTACGTTCTGTTCCTGCTCTTCCCCTTCTACTGGATGACCATCGTCTCGTTCAAGCCGACGAACGACTTGTTCGAGCTGAAATTCAACCCCTTCTGGATCCAGCAATTCACGCTGGAGAACTACACCTACTTGTTCCGCGAGACGGCGTTCACCGAGTGGTTGAAGAATACGCTCATCGTGTCGGTGGTGTCGACAACCCTCTCCCTGACCTGCAGCATCTTCGCCGGCTACGCGCTGGCTCGGCTGCGGTTCCCAGGCAGCCACTTCCTGGGCGTGGGGATCTTCCTGGCGTACCTGGTTCCCCCGACGCTCCTGTTCCTGCCGCTGGCCCAGGTCATCGCCATGCTGGGTATTTACAACACTTACTGGGCCCTGATCCTGACGTACCCCACGCAGCTCATCCCGTTCGCCTCCTGGCTCCTCATGGGATATTTCCGCACCATTCCAAGGGAAATCGAAGAGAGTGCCATGGCCGACGGCTGTTCGCGATTGCAGATCCTGGTGCGGATGATCCTGCCCCTCTCCGTCCCCGGAATCTTGTCGGCGGGGATCTTCTGCTTCACGCTGTGCTGGAACGAGTTCCTCTACGCCTTGATCTTCATGTCCTCCGGCCCGATGAAGACCATCCCGGTAGGTGTGGTAAGCGACCTCATCAAGGCCGACACCCTGTTCTGGGGCTCGCTCATGGCAGCGGCGGTCCTGGGCTCCTTCCCGATCGCTCTCATCTACTCGTTCTTTGTGAAGTATTACGTGTCCGGCCTAACCGCAGGGGCGGTGAAAGGGTAGCTGTCAGCTTTCAGCCGCCAGCGGTCGGCCATCAATCAGGGGGTGAAGGAAAACGAAGAGCCTTCACCCCTGGTCGTGTTTTGGGGGTGCCGAGGGTGAGGGGAAGCGACTGGGCGGAGCTCTGGCGTGAGCTGGCGTCGCGCGACATCCAGGCGAGCGACGAGGGCGCGGCGCAGATGGTGGAGCGGTGGCGCAACGTGGCGCGCCGACTCGACAGTCGGGAGGAGCAGGACCCGGATCCGCTTCTGGATCACATCCTTGGGAGGCTCGCGCCCGAGGCGGCGGTGCTGGACGTCGGGGCGGGCATCGGCCGTTGGACGCTGCCCATGGCCAGGAGGGTCCGCCGCGTCACCGCCGTGGAGCCACTCCAGGGAATGCGCCAGGTGCTGGTCGAGCGTGCGGCGGCGCAGGGCATCACCAACCTGGACGTTATGGACGCCCCGTGGCTCACGGCCCAGGTGCCGCCTCATGATGTGGTCGTCGCCGCCCACGCCACCTACACGACCACCGACCTGCTCGGCTTCGTCCGCAAGATGGAGACGAGCGCCCGCCGGAGCTGCTATCTCGCGCTCCGGGTCCCTGCTCACGACGGAATCATCGGGGAACTGTCCGAGCGCATCAATCGGCGCTGGCACGACAGCCCCAACTTCATCGTGGGGTACAATCTGCTTCTCTCGGCAGGCTTCCACCCGAACGTCCTGATGGAGCCGACCGCGGTCCGGCACTGGACCGATCCTACCCTGGATGCCGCCGCGGCCCGCGCCAAGCGCCACCTCCACCTTGACGACGACCGCCACGACATCGCGATCCACGAAGTCCTCGCCCGCCGCCTGACCTTCAGGGACGGCGCCTACCGCTGGCCCGACGGCATGCGCTCCGCCCTAATCTGGTGGGACAAAGGCTGACATCCTTCCCCCACCTCCCCGCATTGCCTGGCTTGTATGGCAAGTGCGTCGTTACCCGCAGAAGCGCTTCCCGCTTCCGAGGGCGGAGTGATACACTCCACCGCCAAGCGTGCGGATCTGCGGAGGTCTGGATCGGCTCGGAGCCTACCTTTCGACGGACCGCCACTGGCGATGCCGGAGGGAAGCGTGTGCCACGCGCAGAGATGACCTCACGGGAGCGGGTGCGGGCAAGCCTCACCCACAACGAGCCGGATCGGGTGCCCATCGCCTTGGGCCAGGCGACGGGGGACGGGATTACGCTCGGCGCCTACCGGAACCTCCTCGGGCACTTGGGACTGGATCCGCACGCGGCGCAGCTCAAGGATACCCGAGCCCAGACGGCGCGTGTAGATGAAGCGGTGCTTCGCCGGTTCCGCGTGGATTCCCGCGGGATCGGCCTAGGCGGTCCGGATGGCTGGAAGGACAAGTGGCTGGACGATCACACCGTCCAGGACGAGTGGGGCGTGGTCCGCACCCGGCCGCCGGACAGTCATTACTTCGATCTGTGCCGATCCCCCTTCGCCGAGGACCCGACGCGGTCAGCCATCGAACGATACTCCTGGCCGGATCCCCTGAATCCCGGCCGGTACCGTGGTCTCCGCGAGAAGGCCCGCCAACTTCACCGCGAGACGGACTACGCCGTGGTGCTGGACGTCAACTGCGCCTTCTTCCTTCGCTGCTGCGAGTTGCGGGGCTGGGAGAACTTCTACACGGACCTGGTGGCCGACGTCCCGTTCGCCGAGGCCCTCATGGATCGGTACCTCGAGATCCGCCTGGCGATGGCCGAGCGGGCCTTGGAGGAGGTCGCGGACGACGTCGACGTCGTCATGGTCACCAGCGACGACCTGGGGATGACCGAGGGCACGCTCATCTCGCCGGCGTTGTACCGGGCCCTCATCAAGCCGCGCCAGCGGCGGACCTTCGACGCCATCCGGGCCCGCACCGGCGCGCCGTTGTACTACCACACGGACGGCGCCGTCTATGCGCTCCTCCCCGACCTCGTCGAGATCGGCGTGCAGGTGCTCAACCCGGTGGAAGTCCGGGCGGCGGGGATGGGAGACACCGCCAGGCTCAAGCGGGAGTTCGGGGACAAGCTGGCATTCTGGGGCGCCATCGACACGCACCACGTGCTGCCCCAGGGCACGGTAGCCGAGGTGCGGGAAGAAGTGCGGCAGCGGATCTCGGACCTCGGACCCGGCGGCGGGTACGTGGTTTCCCCCGTCCACAATATCCAGCCTGACGTTCCGCCGACGAACGTCGTGGCCATGTACGATGCCGCCTACGAGCTGGGACGGTACCCGCTCCGTCCGTGAAGAGCGCGCAGTGAACATCGGCTGTCGATGCGTCGCGCCGCTTCCACGCGGAACAGGTGCGCAGCTGGATCGGCGATCGGGGCTTTCCGGGAGGGTTCAGTGATGACAAGACTCAAGAGTGGGGATCGGGCACAACAGCTCCGCGAGGCGGAGGCCGTGCAGGCCGCCCACGGGGACAGATCCAATTGCGCAGAGCGCGTGTTCCTGTCGCTCCACACCCTCATGGAAACCGACATCCCGGCCAGCGCGGTGTGTATGCTGACAGGCCTGGGGGGCGGCATCGGAGGAGGGCGCGAGGGCGTCTGCGGAGCCGTTTCGGGCGGCGTGGCGGCGCTGGGCCTCCTCCACGGACGGGAGCATCCCCCCGAGGGAGATCGGCTGTGGACCTACGAGGTATGCCGGGACTTTGTCAGCCGGTTTCAGACGGCCTTCGGTGCCACGGTGTGCCGCGAACTGGTGGGCGACCTCTTACGCCAGACGACGGCCGAGGCCGACGCGCAGCGGAAAGCCCGCTGTCGGCAATACACGTTGGCGGCGGTCCGGATGTGCCTGGAAACACTGGACCGATATGGCACGGCGCCGCGGGGGAAGTGAGGCCATGCGCCTGCGGCCCCGGCGACGGCGCGCCGCCGGGCATAAAGGAACGTCGTCTGGCACTCCCTGAAGCATCCGAGGCGCAGAGCCTGGTGCATCGGGAGATCCGGGAACGCGCGCTTTCGACCGATGTTTGAGGAGGAATCATGACTAATCCGACGCTGGACCTGTTGCACCGCCATGGCTCCGTGCGCAAGTACCTGGCGGACCCCGTGCCGGCGGAGCTGATCGAGCAGATCGTCCGTGCGGCCCAGCGGGGCTCCACATCCTCCAACCTGCAGGTCGTGAGCGTCGTGGCCGTCACCGATGCGACGAAGCGAAAGCGCCTCTCGGAGATCTGCGGTCAAGAGCATGTCGCCCAGGCGCCCGTCGTGCTCGTGTGGTGCGCCGACCTCAAGCGGCTTGATCGGGCGTGCGAGCTGCGCGGCTGCAAGCAGGTGACGGACTACGTCGAGAATTTCCTGACGTGCGTCCTCGACGCCGGCATCGCCGCGCAAAACGCCGCCGTCGCTGCGGAGTCGCTCGGGCTTGGCGTCTGTTATCTTGGCAGCATCCGGAACAACACCCAGACGGTGATCGAGCTGCTCGCGCTCCCGCGCCTGGTGTTTCCCGTCGTCGGCATGGCGGTGGGCTGGCCCGCGGCCCCGCCAGCCGTCCGGCCGCGCCTCGCGACGTCCGCGATCCTCTCCTGGGAGCGGTACGCCGAGACGAGCGACGCGACGCTCCGCGAGTACGATCGCATCATGGCCGCTACGGGCATCTACCAGGGGCGACAGGTGCCGGTCCCGGGCAGGCCGGGCGAGATGGAGGACTACGGCTGGATGGAGCACTCGGCGCGACGGGCGGAACAGGCCCTGCGGACAGAGCTGCGCGCCGTTTTGAAACGACAAGGTTTCGGGTTGGAGTAGAGATGAAGAACCGAGTGCCGAGAGTGGGGGCCACGGGAGAGGGGAAAGTGATGGCTTTGCTGATGCGTGTGGTCCTTGGCGGACTCCTGTGCGGAGCCGTCATTGGGGCGCCGGTCCTCGCGCCCGCGGACGAGGTGCCGTACATCCAGACGCCGAGCAACGTCGTTGACGCCATGCTGTCCATCGCCAAGGTCGGGGCGACGGATTACGTGGTCGACCTCGGCTCGGGCGATGGCCGCATCGTCATCGCGGCGGCCAAAAAGTATCAAGCGCGCGCCCTGGGCATCGATTACGACCAGACACTGATCGCGGAGAGCCGGGCGAACGCGGCGCGGGCAGGAGTGTCGGACAAGGTAGACTTCCTCCACCAAGACATTTTCCTCGCCGATTTTCGCGATGCCACGGTGGTGACGATGTACCTACTGCCGGACGTGAACCTGGAAATTCGGCCGCGGATCCTTTTCGGGTTGCGGCCCGGCACGCGCGTGGTCTCGCACGATTGGGACATGGGGGACTGGGAGCCGGACCGCCGCCTGGTCGTGGCGGCACCCGAAAAGACGGTGGGCCTCAGGAAGGAGAGTACGGTCTATCTTTGGATCGTGCCGGCGCGCGTCGCGGGGTACTGGCAGGGGACACTCACAGGGCCTGGCGGCGACGAGTCGGTGGTGATCGAGTTCGCCCAACGCTTCCAAAACGCGTCGGCGAACGTGTGGCTCCGCCGCTGGAACCTGACCGGCACCGCCCGCCTTCAGGGTGAACGCCTGTCCCTCAGCCTCGACCGATCGCCCTGGATGCCGGACTCGGCGCCGCTGCGATTCACCTTGCGAGTCGCCAACGGACGCGTCGAGGGCGACGCCATCGATGGGGACAAGCGCTACCTCCTTCGCGTGATGCGACTCCCCGAGTAGGTGGGAGAGATGAGACTCGACGACCCGCCCCGGGCTGCCGCCGGGAAGTAGCTAGAACGGAAGCTTGACGCCGACAAGCCAGGTGAAAAAGAAGTTTCTGTCCGTATTCCGGACGTTGATGTCGGTGAAGTTGAACAATGCGGTTGTGTCCAAGGACAATCGAGGGTTCAGGCGGTACTCGAGACCGACACCCAGCGGAATGAGAAAACTGGTATCGTCCTTACTCCCGGGGCCGGGGCGATCCAAGTTCGCATAGAGGAACCCGATGCCGGCCTCCAGGTGGGGCTTGAGTTCCGGCACTTGGGGAAGGTCGAAGGTGTACTTGGCCTGCGCCGAGAGGCCAAACTGAAAGAGATCCCCAGTCACGCCGAATTGCATCAGCGGTCCGACGGAAAGATTATTGGTGAAGAAGTAGTCGCCGCTCAGGCCGACCGCGAACGCGGTGTCATCGACCGTGTTGGCTTGGAGACCAAGGCCCGCGCCGAATACGAACCGTCCGGCCCTGGAGACCGATGGCGGGACCTGCTGGGCCTCAGCAACGGTGCCCACCAGCAGAACCGCCAGCAACAGGCCCCCCGCGAACCAAAGATTTCGCTTCGTCATGGCCGCCTCCTTTCTCGATACCTCCGCGCCGGCCCCGACGACCCCGCATGGTCGGCCCACACAGGACGCGGAACGGATTAATGGCCAATATATCCGATTAGTCTCTCGGGCGGAAGTCTCAAGTCGCTTCTACAAGTCGATTCTACATTCGGCGCGCGTCGCCGGTGAGGATCGCCGCCTTCAGCCGGTCTGCGCTTGCCCGTTTGCCCCCAATAGGAGAGAATCCCGCATCGTCCGCAGCGACTCCCGACCAAGTGGTTGGCTGACGGACGTCTCCGGGTGTGCCATGCCGCCACTCCAAACTTACAACCCGATCGTCGTCGGTTTCGTCGAGGGCAAAGGGGCGGTCCACCTCCCCCTACAGGCGGCGCGTGACGCGTACGGCCAGCTCCCCAGCGACTACGGGCTTCTCCCGGGTGCGGCGGGCCGGCGGGCCCGCAAGGCGCTGAACCTCCCAGTCGGCCTTGCCCTCATGGACTTGTTGCGGGAGGGCAAGGACCTGCCGGAGATCATGGGGAAGTTCTACGAGCGCTGGGGGCGGGACTTCCACGCGGACTTCCAGGTGCGCATCGACCGGTTCCAACGCCTCAGCGATCCGTGGACCCTACGGCAGGTCGTGGAGGAGAACCGCCAGATCCTCGCCGAGCACCTGGAAGTGGATGTCCGGGAGTACCTCCACGCCCGCGGACTCGTCCCGCGTTCGACGCTGCGGTCCATTCCGACGGACCGACTCCTGCCAAAGGCCAAGGAGATCCTGTCGAAAAGGCGCCGCAATCCCGCCCACGCGGCCGAGGAGGAGCAGATCGCACAGGCCGTCGCCCTCTTGGACGCCAAAATACTGCTAGGCGAGATCGCCCGCGTGCTGGGTGGAGAGATCAGCCGCTGGGGGAAGGATCGCCTGATGATCCACGCGGACGAGGTCGCCCGCCTCTTCCGGGACCTGTCGAGGCATCTTCCACTCGCCGGCGCCGACCGGTTGGCCTGCGTGCGGGGCCACGACGTGGAGGTGGAATTCGCGCCGCGGGACGCGTCGTTCCTCGCCCTGGGCAAGGAGGTCGGGGACTGCACGGCGGACAAGCTCTTCCGGCAGGTCGATCGGGACGTCGAGAACATCTACTGGACCGTTTTCACCTGGTTCCTGGATCGACACTACCAGATCCTGAAGGTCCACTACGAGGGTCAGTTCGTCATGAAGGTCCATCTTCTGCCCCTGCTCGCAGTCAGCGGAAGCCGCGGCGACATCTTCCTGGCGGTCGACGCCATAGAGACGACGCCGGCCTTCCGGGAGGACACCCGCGTCGGCCACCCCGACCTCCTGGAGAAAAAGGAGTACATCTTCTCGCGGATGGTCGAGGAGGTGGAGGGGCTCGCCCGGACGATGGGGATTGACCGCGTCTATGCCGAGCGGTTCTCCAACACGGCATGGGTGCGGCGGGAATTGGAGCGGTTCCCCGAGGTCTATCTCCACATCGGGAATATTCAGAAGATCGACGAGCTGGAAGACGTCTTCGAGCTGTCGAAACGCGTGTGCGCGGCGGCGGGACGGGAACGCCCGTCCAGCATTTTCATGGAGCTCCAGATGAAGAACACGTTCCTGCTGCCGGGCGCGGCGACCGTTCGAGGCGTCAAGGGGTTTGCGGTCTTGGCGGGAGACGCACGCCTCGGCATGCCCATGAAGCGGGTCTTCGGCGTCTAGCAGGCTTTAGCGGGCTGCTGAAAAAGGCCCATCTGCGGACACCCATCTTTTGGATGGGTACCCGGCGCTCGCGCGGCGCTGCGACGTACGGGCTAAGTACGCCTCGCACCTCGCCGGGTACCCATCCGAAAAGGATGGGTGACGCCGCCTTGTATCTGGACCTTTTTGAGCAGCTTGGGAGAAGGCAAGTCTTGTGGCAACGTGCTAGGCGGGCGCGACACGCCGGAATCAGTGCGTCCCCGTGATGTAGTTCTCCAACTGTTTGATCAGGAAGTCCTTCTCATCGAGGCTGGCTTTGACGAGATCTCCGATGGACACGACGCCCACCACTCGATCTGCAATGAGCACAGGCAGGTGCCTGACCCGCTTTGCGGTCATCACGGCCATGCACTCCTCGACGGTGCGCTGGGGCTCCACGGCCGTGACGGGACGAGTCATGATCTCCCGGACGGGGGTGTCCAGCGACGACTTGCCCTTCAGGATAACCTTGCGGGCGTAGTCCCGCTCCGAGATGATCCCGACCAGCTGGGTTCCCGATTCGAGGACGAGGAGGGCCCCCACGTCCTTCTCGGACATCAGCTTGAGGGCCTCGTACACCATCGTGTCCGGCGCGACGAACCAGAAGGCGCTTCCCTTGCTTCGGAGAATCTGCTCGGCAGTTTTCATCGTGTCCTCCAACCTTGGGCTTCCATGGTGGGGAACCGGGCGGAGGTTGTTGAGGATGTGCCCGGGCGTCGCAGCGGGCTCTTCTGCTCGCGGCATGAAAGGCGTGTGGTCCCTCCCCAAATGGATCTTACACCGCCAGACCAATTTTCCCCTACGTGATAATGTTCACAGCCTTGAGCAGGGCACGGATGGCGACTCCGCAGGCCGGAGGCCCCACTCCGGCGGCGAGTGCGGGCACACAGGAGGAGAGAGAATGTCCGAGGGACGCGAGAGTCAGGGCGCGGCGACCAGCGCCTGGGACCGGTGGTGATGGTCCGGTACGAGCACACACAGCGTGGGACGGTCATCCAGGTGGCTCTGCTGGCCGGGGCCGTAGTCTGCTTCGGGCTCTCGCGGCTCGTGCCCGCTCCCCCGTTCGTCGTGCCGATGGTGCTGGTCGTCTTCGTGGCCTGCGCCTACATGTTCTCCTCGCTCACCATTCATATCACGGGCCGCGCGCTGCACTGGTGCTTCGGCCCGGGGATGTTCCGCAAGCAGGTGTCCTTGGGGGACATCAAGACCGTGGAAACAACGCGGACCCGTCTCCTCGAAGGTTGGGGGATCCACAAGACGTCCCGCGGGTGGCTCTACAACGTTTCGGGATTCGATGCGGTCCTCATCACCCTGCACGGCGGAAAGAGCATCCTGCTGGGCACCGACGAGCCGGATCGTCTGCGGTCGGCCCTTTTGCGTGCGATCAGGTAAGAGGGCGGAAGGGGCGTGCACGCGAGAGGCGGCGACGTGAGCGGAGTATTCTCTCCCGGCGAATTGCTTCCATCGAGCTAAAGTGCTAGTGTCCGACCCCGTGCCCACGCCAGGGGCAGCGTGGCGCACGATTCGCGGGACGGGGGGCCTGCCGCGCCGGCCTAGTGGCATGTCCCAGAATTGACCACATAATTGAGGCCTTTCCGGACCGCCCCGGAGCCCGCCGGGCCCGCGGGCCAGCCGGCTTCGGGACGCCGTGGCCTGTTCGGCTTCGAACACCACGCTACCCCGTCGCCCACGGCGCGACGCGCCCCGGAGGGGCGGCGGCGCCGGAGCAAGGCTGGCCGGTTCTCGACGAGGCCCCAGGCGGGGGAAGGGCGGGCCGGAGAGGCCGGGATTGTTCATCGAATCTCTGGGACGGGACACTAGCTTCTCATTTACCTTGGAAGTCCAGCGGCCGCCAAACGAGGTCGGAACTCAGAGGGAGACAACGATGAAATCCCGCCACAACCAAGGTCGGTTTCTGTTTGCCGGGGTGGCCATCTGTTGCGCCTGGCTGCTCGCGTCGTGCGCATCGACGCAGATGACGTCGGTGTGGAGAGACTCCCAGTACACGGGAGGGCCGCTCAAGAAGATCGCCATCATTGTCGTGAACAAGGACGATTCCACCCGACGCATGGTGGAGGATGAGACCGCCCGAATCCTCGCCGGAGGCAAGACGCAGGTCGTGCCAAGCTACACCGTCTTGGAGAAGCTCGAGAAAGACCAGGCGGCGATCAAGAACAAGCTCCTCGCGCAGGGCTTCGATGGGGCGCTGGTCGGGCGGCTGGCGGCCCTCGTGGAGGACAAGACGTATCGGCCGCCCGCCACCTATGTGGCCTTCGGCGGTCCGTATATGGGAGCGGGGCCGACTTTCGGGAACTTCGGCGACTACTATGGGTATGCCTACAACGTGGCATACGATCCGGGCTACACCCGAGTGGATACGCGGGCCGTCGTGGAGACGATCCTGTACAAGCTGCCCGAAGCCAAACCCATCTGGACGGGAACGACCGAGTCGATGAATCCGAACTCCCGCGCGGAGGTCGTGGAGAAGGTCGGTCGATTGGTCGGGAAGGAGCTCCGCAGCGAGAAGCTGATCGACGCGCCGTAGGCTCGCGGTTTCCGGTCTACCTCGGACGGCCGGCGAAGTGAACGGCCCTCCGGAACAACCACTCCGGAGGGCCGTTGGCGTTGAAGACGACGTGCGGCCTACTCCATCTTCAGGTTCAGCTCCTTGATCAGTCTGCCGTACATGTCGAAGCCGTCTTGCATGTTCTTCAAGAAGCCCTTCCGCTCCTGATACAAGACCGGATGGACGAGGTCCTTCATAATCTGGTGGAATTCGGGATCCTCCGTGATCTTCTTGGTCGCGGCCTCGAGATAGTCGATCACCGCCCCCGGCGTGTCCTTGGGGGCGCCGATGCCGCGAATCGCCCCGAAGGTCCAGACGTTCACCCCCTCCTCGATGAAGGTCGGGATGTCCGAGATGACGGGGTCACGCTCGCGCGTGCCCACCGCCAGCACCTTCAGGCGGCCCGCCTTCACGTGCGGCATCGCCTCGGAATAGACCTGCCCCGAGAAATCGGTGTTGCCGCCCAGGAGCGCCGTGACCGCCTCGGCCCCGCCGCGGAACGGGATCGTCGTCCCGTTGATTCCCGCCACCTTCATGAAGGCCTGCATGGTGATGTCCACGGAGGCGCCGCGGGTGGACACGGCACCGTTGATCGGACGATTCTGCGCCTTGGCCCACGCGACCCACTCCTTCAGGCTCTTGGCCGGGTGATTAGCCGGGACCACCAGAATGATGGACACGACCGTCACCTGGGCGATCTGAGCCAGGTCCTTGAACTGGTCGTAGGGGACTTTGCGCACGTGCGGAGTCACCAGGTCTTCGCCCGAGCCGTACCCGAAGAGCAACGTATAGCCGTCCGGCGCGGCCTTGACGACCGAGACCCGGCCCGTGATGCCCGCGCCGCCCGGTTGATTCACGATGACGAGGGGTTGCGGCATGTGCTTGGTGGACACTTTGGCCAGCGCCCGTGCCACCACGTCGGTGGAGCCGCCGGCCGCGTACGGAACGATGAGGTTGATCGTCTTGTTCGGATAGTCCGCCGCCTGGAGCAGAGCGGGAAAGACCAACACCGTCAATAGACCTGCGGAAGCTTTGGCTAACATCCCAAACCGTCTTCCCATGCGGATCCTCCTTCTCGGGGTGCCCACAATTTACTACGCGGGACAATAGTACGGAACGCCCTGATCCGCAAGCAACTCCCCCGGATCGCGCACCTTGCCTCCCCGGGGGCTCGGGTTTGCCTGCTGCACCGCCTGTCGGCCTTTTCCCTTGACGGCCCACCGAGCGCCGAGCGATAAATCATCTATCCGCCCCGTGCCGCCGCGGACGAGATCGCGCGCCCCTGGTCGTGTTTGGCGCCGGCATCGCCGGCTGAGGGAGGCCCGCGCGACGTCGCCGCGCCCCGGTGATTAACCTGCTCGCGACCGTGAGGCTACTCATGCACAAACCGCTCCGCACCGCCGCCCTCTCTTTATCCCTCTTCTTCGTCGCGGCATTCGTGGTATTCCTGGTCAATCAGACGGTGCAGGTGGTCGGCCTGGCCGATCGGCTCCACCCTGCTCTGGGGACGGCGGTTCTCTGGGGGCTGCTCTTCCTGTATGCCGCGTGTGCGCTGGTCCCTCTCCTGATGTTCTTCCGGCTACCCAAACCGCTCCGGCCGCCGGCGAGCGAGACGTCGCCTGGCTTCGACGCACACGTTCAGGCGCTTGGCCGCCGCCTGCAGGGGAATCCTCATCTGCGGAACCGAGCCCTGTCGTCCCGGGAGGACATCGAGGCGGCTCTCCGGGTTCTCGACGGGCGGGCGGACGAGATCATCCGCAGCACCGGCTCCCAGGTGTTCGTCACCACTGCGGTTTCACAAAACGGAAGCCTCGACGGTTTGATGGTGTTGCTCGCGCAGTCGAAGATGGTCTGGCAGATCGCTCGCGTGTATTACCAGCGACCCACGGCGCGGGAGATGGCCATCCTCTACGGGAACGTCGCCTCCACCGCCTTCATCGCCGCGCAACTAGACGACTTGGACCTCGCTGCGCAGGTGCAACCGCTCGTGTCCGGCGTCCTCGGCTCCGCGGCGGGTGCGGTCCCAGGGCTCCACGCCGCCAGCGCGCTTCTGGTGAACTCGCTCGTGAACGGGACTGCCAACGCGTTTCTCGCGCTGCGCGTCGGCATCATCGCCAAGAGGTACTGCGGAGCCTTGGTCCTGCCGGAACGGCGCGCCGTGCGGCGCCTGGCCGTCTCGCAAGCCGCGCAGATGCTCGGGACGATCGCGCGCGACGGCGCGAAGCGGGTCGCCGCCGCCTTCTGGACGGCGTCCAAGACTCGGGCGGGCGATGCGGCCTCGGGGTTCACCGACTCCGTGACGCAGGCCGTCAAAGTGCTCGCCCAGCGTCTGGGCTTCACGGCGACCGGGCCGATCGAGGCCCCGGATGTGCGGGAGGCCGGCTCGAATCGCAACGGGTAAGGATGCCGGACAATGACGCCCTTGAGTCCCCAGATGCGGGCGACGATCGAGGGCGGGCCCGAAGGCCTGCAGATCGTCATCCCGGCCAAGCGCAACCCCTTCGCCGTGGTGTTCTTGGGGATCTGGCTGGCGGGCTGGCTGATGGGCCTGCTGAACGCGATCGCCCGACTCAGCCGAGACCTCGCGTCGGACCCATTCCTCGTCGTCTGGCTGGCGATCTGGGCAGTTGCGGGCAGCGTGGCCGCCTACGCCTGGCTGTGGATGCTGGTCGGGAAAGAGCGCATCCTCATGGGGGCCAGCATGCTCAACCTCACGCGCGACGTGGCGGGCTTCGGCTTCACTCGGCGGTACGGACTGACCCGGATCCGCAACCTGCGCGTGATGCTCCAGCCCGCGGGGCCGCGGGATTTTGGGGCCACGGCGCGGGCGATCGGCTTT
>Ga0316622_100000778_pt1 | contig 19562 bp, 26 predicted proteins | sample OWC_Aug_OW2_C1_D_FD_207646 | JGI IMG/M metagenome (GOLD analysis project Ga0316622, IMG submission 207646) | Wetland soil microbial communities from Old Woman Creek delta, Ohio, United States - OWC_Aug_OW2_C1_D5_C | ecosystem: Environmental > Terrestrial > Soil > Wetlands | place: USA: Ohio... | reverse complement strand
GGCAGCAGGAACAGCTGGTCGGGGTTGTAGGGCTTGAAGGTTTTCATCGCTGCACTATCCCGTGTCCACGCCCCGGTGGGCGCACAGAGTACCGAGTCGGCGCGTTTTCTCTCCGACAAGCTCCTAGGGTCGCCTTGATCGTCCACGCAGTTTTCAGGATCGTCATCAATTGGGCTTTCATGTCTCGCGCCTCCGTCACCGGCAACGGCACCCGCCGTTGCCGACTCTTGGCCGCCCGACACCGCGCCGAGCAACACTGCTGTTGCGGACGGACCATGAGCGTCATCCCGCAGACCACGCCCGCCCGCTGGGAGCCTACCACAGACGCGCTAGGTGGCGCACGTTCGCTTTGTTCGTGGTCGGGGGCTATGTCGCGCGGTATGGGTCGGCATGGATCGTCGCTCCTGGAGGCTACAGCATGCAGGTGGGGTCTACCGGCGGATTCGGGACGCGCCGCTGGCTGGCTTCCCGCCGGCGCAGCAGCTTTCCCAGCCGCAACCCGGCTACGTACACCCGCTCGGGGATCACGAGCACCGCGCCCTTGAGCGGGACCGCCACGAAGCCGGGCGGGAGGATCATCGTCCGCCTTACCAGCGCCGGGAAAATCGGGTTGACATCGAGCCTCCGTCGTCTAGGGTCGGGTCCGTTGCCCCATTGGACCTGTCGAGCGTCGAACCGGAAGGTCGCGTATGCCGTGTGCCTCCATCACCACCGAAACCATTCTCGTCGCGCTTGCGGTTGGCTTCGGCTTGGACGGGATCGTCGTGACGTTCCTCGAACTGCTGCTCTTCACCTTGCCACGGCGGCGGAGGGCCAGCCATCCGCGCCCCAAACGCTTTCACGATGATGAGCGTCTCCCCCAGGCCGCACCGGAAGTTGCGGACCCCGGTCCCAGCCTTGCGGAGAACGAGATCGGACCCGATCGCCTGCGCGAGTTTCTCGACCGGACCCCGGCGACACAACATAATCCGCCAGCACCCGCGGTGCCATCGGGGCCAGCCAGCTGCTTCGCGTTGCGCATAAGCTCGAGGCGGCCGTTCGGTGAAAGTATCGCGATTACCTGGTCGTAGAAAGGAGGTACCACGCATGCACGTCTGGGTCATCCTGATCCGCGTTGGCCGGGCCATTGCACTCGGTTTCGGCTCCCTACTCACAGCCTTGCGTGCCGTAGTCCAACGCCAGGAGCCGTCGGTGTCGGATCCCATTCTGCTTGACGGGTGGGATCTGCCACCAAATCAGCCACGCCCTCCCAGGCCTCCGGATTCCTAGCTTGCCTGCGCCGCTCTCGGACTCGGCACCGCCGTGCAGGCGTACATGAGCGTCGGCCCCTCCCCGGCGCTCGCTCTGAGCGCGGCGGAGGCGACCAAGACGTTGCACCGCGCGCTCGAGACGTACCAGAGCCCCGGACTGTTAGACCATATGGAAGGACCGGCCACACCGAGCGCATAATAGCGTGGGTTGTTCCCAGCCAGGAACAGAGCCACATGCGAAAAGGGGCCGGTCATGAACGAGCATATCACACACGTGGCCATGGATGACAGCAAGCGGAAGATCATCGCGGGGATCCTCCGCCCCGAGGCGACGGAGCCGGAACTCCGCTCGATTCCCAACGAGCCGCGGCACCTCCGGCGCTTCTTCGAACGGCTGCAGCGAGAGGGCCGGGTGGTCGCCTGCTCCGAGGCGGGGCCCTCGGGCTACGACCTCTACCGGCAGCTCACGGCCCTGGACGTCCCGTGCCAGGTCATCGCCCCGGCCCTGACCCCGCGCCGGCCCGGGGACCGCATCAAGACCGACCGCCGGGATGCGGCGAAGCTGGTCCGCCTCTTCCGGGCCGGGGAGTTGACCCCGATCCACGTGCCCGATGAGGCCAGCGAAGCGGTCCGCGATCTCGTCCGCTGCCGGGAAGACGCCCAAGAGGACCTCCGGCGGTGGCGCCACCGCCTCCTGAAGTTCCTCGCCCGCCACGGGCGGGTGTACCGGGACGGGCGCAACTGGTCGCAGCGCCACTGGGCCTGGCTCCGGACGCAGCGGTTCACCCTCCCGGCGCTCGACCGGACCGCCCAGGAGTACCGGTGGACCGTCGAACAACTCCTCGCCCGGGTGGCGGACCTGGATCGCGAGATCGCGGCGTTTGCGGAGACGGCGCCGTATCGGGAGCCGGTGGGCTGGCTCCGCTGCTTCCGCGGGATCGACACCCTGGCCGCCATGACCCTGCTCGTCGAGATCGGGGACTTCCAGCGCTTCCGGACCCCGCGCGAGCTCATGGCCTACCTCGGCCTCGTCCCGAGTGAGGCGTCCTCGGGCGACCGGGAACAGCGCGGGAGTATTACCAAGGCCGGGAACACCCACGCGCGGCGCATCCTCGTCGAAGCCTGCTGGCATGCCCGCCACCCGCCGCGGCTCGGCCCCGCCCTCGCCCGGCGCAGCCAGGGGCAACCCCCGGCGGTCCGCGCCCAGGCGTGGCGGGCCCAGCAGCGGCTCCACCGGCGGTACCGGCACCTCGTGGGGCACGGCAAGCGCCCCCCGGTGGCCGTCGTGGCGTGCGCCCGCGAGTTGGTCGGGTTCGTGTGGGCCGCCCTGACCCAGCCGGTCCCGGCCCAGGCAGCGGCGTGACCATCCAGGAGCGGGATCGGAGAGTCCAGCATGGCGCAATCTCCTGAGGCGCCGCCGCGGCGCGCCCCTGGGGCAGGCACGATTGGAGAGCCCTCGCGCCTGCTATGCGACACCCAGGCTTCGGCCCGGGGGACTCGCGTCCTTAGACGGAGGCAGCTCCCGACGGAACACGGTCCTGCGGCTCGGCCCTCCGGGGCAACCCGCGCATATCAGAGTGATTCGTCGTCGAAGCCGCCTGCCCCGGGCGCGCCCCTGCGGTGCCTCAGGCGCAACTCGTGCGGGACCCACGGTCCACCCACCGCGCTGGGCCACACCGGTGGGCGCCCTGCGCGGCGGGTGGACAGAACTCGGATGGACCGTGTCACACAGCGCTTGACAGCCGGCCTTCCATATCAGCAGGCCGTTGATTTATTGCGTCTCGGTGTTGATTGTGTCCGCCCAGGACACGGGTTCGCGTTACAAGGCGCCCATCGCAAAGGAGCGTGATTATGTCGATGGGACGCCGCCAGAAGAGCCAGTCGCCGCTGTGGGTCGCGCACGACGAGATCTCCCAGGGACCGGGGCACCGGTTCTACGAAACGCTGAACGAGCTGCTGCGCGACGCCGCGTTCGACCGGCAGGCCGAGGCACTCTGTGCCCCGTAGTATGAGGCCGCGCATGTCCCGGGGCGGAAGTCCGTGGCCCCCGGCGTCTCCTTCCGCATGCACCTCGTCGGCTTCTTCGAAGGAGTCGAGTCGGAGCGGGGGCTCGAGTGGCGTTTCGCGGATTCCCTGTCCCTGCGCCAGTTTCTGGGGTGCTCGCTCACCCAGCGCGTCCCCGACCACTCGACGCTGAGTCGCACCCGCCAGCGGCTCCCGTTGGAGGTCCATCAGGCCGTGTTCGCCCTCATCCTCGGGATCGTGGAGACCAAAGGGCTGCTCAAGGGCCGCGTCGTGGGGGTGGACGCCACCTACCTGCGGGCCGACGCGTCGATGAAGGCCATCGTGCGCCGCGACACCCGGGAGAGCTATCTCGAGTTCGTCACCCGCCTGGCCGAAGAGGCGGGCGTGGCGAACCCCACGGCTGAGGAGGCCCGGCGGCTGGATCGGAAACGCACAGGCAAGAAGACGTCCAACCACGAGTGGGTGTCGCGCACCGATCCGGAGGCCCGCATTGCCAAGCTGAAGGACGGCCGGACCCGCTTGGCCTACAAGCCCGAGCATGTGATGGACCTGGAGACCGGCGCCATTGTCGCGGCGGCGGTCCACGGCGCGGACGTGGCCGACCCCGCGTCGCTGGAACTGAGCCTCGGACAGGCCGAGGCCAACCTGCAGACTGCCCGCGGCGGCGACTCGGAGCCGCCGCCGGAGGAGGACCCGGCGCCCACGGAGGATGACGGCACACGGCCAGGCGGCTCCCGGCCGCGCCGGAAGGTCTTCGCGGACAAGGGCTACCACAAGGCGACCCTGCTCCGGCGCTTGAAGGCGCAGCGGTATCGGACCTACATCCCGGAGCGCCGCCAGGCGGGCCGCCGCCGGTAGACGGACAAGGGCGGCACTGTCACGGGCGTTGCCTTCCACCAGAACCGGGCCCGCGGCATGCGTCCCCTCGGGAAGCGTTATCACCGCTGGCGGGCCGAGCGGGTGGAGCGGACCTTCGCCCACGTCTGCGAGACGGGCGGCGCCCGCCGGACCCGGTTGCGGGGGCGGGCGAACGTGGCGAAGCGCTACCTGCTGCAGGCGGCCGGGGCGAATTTCGCCCTGGTGATGCGGACCTTGTACGGGCTGGGCACCCCGCGGGGATGGGCGGACCGCACACAGGAGGCGCTGCGGGCGTTCTGGAGTTCCATGCGCGCGTTGTGGCATCGCTGGTGGGTCCCTCTCCGGTTGCGGGTCACCTTCTTGCGTGAGCTGGCGTCTTACTGGCCGCCGCGAGCCGATCGTCTCAACTGGTCGGCCCGATTGCTGACCAGGCCATAAATCAACGGGCTGCTAGAGATCGCTAATGTGGAGTGCTCAGTAATGTGGAGTGATTCGCGGGTCTCCGTGTCCTGCACGGTCGCCGGCGCGTACCACTCCACAGTACTCCGACGATCCTCACAACGCCTCGAGCCAGCGGATGATGGTCGCGTCGCCGCGCCAGGCGCCAGCGTCGGGCACGTCCCCGAGCGGCTGCGCGCGGGTGAGCACCTGGCGTTTCATCGCCAGATCGAGGTTGGCGTACTTGCTGGTCGTCGTGAGGCTCGCGTGTCCCAGCCACTGGGCAATCGTGGCGAGATCGATCCCCGCCTTCAACAGATGCATGGCACAGGCGTGCCGCAGGGTATGGGGGTGGACCGCCTTGTGGGCTAGGCTCGGGACGACCGCCGCCGCCCGGCGGACGTACTTGGCGAGGAGGAAGCGCACGCCGAACCGCGTGAGCGGCGTGCCGCGCTGGTTCACGAAGACGCGCGCCTCGGGCGCGGCCAGCAGGTCCCGCTCCGCGCAGAGGGCCCGCAGCAGCGCAGCGGTCTGCGCCCAGAGCGGGACCATCCGCTCCTTCCGCCCCTTGCCGAAGAGCCGGAGCTGATACGGCGGCGTGAGGTGGAGGTCCCGCACATGCAGGTCGAGGAGCTCCTGGACGCGCGCGCCCGTGTTGAACAACGTGGCCAGGAGGGCGTAGTCCCGCCGGCCGTCGCGCGTGGCCCGATCCACTGCGCCCAGCACGGCGCTGAGCTCGTCCGCGTCCAAGTACGCGAGGGGACGCTGCGCCGTCGGCTTGCAGGGGATCCCGAGGATCTGTTGGGCGTGGGCCAACCGGTCGGGCGCCTGGGCACCCAGGAAACGGAAGAAGGCGTGGATGGCGGCCAGTCGGACATTGCGCGTGGCCGCGCGGTTGTGCCGCTCTTGCTCGACGGCCGCCAGGAAGGCGATGACCGCGGCCGGCGTGAGGTCGTCCACGTCGAGCGTGGCGGCGGCCCGGCCGCGCTCTCGGGCCACGAACCGCAGGAGGAGGAGCAGGCTATCCCGGTAGCTCCGGATCGTGTGCGGGCTCAGACCGCGGAGCCCGGGCAACTGCTCGGCGAAGAAGGCCCGCAAGGTCACCGCCAAGGTGTTCGGTCGCGTGGCCCTCATGCCCCGCTCTCCGTCGGCGCCTGGATGAGGGCGCCCCACCGCGCGGCGAACCGCGCGGTGGCGGCGCCCGCCAGCGGCGTGACGAAGGACAGGTACCGCTGCGTCGAGACGATCGAGATGTGGCCCATGTACGTCGCGAGCAGGGGCAGCTTGGCCTGCACGTCCTCGCCGGCCGCGTACCACCGGAGCAGGGCCTGCACCGCGAAGGTGTGGCGCACATCATGCACGCGGGGCGCGATCCCGGCCGGCGTGTGGACGCCCGCGGCCCCACAGAGGGTCCGGAAGCCTTGGCCCAGCCCGCCACCACTGTACGGCCGCACCCGGCCGGCGCCGCACCAGACCAGCGGGGCCTCCGGGGCGAGCGGCCGCCGCTGGGCCCGGCGCAGGGCCAGGTACCGCGCGATCTCGTCGCCGGCGTCCGGGGCGAGCGGGAGGCAGCGCGACTTGTGGAACTTGCTGGCCCGGATGCACAGCGTCTGCGCGTGGGCGTCGTAGTCACCCACCGTCAGCCGGGTCACCTCGCCGCGGCGGAGGCCGGCGGTGTAGAGCAGGACGACGGCGAGCCGGTACGCTGCGGGGCGGAGCGGGGAGCCCGGAGCCGATCGGCGGCCTGGAGCAACCGCGCGATCTCGACCGGGGACAAGATGTAGGGCGCGGCCGGCTGATGCGGGGCGGGGAAGCCAGCGGGATCGGGCACGAAGCACCCGGGCGCGGTGCGGCGGCGATAGAGGCACAGGTTCCGGGCGATGCGGAGCCAGGTCCGCCGCACGCCGGGCCGGAAGCGCCCGAGCGTCTGCCCCCCGGCGGCAAAGGTGGCCGGCGTGAGCTCGCGGGCCCCGGGTGCCTGCTCCGTCAGGAACGCATCCAGCGCGCGCAGGATCGTCTCCTCTTGGGTATACCCCCGACCCAGCGCGCGCTTCAACGCGACGAACCGGCCCATCACCGGTCCGAGCGGCGACCGGAACGGGGGCGCGCTCATGCCCGCACCTCCTTCCCGCCGATCGTGGGCACGGGGAGGGGCACGGTCCGCAGATCCTCGACGGCGAGCCGGAGGTACGCCTGCGTGCTCTCGGCCGTGCGATGCCCGAGGAGATCGCCGAGCGCCGAGAGGGAGACGCCCTGCCGGAGCAGGTGGACGGCCAGCGAGTGGCGCAGGCAGTGGGCGCCCTGATAGGGAATGCCCAGCCGGCTCCGGCGGGCCCAGGCCTGGAAGGCCTCGGTGACCGCCGTCGGCTTCAGGATGCCCGCGGGCGCGCGGCCGCGGAGGAAGACCTCGCGGCGGTCGGTGACGGGCCGGGCCGCGCGGAGGTAGCGGATGAGGACGCGCCCCACCCCCGCCGTCAAGGGCAGCGGGAGCGGGATGCCGTGTTTGCGGGCCGCCACCTGGAGCACGCCGGCCCGCCAGTCGATGGCATCCAAGGTCAGCGTGACGATCTCGCTGGCGCAGAGGCCATAGGTCGCGATCAGATAAAAGATCGTGTAGTCCCGGAGGCCGAGGGGGGTCGCCTGATCAATGGTGGCCAGGAAGGCGCGGACGGTCGGCCACGGCAGCACGCGGGGGAGCTGCTCTTGCCGGTAACAGCGCGGCGTGTCGATCTGGAGGTCCAGCCCGGCCGGCGCGCGCCCGTGCCGGGCCAGGAACCGGAGGAAGCTCCTGAGCTCGGCGACCGTGTGCTGCAGAGAGGGACGGCTGAGCCGTGCGCCCGTCCGGCAGAGGAACGTCTCGACGTCGCGGGCGGTCAGGGCCATGAGGCGCGCCGGGTCCTGTTCATACGCGACGTGGTCGAGGAACTCGCGGGCCGTACGCACGTGGTGGCGGACGGTCTTCGGCGCCAAGCCGCGGAGCTCGACCAGCGCGGCGGCGTACGCCTGGACACAGCGCGCCGTCTGGGTCGGTGGGCTCGGGGTCGGCGCAGGCAGATGGTCGTGTGTCTCGAGGAAGCGGGTCAGGCTCCGGACCGCTCCCGCCACGTTCGGGTCGCGGTGTCGATACCAGCGCCAGCACGCGTCGAGGCCCGTGCGCGTCACGGCCCCGCCCCGGCGCTGCAGGAGCCGGTCGATGCGCTCCAGCGCCCGCACGCAGTGCTCGCGGGTGCCTTGCGCGTACCCTCGCGTACGCAACCACTCTTCGTAATCGGCGGTGAACGGGCCTAACCGCGGCAGGGAGACGTAACGCGTGAAGACCTTCGGGAACAGGTCGCGGAGCATCGGCGCCTCCTTGAGATGGGTGCCACCAGCGGCACGGAGGCCGATGCTAATGTGCAGTTGGAATCAGGGAAACGGTTTGCTTACCGAGGGTTACGGGCCGGACTCCACATTACTGAGCACTCCACATTAGTCGAGTTATGTTGAGCTCAACATAAATTGACGAGGTCGGCTACGTCAGCCTGCGCCAGCCGGAGAGCCACCTGGTGTTCCAGGTCATCTCCGTCCGGCATGACCGGAAGAAGCCGACCGTGATCACCACGAATCGCACGTTCGGGGAGTGGAACCAGATCTTCGCCGATGACGCCGTGGCCCACGCCATCCTGGACCGGCTGGCCGAGCGGGCTGAGGTGTTCCACCTGGAAGGGACGAGCTATCGAGAGACCCACCGCCGCCCCGCGCCGAAGGTCACCCCTTCGTAAGCGGGGTCCGTTCCCCGCGCGTTCCCGCGACGTGGCAGCCGGCGCCCCCGATCTCCTGCGCCCGTGCACGCGTCTATCTTCCACCTCATGATGACCAGCTCGATGCCGGCGCTGTCCAGGCCCTTCGTGGTGACAGTTGACCCGATCGAAAATGGCGCCTCCATGTCACTGTATTATGCGAGATTCAGTAATTGCGGCGTATTTGGGTGGGCGCGCGTAGGGGGCTACTTCACCTGGAGCGGCTGGGACGTGACGTGTCTCTCCCACTCATCGAGGGGAGACATGGACTTGCGGAACTTCGGGAAGACCTTCTTCTCGAGGTAGGCGGGATCCACATCGTGGACAACATAGAGAATAGCAAGCGCCAAGTCGGACGGGGAAAACCGTCTCGCCTTGTCCACGAGTGGTTTGCCGACCTTTGCGCGGATCCCATCGCCCCCCAGCGCGTTGAGCACGCGCCGCTGGTGGTCACGGATGTGATCGTCCGTGCCTGCCGTCCAGGCGGGGTGCTCCTCAAAGTATCGCTTGAGCCAGGTGAAGTGTCGCAGGTATAGCGACGCGTGTGTGTTTGGCTTCTTTTTTCCCGGCCATCAGGCAGCGGGCATTCCTCCATGTAGCGGAGCGCGTTGGCCAGGCAATACAATTCCCGGGGCGTGGTCTTCTCGATCTCGCAGGTGGCATAGCAGAACTCGAAATCTTGAAGTTGATCGGCCGTAAATTGTCCCAATGCGGGCCTTGCTTTTTCGAGGCGCTTCAACGCGACAAGGAAGAGTCCCTTCCATCCAGGCGTGTCCAGGCAAGCTCATGTATCGCGCCATGAGCACAGCCGGCGAAACGTTCCGGCTAGAAGGGACAAGACGATCCGGGTCCGGAAGGTCGTGCACCGGCGTTTTATCAGCTTCGAGGCTGAAGACGCCGGGCGTGAGCCCGGGGGTGAAAGCCTCCCCAGCCGCAGCCTGGGCCGGCGCAGCCGGAGAGGTGTTCTGATATGCTGCGGGCATGGACATCCGGCTGAGTGCCCATGGCGCGGACCACCATCAGTACCATCTCCTCGGGATGCCGGAGTACCGGCGACGCGTCCTCAAGGGGGATCTGAAGGACTTTCTGGCGAAGCGGTTGGGCGAGATCCAGGAGTTCCACCCCGCGGTCGAGGTCGAGGAGTGCAGCCTCCAGAGTGACCACGGACACCTGGTGTCGGGGATCCCGCCCAAGGACGCGGTCTCCGCGATCGTTGGGAAGATCAAGGCGAACACGAGTCGGGAAATCCGTCACCGGTTCCCCGAGATCCAGAAGGTGTATTGGCGCAACGAGTTCTGGTCCCCCGGCTTCTTCTCGTCCACCGTCGGGATCGATGAGGCGGTGATCAGGCGCTACGTCGCGTTCCAGGAGAAGATCGACACGGGGCAACTGAAGCGCCAACTGGACTTCGGGTTCTGATCCCAAGTGCCACGGGCGTACGCCCGTGGGTATCGACGTTGTCCGCGTTGCGCGTCGTCGGTTCTCTTGGTGGGCATGTGCGCCTCCCTGTGGAGCTCCCTGGAGAGGATCGCGGGCCAGGCCGGCAGGGACCGACTTTTCGGGAGCTACCGTAGGCCCGCGTTAGGGTCAAACGTGCCTAAAAACGTACCCGCGGCGGGAGAAAACAACGGAAACCACGCCACGCTAGCGGAAAGGATAACACGAAACCCCTTAATAAACCTATGGATTCTCAAGGGTTGGATTGTCCGGCTTTAGGCTGTCAGGCCGGAGGTCGCGGGTTCGAGTCCCTTCGGCCCCGCCAGCAAGGAAGCCAACCGCGCGGATGGCTTTCGTGTTTATGGTGCCTGCCACGACCACGCTTCGGGGTGCAGGACCCCTTCGGCCACGAACCACGCGCCGCCGCCCAGGAGCAACTCGCCGAAGGCGTCGCCCTGACGCTTGAAGGCAACGCTCAGGTCGCCGCCGAGGACGTGCAGGCGGACTGGGGTGTCGACTTTTCCGAGCAAGGCGCTGATGACGCTGGATGCCACCGCTCCGGTGCCACAGGCCAGTGTTTCGCCTTCGACGCCGCGCTCGAAGGTGCGCTGCCAGAGAGTGTGCCTATCCAGCACTTCGACAAAGTTGACGTTGATGCCCTGGGGGAAATCCGGATGGTGGCGGACGGCCGAACCCAGGTGTTGGATTGCCTCGTTCGAGGCGTGAGCGACGTCGTCCATATACACCACGGCGTGCGGTGCGCCCGAAACCTCCACCGTATGGGCAATGTGCCGCTCGCCAGCGGTGACCAAGGCACGCTCCAACTGGATTCCAGACGTTAACTGCAGCGTCACCCAGGCCTTGTCGTTCTCGACCCTGGCGTACACCGGTCCGCCCGGCGTGTCTATCGTCATTCGAGCGCCGGCGATGCCGCGCGTGTAGGCGTAGCGGGCCACGCAGCGGGAGGCGTTGCCGCACATCTTGACTTCCGTGCCGTCAACGTTGATCGTGCGCATGGAAAAATCGCCGCCCGACGTGGGGTGCTCGACGATCATCAACTGATCGCCGCCCAGCGACATTCGCCGAGCGCAGATTCCGCGTGCAAACTCACCCAGGTTGATTTGGCTGAGAATCCCCTCGCGGTTGTCCACGATGATGAAGTCGTTGCCCGCACCCGACATCTTGACAAAGGGAATGCCTTGCATGAAGGCTCCTTCTCGCTAGCCACAAGAGGCACAAGACGCACGTAGGGATCAGAAGAATCCGTGAGGTCCCTTTTGTGTTTCTTGTGCATCGTGTGGCTAGCGTGCTGTCCCTTCCAGAAGTTGCTCGGCGTACGCGAAAAGGGCGGCGGATCCGCCTGTGTGCCAGAAGACGATCGTCTCGTCCTTGCCGAACTCACGTTTGCGAATGAGGTCGATCAATCCGGCCATCGCGCGCCCGGTATACACCGGGTCCAGCAGGATTCCTTCGGTGCGCGCCATGAGCGAGATCGCTTCCTTTTCCGGCTCGCCCATGATGGCGTACCCCGCCCCCAGGTAGCCGTCGTACGCCACTACCTCGTCCGGTGTCACGGTCAATTGGAGGCCCAGGCGCCGGACGGTGGCGGCGGAAAGCTCGGCGACGCCTTTCTGCAATTCCGCGCGCGAGCTGTCAATCGCAATAGCTGCGATCTGGGGCGTGAATCCGATCGCCTTCGCACCCAAACACAACCCGGCCTGCGTTCCGAAGGAGCTGCTGGCGACGACGACGCGATCCACCTTGAGTTGCTGCTCTTTCATCTGGCGGTCCAGTTCCTCGATGGCCGCCACGAAACCCACCGCGCCGATCTCGTTGGACGCCCCCACGGGAATCAGGTGGGGCCGATGGCCGGCGGCGCGCTGCTCCTTGGCCACATCTTCGGCCACCGCTTCCCGCGTCCGGTCGCCGGAGAACACCACCTGCGCGCCCAGCAGATAATCCAAGAGCAGATTGCCGTTCGACGCTTTAGGGGCGTGGCCTCGAAGCACGACGACGCACCGCAGGCCGCAGCGGGCTGCGGCGGCGGCGGTTTGCCTGCAGTGGTTGGATTGCACCCCGCCGACGGTGATAAGCGTATCGGCCCCTTGGCGCAGCGCCTCGGCCACGCTGAATTCGAGCTTGCGGGCTTTGTTTCCGCCGCCGGCCAGGCCGGTCTGGTCGTCGCGCTTGATATAGAGGCGCGGCCCGCCCAGGGCCTTCGTGAGGCGCGGCAATACCTCCAGCGGCGTCGGCAGGTCGGCAAGGCGAATGCGCGGCAAATGGTCAGTGAGCATGGGAGCCTTCCTCCAGAATCCCTTTCTTCTGTGACGTCGGAGCCCAGCCACGCTTTTATCACGAATGCGAGGTCCTGGCTAGGTGGGCAAAGGTTGCGGGGGACTCGGAGAGCGATCGTCCAAAGTGGGGCACGGTCGCGTCGATCCGGGTACGGTGGAGCGGCAGGAATCCGCCACTAGCTTGTGCGGGCGCCAGTTGCGTCTTTGGACTTGACGCTTTGCCTCGCGTTGCGGCATGCTCGCGCTCAGTGCGAGACGGCATCGGCGTATAGTTGCTGCATACACCAGACGGGCGCGCGTGCGTACCACGTTGACCCCCACCAATCCGGAGGTGCCATGAATCTCAAGGACAGGATCGGTATCGACCTCGGCCGCCGCATTCGACTCGAAGAGGGTATCGAGTGGGCGGCTCGGAACAACGTGCGCTACATCGACATTCAGCTCGACACGGCAACGAACGCCATCACCACGTTCGACGACGCCCGTGCTGCCGGGGTGCGCGCGGCGTGCGAGCGGTACGGGATTCATCTTGGATTGCACACGCTCTCGGCTGTGAACGTGGCGGAGTATTCGCCATTTGTCTCCGAAGCGATGGACCAGTACCTCCGGAGTTATGTGGATATCTACCCAAAGCTCGGGGCGCAGTGGATCGTCGTGCACGGGGGCTATCACTTCACCTCCGACAAGAAGATGCGGATGGAAGCCGGCCTCGAGCGCCTGAAGCGACTCGTCGCCTACGCGGAGAAAAAGGGCGCGCGCCTCCTGTTGGAGAACCACAACACCGAACCGGAGAAGGCCGAGATCCATTACCTTCCGGTCAGCTTCGAGGAGTGGCGCTATTACTTCGAGGGTATCCAGTCGCCCAATTTCCGACTCTCCTTCACGGTGAACCACGCACACCTGGTGCCCGAGGGTGTGGCGGGGTTCTGCGACGCGCTCGACTTCGCGCGGGTCGACGAGGTGCGGATCGCCGACTGCTTCCGGCTCGGCCACGAAGTGCACCTCAAGCCGGGCGACGGGGATCTGGATTTCGTCGACATGTTCCGCCGTGTGGAAGGCAAAGGCTTCACGGGGCACTACATGAACGCCTTCGGCACGCTGGACGACATGCTGACCGCGCGAGGCTACCTGGTGAAGAGGGCCGCCGAGGCGGGGGTGAGGTGGCAGTAGGCGGAATCCCGAGGGGGGAGAGCGGGAGATCGGAGGACGCGGAGCGAAGCCGCCGCAAGAAGTCCCGGTTCACCGCGATGGGCCAAAAACGGCTCGGGGGATTGTTGAGGGCTTTGCGCAGCCGCGGGGTGCTGATGCGGAGGAGGGAGCCATGAATCTCGCGCGATTCCCACGGCGACGGTATACGGAGGGACGGACACCGCTGCACAGGCTGGAGCGGCTTTCCGCCCTGCTCGGTGGCCCCGAGATTTACATGAAGCGCGACGACCTCCTCGGCCTCGCTGCGGGCGGCAACAAGACCCGCAAGCTGGAGTTCCTGGTCGCCGACGCCCTCGCGAACGGGGCCGACACCTTGATCACGTGCGGCGCCGTGCAGTCCAACCACTGCCGCCTGACGCTGGCCGCCGCTGTGGCAGAAGGGTTGAAGTGCCGGCTTCTTCTCGAAGAGCGCGTGCCGGGCAGCTACAAGCCCTCCGGGAGCGGCAACAACTTCCTGTTTCGCCTCCTCGGCGTGGAGCAGGTCAAGGTTGTTCCCGGCGGGAGCCCTCTGCTGCAGATCATGGGCGAGATGGCCAAGGAACTCGAGGCACAGGGACGCACGGCCTACGTGATCCCGACGGGCGGCTCCAACCCCATCGGGGCGACGGGGTACGTCGCGTGCGCCGAGGAGACGCTGGCGCAGTCGTTCGACCTGGGCATCCGTATTGACCGGGTCGTCTGCGCCAGCGGGAGCGGTGGCACGCATGCGGGCCTGGTGGTCGGTTTCCACGGGAGCAACAGCGGCATACCGGTAGTCGGTGTCAACGTCAGCCGCAAGAAAGCGCCGCAGGAAGAGCTTATCTACGGCCTCGCGTCGCGTGTCGCCGCCCATGTCGGCCTCGCGGGAACGCTTCCGCGCGAGACCGTGCTGTGCTTTGACGAGTACGTGGGGCCCGGCTATTCGCTGCCGACTCCCTCCATGATCGAGGCCGTTCAACTGCTTGCTCGCACGGAAGCCATCCTGCTCGACCCCGTGTACACGGGGAAGGCCATGGCCGGCCTCATTGACTTGGTGCGCAAAGGCTATTTCAAGAAAGGCGAGCACGTGCTCTTCGTGCATACGGGGGGATGGCCGGCGCTCTATGCCTACGAGGAGGTGGTCCTCGGATCGGCGGCCTGACCGGCGTCCTGCACACTTTGCGCCCGGAGAAGCCAACGGCCGCCCTTCGCGGGCGGCCGTTGGCGTTACGACAGGGGAAGTGTGAACCGATACCGCTCAGCCGGTCAGATCCTCGCCACCATCCACGCCGATGACATTGCCCGTGATCCAGTGAGTGCCCGGCGCGCAGAGTGCGGCGATGGCAGCCCCTACATCTACCGGTGTGGTCAACCGACCGGAGGGATTTCGGGCCGTGGCACCCTTGATCAAATTCTCGTTGCCGGGAATCTTGCGGAGCGCCGGCGTGTCGGTCACGCCGGCGCGGATCGAATTGGCGGTGATCCGGAGCGGCGCCAATTCGAAGGCAAGTTGCCGAATGTGCGATTCCAGGGCTGCCTTTGCCGCGGAAACGGCCCCGTAGGTGGGCCAGACGTGGGATCCGCCCGAGCTGGTCATGGCGAAGATCTTCCCGCCCGGCCCCATCAGCTTCCGACGGACCAGGTCCTGCGTCCAGTACACGAGGCTGTTGGCCATCACGTCGAGGGTCATCTCGATCTGCGACTGACTGATGGCATCCTTGGGGTCCTCGGTGATGTAGGGCCGGAGCGCACCGAACGCCAAGGAATGCAGGAGGACAGTCACCGCTTGCGGTTCGCCACGTTCCGCGAGGAGGCGCGACATCTGGTCGAGCACCTCGTGGCGCTTCTCGGCGTCCGCGGCGTTCACGTTGAAGAAGACGGCGTCGCGGCCCATGCCGCGAAGCTCGTCCACGATCCGCTCGACGTTTCCCAGCGTGGCCCTGCGGTCCAGGTGCACGCCAAAGATGTTCAAGCCGCGCTGGGCGAGCGCGAGGCATGTGGCCTCGCCGAAGCCGCTGGACGCGCCGAGAATCAGCCCCCACCCGTGAAGCACTCCCCCGTGTGCGCTCACCTCCGATGTCCTCCCGGCCGGCAGCGGCCCGCGCAACCCGACGTGCGAGCGCATTCTACTTGGGGAGGCGGCCACAACGCAACCGGAATGCCTGGCTCACAATGTCGCGAGTGGGTGAACTCGGCCACTTGATCGTGTCGCGGGACGGAGGTAAGCTTTCCAGCCTGACACCAGATCGCGATACTCGGGCGCTGCTTTTCTTCCTTCACATTGCGGCAGTCCGACGCATAGAAACCGTCCGGGGTGCGTGAAGGCAGTCACCGGACCAAGGGGCATCGTATGAAACCGCAACTTCTTGCGCTGGTCACGGCCATGGCCTGGGGTGTGGGTGGGTATTTCGAGAAGAAGGGGTTGCACCTCGGCCACCTGTCTCCCCAGGTCGGAATCACCATCCGGACGGCGGTGGCGTTGGCGGTCCTGTCGGTGGTGAGTGCTCCCCAGTGGGAGAGCGTCCTGCACGCAGGGCCGAAGGCCCTCCTGTCCCTGGTGGTCGGCGGCGGCATGGTCGCCGGCTCGCTCGGGATGCTCTGTTTCTATGCGGCCATCAAGGGGGCGCCGCTTGGCCAGGTGATGCCCATCGCCTTCACCTCGCCGCTCTTCGGCGTGTTGATGGGCGTGCTGCACGGCGGGGAGCCGCTGACGCTCAAGACGGTCGTCGGCATGGTATTGACGATCGGCGGGATCGTCGTCTTGACCATCGGCTGACACGGCCAGACGCGCTGGCACGGCTGCGATTCCGGAGCCGCGATTCCCGACCTTGGCGCGTGCCGGCTGGTCCTCTATACTTTTGTTCGCGAGGTCGGCATTGATTCTTGGTGTGCTCGGGGGCGAGGATGAACGAGGCGCAGGCCACCAACGCCGCGTTGAAGGAGTGGGCCATTGTCTGCCAGGCGCTGGCAGATGGTCGTCAGGCACTCCTCATTCGTAAAGGCGGCATCCAGGAGATGAAGGGAGGGTTCGAGGTCACGCACCGGAACTTCTGGCTGTTCCCGACGTACGTGCATCAGAAGGTGACCGACCTCGTCCCGACGGTTCACGAGGAATTCCGGGCAATTCAGGCTGCGCCGCCGCCGGGCATGCTGTCCATCCGTCTTTATGCCACGGTTGAGCACGCGGTCAAGGTCACGGACCTGGATCGGCTCAGGGGCCTGGCGGATCAGCATGTCCTCTCCTGGGAGTGCGTTGCGGGCAGGTTTCATTACCGGAACAAGCCGGGTCTCCACGTGCTCGTCGTGCGGGTCTACCGCCGCCCAGAACCTCTCCTGTTGCCACAGAAGGCGTGGTACGACGGCTGCGTGTCGTGGGTTGACCTCGATCAAACGATCAGTCCCGACGGGTGCACGCCCGTCCTGTCGGATGCGGAATTTGCCATGCGGGCCTCCGACATTCGCGAGAAGGCGTCCGGCCGTACCGCAGGCGCGTGAGGCGGCGCCATGGAAGGAGCGATCTCCGTGAGCGATGTGCACCCGGCAACAGCACTCATCCTGGTGGATCACGGGAGTCGGTTTCAAGGGGCGAACGACATGCTCCTGGATGTGGTGGCGATGGTGAAGCGGCTTTCCGGATTGACGCGGGTCTATCCGGCGCACATGGAACTCGCTGAGCCCAGCATCCGGCAGGCGTTCGAGCAGGCCGTCAACGAGGGTGCGACGGCCGTCGTTGTCCATCCGTACTTCCTGTCTCCCGGTCGCCATTCCACCACGGATATTCCACGGATGGTGGAGGAGGCGGCTGCCGCGTTTCCGGGCGTCGAGCACTGCGTGACCGCCCCGCTAGGTGTCCACCCCAAGATCGGAGAAGTGGTACTGGAGAGGGCCGGCGTGCCGATTGCCGGGGTGAAGGCCCACCCCTGACCGTTTCGATCCTTTAGATGGGAGGGCGCCGTGGAATGGATAGGCGCGGTCCGCAACGGGGTCAAGGAGCCTGTCGATGAGGGCTGGGGCCAGGTCGTGTCCGAAATCGTGCTGGACGAAGCGCTTGCAGACGGCATGGACGGGATCGAGGCCTTCTCGCATGTGCTGATACTCTACTGGATGCACCGTGCTGCGGAAACCGAGCCCGTCCGCATGCGCCGCCGCCCTCAAGGGCGCCAGGACATGCCGGAGGTCGGCATCTTCGCGCAACGGGCCAGGCACCGCCCCAATCCGCTTGGCGTAACGGCCGTGACGCTGCTCCGTCGCGAGAGGAATCGGCTCGTCGTCCGCGGGCTGGACGCCATCGACGGCACCCCCGTGGTGGACGTGAAACCCTACGTTCCGCAATTCGATGCCGTGGAGTCCCCGCGGGTACCCGCATGGATCGATAAACTCATGAAGGGGTATTTCTGATGACGCAGTGATCGGCGATTGGCGCTCGACGGTCGGGGAAGGACGGTTGGGGTACTGCGCCGGCTCGTGAACGGCGCGCATGGTGAGGGGATGGCGAAGACTGCAGCTATTCTGATTATCGGCAGCGAGGTCTTGAGCGGAAAAGTGACGGACGAGAACTCGCCGTACCTCGTCCGGGAACTCCGGGACCTGGGAGTTGATGTCCGCCGTATCGTGACCATCCCGGACGAGCTTTCGGTCATCGTGGAAGCGGTCCAGGACATGGCACGGACGCACGACCTGGTCTTCACCACCGGCGGCGTGGGGCCCACGCACGATGATGTGACGATCGCGGCGATCGCGGAGGCGTTCGGTCGCCGACTCGTCCGGCACCCGCGACTGGAGACGGTGCTCCGGCAGCACTACGCGGCGGACATCACCGCCGCGCAGCTTCGGATGGCGGAGGTTCCCGAGGGCAGTCGGCTGCTCGGCGAAGAAGAGTTCCGTCTGCCCATCGTCGCCTGCGAGAACGTCTTCATCTTCCCCGGCATACCGGAGACCGTGCGCCGAAAGTTCGCCCGCATCCGAGACACGTTTCGCGAGGCCCCATACGTTGTGCGACGGATCTACCTGCGCTGCGACGAGGGCGAGATCGCCGCGGATCTCAGCAGCGCGGTCGATCGCTTCCCGTCCGTGCAGATCGGCTCCTATCCCATCCTGCACAATCCGGATCACAACGTCTTGGTGACGCTGGAGTCCAAGCGGGCAGAGGATGTGGAACAGGCCCTGCGGTGGCTCCTGGGGCGCCTTTCGGCTTCGTTCCTCGTCCGGGTCGAATAGGTCGCGACAATCGCTGCGACTGTCCCTCACGCCGGCGAACTCAGGTCCATGTCCCCGCCCCGGTAGAAGGCCGTGATCCGGGCCACCACCTCGGCGGGTTGGTCCGTGACGCTGAAAAAGTCCAGATCGCTCGGTGAGATGAACCCCTCCGCCAGGGCTCGCGACCGCAGCCAATCCAAGAGTCCTCCCCAGTAGCTCTGCCCCACGAGGATGACCGGGAACGGCCGGATCTTGTGCGTCTGGATCAGCGTCACGGTCTCGAACAGTTCGTCCACCGTCCCGAAGCCACCGGGCAGGAGCACGAAGGCTGTGGCGTATTTGACGAGCATGACCTTCCTGACGAAGAAGTAGTGGAAGTGCAGGGAAATCGTGGCGTACGGATTCGGTTGCTGCTCCATGGGCAACTCGATGTTCAGCCCCACCGTTTTGCCGCCAGCCGCGTTCGCGCCCTTGCACGCGGCTTCCATCACCCCAGGCCCGCCGCCGGTGATGACCGTGAAACCCGCCGCCGCGACCTCCTTTCCGATGGCCTCCGCGACATCGTACGCAAATTCTCCTGGGCGCGTTCGGGCGCTACCGAAAACGGTGACCGCCGGCGTGATTCGCGATAGCGCATCGAAGCCCTCGACGAATTCCCCGATGATCCGGAACATCCGCCACGATTCTTCCTTTTCGAGTTGGTTGATCTCGTACTGAGGGGGCATCGTGTCCTCCGCGCCCAACAGGCTCCTGAAAAGGGCCCACCTGCATCGTTGTCGCCCTCGCGCGACGCTGCGACGTACGGACCAAGTACGTCTCGCGCCGGGTACCCATTCTCATGGGTGCCCATCCTTGCGGATGGGTACCCGGGGCGCCGCCTCGCGCCGGCGACTCTCCATCCGTCTGTGTGCCACTTCAGAGTACGGGATGGACCTAGGAGTCCGTCGGAGTAATAGTGATGATAGCTGGCAAAGTGACTAACCCTTCGCCGGTTGATTGGGCGGCGCAGCGAGATCCGGCCCCGGGGGCAGCCGGGCGCTCTACCCCAAGGGGAACCTCCGGGTCCCGTTCAGGCCACCAGCGGCGTCCAGCCGGCCCGGAACAGCTTCAGCAGGTTG
>Ga0316622_100000777_pt1 | contig 19564 bp, 10 predicted proteins | sample OWC_Aug_OW2_C1_D_FD_207646 | JGI IMG/M metagenome (GOLD analysis project Ga0316622, IMG submission 207646) | Wetland soil microbial communities from Old Woman Creek delta, Ohio, United States - OWC_Aug_OW2_C1_D5_C | ecosystem: Environmental > Terrestrial > Soil > Wetlands | place: USA: Ohio... | reverse complement strand
CTGGATGATGTTGCCCGGCAGCGCGCCGATGTAGGTGCGCCGGTGGCCGCGGATCTCGGCCTCGTCGTGCGTGCCGCCGAGGCTCGTGCGCTGGAACTTGAGTCCCAGCGAGCGGGCGATGCTCTGCCCGAGCGAAGTCTTGCCGACGCCCGGCGGGCCGACGAAACACAGGATCGGGCTGCGACCCTCGGGGTTCAACTTGCGCACGGCGAGGTACTCGACGATGCGCTTCTTGATCTTCTCGAGGCCGTAGTGGTCCGCGTCGAGGATGCCGCGCGCGCGCGCGATGTCGATCGACTCCTCGTCGAGCTTCGACCACGGCAGCGCGAGCAGCGTGTCGAGGTAGGTGCGCGCCATCGAATACTCGCCGCTCGCCTCGTTCATCCGCTCGAGGCGCTTCAGCTCCTTGCGCGCGTGCTCCTCGATGTCGGGCGGCATGCCGGCCTTCGCGATCGCCTCGCCGAGCTCGGCGATCTCCTCGCCGCCGCTCTCGTCGCCGAGCTCGCGCTGGATCTGGCGCAACTGCTCGCGCAGCACGATCTCGCGCTGACGGTCGTCGATCGCGTCCTTGGTCTGCTGCTCGATCTGCCGCGACAGCTTGAGTACCTCGACGCGCTTCGTGAGCAGCGTCGCGACGCGCTCGAGGCGGTCGCGCAGGTCGAGCACCTCGAGCAGCTCCTGCTTCTCGGTGGGCTTCACGTCGAGGAAGCTCGCGATGGTGTCGGCGAGCGTCGACGGCGATTCGATCGCCTGCAGCGAGTTCGCGAGTTCCGCCGGAGCCTGCGGCAGCAGCGAGATCGCCTCGGCCGCCTTCTGCTTCAGGTACAGCGCGCGGGCCTCGACCTCCGGATGGGCGGAGCCGCTGTCGTTCAGGTATTCGACCCGGGCGACCAGGTATGGGAAACCGCCCACGGCGTCGAGCACGCGAAAACGCCGCTCGCCCTGGCAGACGAGGTGGTGCGTGCCGTCCGGGGCCGTGATGTAACGGAGGATGCTCGCAACCGTGCCGACCCGCTGCAGGTCGTCGAAACCGGGATCCTCGGTCGCGGGGTCCTTCTGCAGCAGGAAGCCGACCTTGCGCTCGGTGCGGACGGCTTCCTGCGCCCCGGCGACGGTCTTCTCGCGCTTGATCGCCACCGGCAGGATGACGCCCGGGAAGAGCACCATGTTGCGCACCGGCAGCACGAGCAGCATGTCATCGGGCAGGCCCGGCAGCGTCTGGGCCTCGACCTGGGGCTCACCGCTCGCGGGAGTCAACGGGGTCTCGTTCGTGCTCATCCTTTCACCTCGACCCGGTCAGCGCCGGGCCAGCAGCAACTGCAAACAACCATTCGCAAGCTCCTTGGCAACCAGTTCCCACCGCCCCGGCGGCAACGCCAGGCGTCGCTCGAAGCGACCGTGCGGGATCTCGAGCCGCTGGATCGGGGTATTGGCGAGCCGCCGCGGCAGCCGCCGCTCACCCGTGACCACCAGTTCACCGGGACCGCAGAGGATCTCGATGCGCTCCGGCGGGACGCCCGGCAGCGCCACCTCGACCAGGATCTCGCGCTGGTCCCCGTAGACGTCGGCCGGCGGCTCCCAGCTTGGGCGTTGTGCGCTGCCCAGCCGGAAGAACTGCCGCTGCAGGCGCTCGGCCTGCTCCAGCAGGTCCACCGCCTCGCCCCAGATCCAGGCACCGGGATTGCGTCGTGTCATCGCGAGTCCGTCTTGGCCATCCGTGCTGCCTGACGTGGGGGCGCACCGTGCCCGATGCAATGCTCACGGCCGCTGGCGCCCTCTCGGTCGCCCAGGGGTCCGCGCGTGACTGAGACGGTCATTAAAAATAATTAATCGACAATCGGCAGATAAAATATTGACATTAAGTCTGATAAGCAACTTGCTATTGATTATTGATCATTCCCTTCCCCGCTGGATCCCGACCTCTTATGCTGCTGCGGTGCCGCGCCCCGCCCCCGAACGATTCGACGCCAGCTTCTATCGTCGCTTCTATCTGGATCGCCGCACCCGGGTGGTGACCCGCGCAGAGATGACCCGCCGCGCCGACCTGGTCGCGGCGTTCGTGCGCCACGGCGAGTATCGGGTGCGAACGATCCTCGACGTCGGCTGCGGGCTCGGACTGATGCGCAAGGCGCTCGAGCAGCACTTTCCGCGTGCCCGCTACACGGGTCTCGAGGTCAGCCGCTACCTGTGCGAGCGCCACGGCTGGGAGCACGGCTCGGCGGCCACATTCGACAGCCCCCGGCCGTTCGATCTGGTGATTTGCTACGACGTGCTGCAGTACCTGTCCGCCCGGGAGGCCGCGGCGGCGCTGCGCAACCTAGGCCGGCTGTGCGCAGGTGTGCTGCATTTCGGCGTGCTGACGACCCAGGACTGGGAGCTCTACTGCGACCGGACGATCACCGATCGCGACGTCCACATCCGACCGGGGTCGTGGTACCGGCGCCGCCTGGCCCCGGCCTTCATCAATGCCGGATCGGGGATGTTCGTGCGCCGTGGCGCACCGATCCACCTCTGGGAACTCGACCAGGTCGAGGTCTCGAAGTCGCGCAGGCCGGGCTGAGCTTTGGCCGCCCCCGGGCCGGCGGGCCTGTACAATGCGGCCCCTTCGCACAGCACTCCGGTTCCATCGATGCGCCTGACCCCGCTGCGGCTGCTCGTTCCCGTCTTACTGCTTGCGACCCTGGCCGGTTGCAGCACGACGCGCTCCTGTGGCAGCAATACGGAGTACCTGCAGGCCGTGGAACGGCCGCCGCTGCAACTGCCGCCGGAAATCACGCCGACCGAACGGATTTCGCCTCTGGCGATCCCGGCCGTCGACCCGAACCCGTCCGTGCTCGACCCCGTGCCACTGTGCCTCGACGACCCGCCGCGCTTCTTTGCCCGCAAGGGTGCGGCCGCCGATTCGGCCGAGGAAGCCGTACGCGCGTGGGCGGCGGCCTGGGCGGCACGCAAGCCCGACGCGGTGGTGCAGGCGTACTCCCCCGAATTCCAGGCGCCGGGCGAGGGCGGCTCGGCCGCGTTCCTCGAGCAGCGGCGGGAGCAGGTGGCGAGCGGCCGTTCACCAGAGGCGCGTCTCGACGAAGTCGTGGTCACGCCGTCCGGCGCGGACCGCCGTGTGGTCACTTTCGTGCAGCGCTTCGGTGACGGTGCGGTGCGCAAGGAACTTACGCTGGTCCGCGACGGCGCCGCCTGGCGAATCGTGGCCGAGCGCACGCTCGAGGTCCTGTGAGAAACACGGCGCTGCTGAGCAGCATCAGCCTGGCGCCCGGCACGCTGCGGGCGGTCCTGCTCGACCGCCTGACGCGCTCGCTCGGCAAGCACCCGGAGACGGCGACGCAGCGCGACATCTATGACGCGCTCTCGCTGGCCGTTCGCGAGGAACTCGCCGCGCGGTGGCTCGCGACCCAGCGGCGGCTCTCGCAGGCCGGCGTCAAGCGCGTCTGCTACCTGTCGGTCGAATTCCTGCTCGGCCGCTCACTGATCAACGGACTCTCGAGCCTCGACGGCGAGCTGGTCGAAGAAGCGCGCGAAGCGCTGGCCGAACTCGGCTTCGACCTGCAGCGGGTCGCCAAGGAGGAAATCGACCCGGGCCTCGGCAACGGCGGCCTCGGGCGGCTGGCAGCGTGCTTCCTCGACTCGCTCGCCACGCTGCAATACCCGGCCGTCGGCTACGGCATCCGCTACGACTACGGCATCTTCACCCAGGCGATCGACGAGGACGGCCGACAGCGTGAAACGGCGAGCAGCTGGCTCCGTCACCGGATTCCCTGGGAGATCCAGCGCGGCGACGCGCGCTACCTGATCCGTTTCGGCGGTCGCTGCGTCGCTTCGCAGGACGCGCATGGCCAGACCCGTTACCGCTGGGTGGACACCCACAACATCTGGGCGGTCGGCTTCGACCAGCTGATTCCCGGCAACCGCGGCCCGACCGTCAACCACCTGCGGCTGTGGGCGGGGCGCGCGATCGCGCCGTTCGACGTCGAAGCCTTCAACGCCGGCCGGCATGCCGAGGCTTCGGCCGAGGACGTCGAGGCGAAGAACGTCTCGCGCATCCTGTACCCCGACGACACGACGCCCCAGGGCAAGGAGCTGCGGCTCAAGCAGCAGTATTTCTTCGTCAGCGCGAGCCTGCAGGACATGCTCGCGCAGCACCTGGCCGAAGACCGGCCGCTCGAGTCGCTGCCCGACGCGTGGGCGATCCAGTTGAACGATACGCATCCGGCGCTCGCGATCCCCGAGCTCGTTCGCCTGCTGGTGGACGAGCACGAGATCGATTGGGACGTCGCCTGGGACATCACGCGGCGCGTGTTTTCCTACACGAACCACACGCTGCTGCCCGAGGCGCTCGAAGTGTGGCCCGTGGCGTTTTTCGAACGCCTGCTGCCGCGCCACCTGCAGATCATCTACCTGATCAACCGCGGGCTGCTCGACGAGATCTCGGCCCGGCATCCGAACGACCACGAGCGTCGCCAGCGCATGTCGCTGATCGACGAGGGCCACGGCCGCCAGGTGCGCATGGCGCATCTCGCGGTGGTCGCGAGCCACACGGTCAACGGCGTCGCCAAGCTGCACTCCGAGCTGATGCAGCGCACGATCTTCGCGGACTTCGCCGACCTCTATCCGGATCGCTTCACGAACGTCACGAACGGCATCGCAGTACGTCGCTGGCTCAAGCAATCGAACCCGGGCCTCTCCGCGCTGCTCACCGAGCGGCTCGGGCATGCCTGGGAGAATGACCTCGAGGAACTCGAGCGGCTGCGCTGGGCGGCGGACGACGCGGAATTCCGCGGACGCTTCGCGGCGATCAAGGCGGAAAACAAGCGCCTGCTCGCGGAAACGATGCAGCGGCGCGTCGGCATCGACGTCGATCCGGCCTCGTTGTTCGACGTCCAGGTGAAGCGCATCCACGAGTACAAGCGCCAGCTGCTCAACCTGCTTTACGTGGTCACGCGCTACAACCGGATTCGCGCCAATCCGAAGGGCGAATTCGTGCCGCGCACGGTGATTTTCGCGGGCAAGGCGGCGCCCGGCTACACGATGGCGAAAGCGATCATCAAGCTGATCAACAACGTCGCCCGCGTGGTCAATGCCGACAAGGGCATCGAGGGCAAGCTCAAGGTGCTGTTCCTGCCGGATTACGACGTGTCGCTGGCCCAGCGCATCATGCCGGCGGCCGATCTCTCGGAGCAGATCTCGACGGCGGGCATGGAGGCGTCCGGCACCGGCAACATGAAGTTGTCGCTGAACGGCGCGCTCACGATCGGCACGCTCGACGGCGCCAACATCGAGATCCGCGAGCAGGTCGGCGCAGAGAACATCTTCATCTTCGGCCTCACCTCGGACGAGGTCGCGGCCTACCGGCGCCGGGGCTACTCGCCCTCCGAGGTCGCGCGGGCGAATCCGGAGCTGCAGAAGACGCTCGAGATGATCGACGCGGGGTACTTCAGCCCCGGCAACCTCGCCGACGGCAAACCCGTCGTGGACCGGCTGCTGAGCGAGGGCGAGCCGTTCTTCGTGCTGGCCGACTTCGCCGCCTATGCCGCGGCGCAGGACGCCGTGGATGCGCTGTACGCCCAACCGGACGAGTGGCACCGCAAGGCGGTCCTGAATGCGCTCAGCATGGGCATCTTCTCGAGCGATCGCAGCATTCGCGAGTACGCGCAACGGATCTGGCGCATCAAGCCGGTCATTTAGGTAGGGGATATTCTCCTTATTGGGGACATTCTCCTTTTTCGGTCACGAAAAAGGTGAATGTCCCCAATAAGGTGAATGTCCCCAATTTGCTAGACTGCCGTCGTGGCCGCCCAGCCCACACTGTCCACCGCCGACATCGACGCGCTGCTGAACGCGCGTCACCCGGAGCCGCGCTCGCTGCTCGGCTACCATGAATTCCCGCGCGAGGACGACGCGCCGCCGCTCTGCATGGTGCGCGTGCTCGAGCCCGATGCCGAGCGAGTCGAGGTCTGCTGGGACGACGGCGCCGCGCCCGCGCTGCTGCAGCGTATCCACGCCGCGGGTCTGTTCGAGGGTCGTGTGCCCTTCCGCCGCCCGCTGCATCCCTACCGCCTGAACATCCGCTATCGGGACGGCACCGAGGCCAGCAAGCGGGATGCCTATTACTTCGCGCCGCAACTGTCCGACTTCGACCTGCACCTGTTCGGCGAAGGCAATCACTACAGCATCTACTACAAGCTCGGCGCGCACCCGACGGTGCTCGACGGGCTCATCGGCACGCGGTTCGCGGTCTGGGCGCCGAATGCCGAGCGCGTCAGCGTCGTGGGGCCTTTCAATCTCTGGGACGGCCGCAAGCACGCGCTGCAGACGCGCGGCGCGTCCGGCATCTGGGAACTGTTCATCCCCGACGTCGGTCCTGGCACCGCGTACAAGTTCGAGATCCGCACGCGCAGCGGCCGCACGATCCTCAAGGCCGATCCTTACGGTTTCGCGATGCAACTGCGGCCCGGCAACTGCTCGGTGGTCGCCTCGCTCGAGGGACACGAGTGGCAAGACGCGGCATGGATGCAGTCGCGGGCTGCGGGCAATCCGCTCACCCGACCGATCAACATCTATGAGCTGCACCCCGGTTCTTGGCGGCGCGACTACGGCCGCGCGCCGCAGTTCCTCAATTGGAACGAGATCGCCGACGAGCTGATCCCGTACGTGCTCGACCTGGGCTTCACGCACATCGAGCTGATGGGCGTGGCCGAGCACCCGTTCGACGGCTCGTGGGGCTACCAGGTGGTGGGCTACTTCGCGCCGAGCGCGCGTTTCGGCACGCCGCAGGATTTCATGCGCTTCGTCGATCGCTGCCACCAGGCCGGCATCGGCGTCATCATCGACTGGGTCCCGGCGCACTTCCCGCGCGACGAGCACGGCCTGGCCGAGTTCGACGGCACGGCGCTCTACGAGCACTCCGACCCGCGGCTCGGCGAGCACGCCGACTGGGGCACCAAGATCTTCAACTATGGCCGGCACGAGGTGCGCAATTTCCTCGTCGCCAACGCGCTGTACTGGCTCGACCAGTACCACGTGGATGGCCTGCGGGTGGATGCGGTCGCGTCGATGCTGTACCTCGATTACAGCCGCAAGCACGGCGAGTGGGTGCCGAACCGCTACGGCGGCCGCGAGAATCTCGACGCAATCGATTTCCTGCGGCAGCTCAACACCGCGGTCGGGCACTACCATCCCGGCGCGCTGATGTTCGCCGAGGAGTCCACTGCGTTCCCGGGCGTCACGCAACCCGCGCACCTCGGCGGTCTCGGCTTCCACTTCAAGTGGAACATGGGCTGGATGAACGACACGTTGCGTTACGCCGCCCACGACCCGGTACACCGCCGCTACCACCACCAGCTGATCACCTTTTCGTTCGTGTACGCGTGGTCGGAGCACTTCGTGCTGCCGATCTCCCACGACGAGGTCGTGCACGGTAAGGGTTCGCTGCTCGACAAGATGCCGGGCGACGAGTGGCAGAAGCGCGCGAACTACCGGCTGTTCCGCGCCTACATGACCGCGCACCCGGGCAAGAAGCTGCTGTTCATGGGTACCGAGTTCGGCCAATGGCGCGAGTGGCGCGACGAACACTCGCTCGACTGGCACCTGCTCGACGACCCAAAGCACCGCGGGCTGCAGGCGCTCAACCGCGAGCTGAACCGACTCTACGCGAGCCTGCCTGCGCTGCATGCGGGTGACGCGGACCCCGCCGGATTCGCCTGGATCGACCTGCACAACGCCGACCAGAGCGTGTTCTCGTTCCTGCGCCGTGATCCGACGGATCCCGCATCCCCGCCGCTGGTCTGCATCTTCAATGCGACGCCGGTGCCGCGTGACGACTATTGGGTCGGCGCTCCGGAGCCCGGCGTGTACGTGAAGGTCCTCGACAGCGATGCGGCGGCCTACGGCGGCTCGGGATATGCACCGGCTGATCGAATGACGGCCGATGCGCACCCCACGCACGGCTATCCGTTCCGCGTTCGCCTGACGCTGCCACCGCTGGCCGCAGTGATCCTGCGTCCCGATCGTTGAAGGGCCGCGCATGCAACGAAGGTCGTTCGGCCAGACGGGCCTCGCGGTTCCCATCATGGGCTTTGGCGCGATGCAGGCGGGCGACCCGGCGCTGGCCGAGGATTCGGCGGCGCGACTGCTCAACCACGCGCTCGACATCGGGCTCACGCTGATCGATACGGCGCGCTCGTACGGTGTCTCGGAAGAGCGCATTGGCCGGCACCTGGCGCGGCGGCGCGACGAATTTATCCTCTCCACCAAAGTGGGTTACGGCATCGCGGGACTGCAGGACTGGACCTATGACTGCGTCGTCGCCGGTGTGGATGCCGCGCGCGACCGCCTGCGCGTGGACGTGATCGACATCGTTCACCTGCATTCGTGCAGCAGTGACCTGCTCGAGGGCGAAGCGGTGACGAGCGCGCTCGAGCGTTGCGCTGCCGACGGCAAGCTGCGCGTGGCGGCTTACTCCGGCGACGGCTCTCCGCTGCGCTACGCAATCGCGAGCGGGGCCTTCGGCAGCATTCAGGCGTCGCTCAACCTGTGCGACCAGCAGAATCTGCGGCCGCTGACCGAAGCCAGGGCCTGCGGCCTTGGCACGATCGCGAAACGGCCGCTCGCCGGACAGCCCTGGCGGCAGGGCGACCCGTCTGCCGACGCGGTCCACGCGGAATACGGTCGGCGATTCGCCGCCCTGCAGCCCGAATTCGGCTTCGCGACCGACGATTGGGAAGCGCTGGCGCTGCGTTTCGTCGCCTACGAGCCCGGAGTGGACTGCGTGGTCGTGGGCGGCACGAACCCCCGGCACCTCGAGAGCAATCTCGCCGCCGTGCTGGCCGGCCCGCTGGAGCCCGCGCAGCAGGCCTCGATCCGGGGCGCGTTCCGCCGAATCGGATCCGACTGGGTGGGACTCATCTGATGGCGGACCTCCTGCTTCCCGAAGATTCCGCGCCGGCGCCGTATCTCGAATCGGGCGCGCTGCAGCCGCTTGGCGCCAGCCTGGGCTCGCACGGCGTCAATTTTGCAGTGTTCTCCGCGCACGCGCGGCGCATCGAGTTGTGCCTGTTCGATCCGGCCGGCCGCGAAACCGCCCGGCTGGAATTGCCGTCCCGGACGGGCGACATCTGGCACGGATTGCTGCCGGCCGCGTTCGGCGGTGCCGGCACGCTGTACGGCTACCGGGTGCACGGTCCTTTCCAGCCCGCCGAAGGCCACCGTTTCAATCCCGCGAAACTGCTCGTCGATCCCTGCGCACTGGCCCTCGAAGGTGGCCTCACGTGGCACCCGGCGCTGCGCGGCAGCGAGCCGGGCAACGACTGGATTGCCGACGAGACTGACAGCGCGCCCTTCGTGCCGAAGAGCCGCGTCGTCGACACCGCGTTCGACTGGGGCGGCGTGCGGGCACCGAGCGTGCCCTGGCGCGATACGATCATTTACGAGCTGCACGTCAAGGGCTTCACGCAGCGGCACCCGGGCATCCCGGAGCACCTGCGCGGCAAGTACCTCGGCCTCGCGCACCCGGTGGTGATCGACTACCTGCGCAAGCTCGGCGTCACGACGGTCGAACTGATGCCGGTGCAGTCGTTCGTCAGCGAGCAGTTCCTGGTCGAGAAGGGTTTCTCGAACTACTGGGGCTACAACCCGCTCGGCTGGTTCGCCCCAGAGGCCCGCTATGCGGTCGTGGACCCGGTGGTCGAGTTCAAGACCATGGTGCGCGCGCTGCACGATGCCGGGATCGAGGTCGTGCTCGACGTCGTGTTCAACCACACGGCCGAGGGCAACGAGAACGGGCCGACGCTGAGCTTGCGCGGCTTCGACAATTCGACCTATTACCGCCTGTTCCCGTACAACCGGGCGCACTACAAGAATTTCACCGGCTGCGGCAACACGGTGAGCTTCGATCACGCCTCGGTCCGCGGGCTGGTGCTCGACTGCCTGCGCTACTGGACCGACGAGATGCGGGTGGACGGCTTCCGCTTCGACCTTGCGCCGGTCGTTGGCCGCGATGCGAGCGGTTTCAGCCGCAATGCGCCGTTCTTCTCCGCGCTGCGTTCCGACCCCGTGCTCGCCTACGTGAAATTGATCGCCGAGCCCTGGGACGTGGGGCCGGGTGGTTATCAGCTCGGGCACTTCCCGGCGGGGTGGTCGGAGTGGAACGATCGTTACCGCGACACGATGCGCGCGTTCTGGCGCGGCGACCGGCCGCTGACCGGCGCGTTTGCAGAGCGCTTCGCGGGCTCGAGTGACCTGTTCCGCGATCACGGCCGCAAGCCGACGGCCAGCATCAACCTGGTCACCTCCCACGATGGCTTCACGCTGCACGACCTGGTCTCGTACAACGAACGGCACAACGCGGTGAACCTCGAGAACGGCGCCGATGGTCACTCCCACAACCTGAGCTGGAACTGCGGCGTCGAGGGCCCGACCGACGACCCGGGTGTGCTCGCGCTGCGCGCGCGCCAGGCGCGCAACCTGCTGGCGACGCTGTTCCTGTCGCAGGGCGTGCCGATGCTGCTCGCGGGCGACGAGTTCGGGCATTCGCAGTCCGGCAACAACAACGTGTACTGCCAGGACAATGAGCTCGCGTGGCTCGACTGGAGCCTGCTCGAGAAGAACGGCGACCTGCTGCAATTCGTGCGGCAGCTGACGGACCTGCGCCGCTCGCGACTGTGGCTGCGCCGGGACACGTTCCTGAAAGGCACGCGCCGTGCGGCCGCGTCACGCGACATCGCGTGGCTGCATCCCGCCGGCCGCGAAATGACCGCGCAGGACTGGAACGACGACTCGCTGCGTTGCCTCGCGCTGCAGATGAGCGGCGTGGTCGACTCGCGCGCGGGAACCGAGGCGGACCTGCTGGCCGTGTTCAATGCCGACGACGCGCCGGTTCAGCTGCTGCTGCCGCAGGTGGCGCACGGCGATGCCTGGCAAGTCGTGCTCGATACCAGTCTTATGGATCCGCAGTCTGGGCCGCGCGTTTTGCGGTGCAACGAGGTGCTGAGGCTCGAGGCGCGCAGCACGATGCTGCTGGAATCGCGCGAATAGACACAAGCTATACAAGTTTTCCGACTCTTGCAGAGCGGCGCACTTTAGTGGCATCGTCCGGCTCAGTCCGTACCCACAAGACACCAAGACGGCGTCGGACTGCGCAGCACCGTCCGAGTACACAGGGGAGTGCTCTCGTTTGGACGTGACGACTGACGAATTTCGTGACGGCGTCTTGCTGGCGTCGTCACCGGCCATCGCAGGCCGGAACGCTGGCAACGCTGCCGTCAAACCGTATTCCGCCGAATGACCAGGAGTGGCTCCATGTCGCGCTCTTTCCGTGACCTGTTGAAGTTTTCCGTGCCTGTTTTCCTCTCGGCTGCGCTGCTCTCGGGTTGCGGCAGCGGCGGCAGTGGCTCTGCCGACCTCGGACAGGGTCCCTCGGCGGAGTCTCCGCCGCCACCGGTTACGGTGACGGAAACGTTCAATTTCACGGCCTCACTGTGCTGCTTCCAGGTCGGTACACCGCCGATACATGCGTTGTTCCGGGACGGCGAGGCACGGGGCACCGGCGCGTGGATCATCCCGGCGGGCCGGACTGCCTCGGTGGACTTCGGCACGCCGGCCGACGCGGTGCGGTTCTCGACCAAGGACAACTACACGGTTGCCGCAGCCAGCACTTCGGGCGCCTCCAAGCAGACCTTCCTGCCGAGTGGCGCGCAGAAGGTCGATGCACCGTTTGATACTGCCATGTACGTGCGCGGCAGCGTGCGCGGCGACTGGGCCGTACTGCCGGAGAACCAGCTGACAGAGGTCAGCGACAACGTGCTGGCGGTGACTATGCCGCTCGCGCCGGGCGACTACTTCTTCAAGATCGCAGACGCCGGCTGGACCGGCGAAACCAACTGCGGCGGTTCCGAGAACCCGACGCCGGTCCCGCTGGGCGCCGCCTTCACGCTCGGCTGCAGCAACGGCTCGCAGAACCTCGCGATCACCATCGCAGCGGCGGGTGACTACAAGTTCACCTTCAACGCGACCGGCGCCGACAAGGGCGCGCCCAAGATCACCGTCGCCAAGGACACCGGCGGCGGTGGTGGCGGTGGTGGCGGGGAGCCCGAGGACAGCACCATCATCCGCATCTACGCCAAGGATGTGCTGACCGCTGCCTCGCAGTCGACCCTGCTCAAGACGATCAAGGGCACAGGTTCGCTGTCGGTTGACGAGGTGCGCCAGGGTGGTGCGACGCGCATCACGCGTATCGAGATCGAGAACACCGGCGCCGCCGGCGCCATCGGCGTCGAGGACTTCACCTGGACCTCGAATCCGCAGTTCGCGCCGCCCAGCGTCGCCGTCGACATCCATTACACGCGCCCGGCGGCCAGCACTGCCGGCACGCAGATCACGGTCGACGGCAAGACGTACGCCTGCACCCCGCTGCCCACCGGCGTCGGCTGCATCGCGCGCGCCGTGTCGGTCGTGCCGTTCGCGAACACGATCATGTCCGTCGCCAACGCCGACGGTACTAAAGAGTCGATCACGTTCAACGCGTTCGGTGGACAGCCCGTGTATGCCTACTCCGGCAGCCCGGTCGCCCGCACCGGAACCCCTGGCGAGCCCGGCAAGCCGGCGGCTGTTCCGCGCGGCACGCAGGAAGTTATCCTGTTTTACCGCCGCGACGACGACAACTACACGGGCTGGGGCGTGCACCTGTTCCCGCAGGACCCGGCCACCCCCGAATGGACCACCTGGGCGCAGCCGCACCCCTTCGAGGGCGTGGACCCGGTGTGGGGCGCCTACTTCCGCATCGCGCTGCCCGGCAAAGAGAACCCGAAGTACAGCGCGAATCCGCCCACCCTCGACGCCTTTCCGAATCGCCTAGGCTTCATCATCCATAAGGGTGATATCAAGGATCCGGGTCCGGACCAGACGATCGAGATCACACAGAGCGGCACGAGCGTGTTCGTCGTTTCGGGAGTGAACGACGTCAGTTCAGTGCCGCCTGATGGCGGCACGACGTTGCGCATCGGCGGTGCCGCCGCGCACTGGGTGGACCAGGGCACGCTGCTGTGGAACCCGCCGGACGGCGTCACCAAGGTCGAGCTGCTGTATTCGCCAAACGCATCCATCAACGTGGGCCTGCAGGGGATCACCGGCACCTACGAGACGATTCCGCTCACCACGGGCACGAATCCGCAGCCGGCCTTCAACAAGCAGCTGCATACGCTCAAGGCCTGGGCGCTGCCCGCTACGGCGACGGCCAAGGCGAAGGACTTCGCCCGCGGTCAGCTGATCGCGATCGGTCGCAACGCCAAGAACGAGACGGTGATCGGCACGCTGGTACAGGCCGCCGGCGCGCTCGATGCCATCTACGCAACGGACGCCTACGGCAAGACGCTGGGCGTGAGCTACAACGCCGGCGTGCCGTCGCTCGCCGTCTGGGCGCCGACCGCGCTCAAGACCCCGGGCGTGACGGTCAACGTCTACGACGGCAACGGCACCAAGATCGAGAGCAAGCCCATGACGCTCGACGAAGCCTCGGGCGTCTGGAGCGTGGCCGGCACGGCGGCGTGGAACCGCAACTTCTACACGATCTCGCTGCAGGTCTACTCGTATGTGACGAACTCCATCGTCACCAACGAGGTCACCGACCCGTACTCTGTCAGCCTCTCGACCGACAGCGTGCGCAGCCAGTTCGTGGACCTGAACGACGCCGACCTCAAGCCGGGCGCGCCCGGCGACTGGGATGCCTTGACGATGCCTGCGCTCGAGGCGCCTGAGGACATCGTCCTCTACGAACTGCACGTGCGGGACTTCAGTATCTATAAGAGCAATCCGAACGACGACAACTCAGACGGACTCGCTAATGCCGATCGCGGCAAGTTCACCGCGTTCGCGGATCAGGACTTCATCGGCATGCAGCACCTGAAGAAGCTAGCGGATGCCGGCCTGACCCACGTGCATGTCCTACCGGCGTTCGACTTCGCGACCGTCAGGGAGAACCCGGCCGATCAGGTCAACCTCGATGACCCCGTCTCGAAGCTGTGCGCAGCGAACAGCGCTGCGGCCGGCCTGTGCATCACGGACGCGGGCAAGACCATCCGCAAGGCGATGGAGGACGCGGTCGCCGCCAAACAGCTCGACCGGCCGCAGCAGATCACCGAGTGGATGCGCGACCTCGACGGCTTCAACTGGGGCTACGACCCGCTGCATTTCGGTGCGCCGGAAGGCAGCTATTCGACCTACCAAAATGGTGTGGGCCCCAACGGCGAAGGCCGCGTCAGGGAGTTCCGGGCGATGGTGAAGGGACTGCGAGACGCCGGCCTGCGCACGGTGATGGACGTGGTCTACAACCACACCAACGCGTCAGGCCAGAACGGCCGCGCGGTGCTCGACCGCCTGGTGCCGGGCTATTACCACCGGCGCGACATCACGAGCGGCAACGTCGAGAAGAACTCCTGCTGCGACGACACCGCGACCGAGTTCAAGATGATGGAAAAGCTGATGATCGACACGGGTGTCATGTGGGTGCGTGACTACAAGATCACCGGCTTCCGCTTCGACATCATGGCGTTCCATTCGCTCGAGTCGATGAAGAAGTTCCAGGACGCAGTGAAGGCCGTGGATCCGACCGTGTACATCTACGGCGAGGGTTGGAACTTCGGCTCGGTGAAGGACGACGCGCGCTTCGTGACGGCCCGCCAGGCCAACCTCGGCGGCACCGGCATCGGCAGCTTCAGCGACCGCATCCGCGACCCGGTCCGCGGCGGCGGGCCGTTCGACAGCGGCGCCCAGCACGTCCAGAACCAGGGCTTCATCTCCGGCTGGTTCTATGCGCCGAACTCGGCCAACAGCGGCAGCCCGGCCGAGCGCGACGCCCTCATCAAGGACTCGGACAACATCCGTGCCTGGCTGGCCGGCGGCCTCGCCGGCTACCGCTTCCAGAACGCGGAAGGCAACGTGGTCACTGGAGCGAACATCGACTATCGCGGGCAGCCGTCCGCGTACACCGCGGACCCGCAGGAGGCGATCAACTACGCCTCCAAGCACGACAACGAGACGATCTGGGACCTCAGCCAGTACAAACACGCCACGGGCACGGCACTCGAGGAGCGGGTGCGGGCCGACAACGTCGCCACCTCGGTGATCATGCTGGCGCAGGGCGTGCCCTTCATCCACGCGGGCACCGAGCTGCTGCGCTCGAAGTCGATGGACCGCAACTCGTATGACTCCGGCGACTGGTACAACGCGATCGACTGGAGGACGAGTCCAGAAGTAGGCACCAGCAACTGGAACAAGGGCCTGCCGCGTGCCGCGGACAACGCCGCGAGCTACGACCAGATCCGGAACGTCATCCTGGACGTGAACGCGGTGCAGGCCCCGGAGTCGCGCGAGGCCGCGCTCGCGAACTTCAAGGAAATGCTCGAGCTCCGTAAGAGCTCGCTGCTGTTCCGTCTGCGCACGAAGGCGCAGATCGACCAGCGCGTGAGGTTCTACAACACGGGTCCGTTCCAGATCCCGGGCGTAGTCGCCATGGGCATCGACGGTTGCGCAGAGACCAACTTCGCGCCCGAGGACGCCGCGCTGATGGTGATTTTCAACGCCTCCGATGACCCGCGCACGCTGCAGCTCTTCACCGGCGAGACCTGGGCACTGCACCCAGTGCACGCCGCTTCGGCGGACGCGGTTGTGAAGACGGCGAGGCACGGCGCTGGCGGGTTCGTCGTCCCGGCGCGCACGACGGCGGTGTTCGTTCGCACGGCGCCGGCGCAGTCGACCTGCTCGCCGTACCCGGTGGACATGTTCGTGCGCGGCTCGTTCAACAACTGGGCGAATCCGCCGCCCGCGAACTACAAGCTGCAGTTCCTGGGTGGCACGAGCCTCGCAGTGTCGGCGCCGGTCGGCACGACGGGGAACCACGAGTTCAAGATCGCAGACGCTGGTTGGTCGGCTGCGACCAACTGCGGGGTGGGCCCGAACGGACTCAGCGACGTGCGACTCGGCGTGCCGATCACGCTCACCTGCGCGGACGGCACGGGCAATCTCAAGATGAGCGCACCGAGTGCTGGCAACTACACGTTCGCCCTGAACGCCGCGAGCCCCGCTACCCCGGTGCTAACGGTGTCGAAGACGCCGGCCTTCTCGGTGCCGATCTTCGTCCGCGGCGTCGTCGCCGACTGGAGCGACAGCGCAGCGAATCTCATGACGCCTGCAGTCGATGCGAACCTGTACAGGGCCGTGATCAATGTGGCGACGGCGGGCGTTGACGCCAACGGTTTCAAGATCGCGAGCAGCGATTGGGCGACCGTCGACTGCGGATCGGCGAACACGCTCACCATCGGTACCCCGCTCACGCTGGTGTGCAACGCGGCCGGCAACGGCAACATCGCGGTGACGTGGCCGAGCACCGGCCTCTACCTATTCGCGCTTGACACGACCAACCCGGCTGCGCCACTCCTGACCGTCGATAAGGTACCGGTTGACGTGCCGGTGTTCGTGCGCGGCATCGGCGGCGACTGGACCGACGCGGCCGCGAACCAGATGAGCTACGTCGGTGGCGGCATCTGGTCGCTCAACAAGGCGGTCGCGGCCACCGCGAATGAGTTCAAGGTGGCGAGCAGCGACTGGGCGACCGTGAACTGCGGTGCTGGAGCGGCCGGCGACACGGTGACGGTCGGCACGCCGCTCGCGGTGGCCTGCGGCGACGGCACCGGCAATCTCAAGCTGACGCCGGCGAGAGCGGGCACCTACACCTTCCGGTACAGGCGGGACACGTCGGCGGCGGGCGAGGTGACCGTGACCGGCCCATGACGGCCGAACGCTGATTGATCCACACTAGACGGCCTGGCATCCGCAAGGGTGCCAGGCCGATTCTTTCCCGACGGGCAGATGTTGGTGGGCCGAAGCAGCCGAACAAAACGCGCGACGCGCGACGCGGAGCGATCCGCGGAGACCGGCTCAGATCGGCCCCCACGCGACCGCGCGCCACCAAGGCGCCTGCTGATGTGGCTGATCATGCTCACGTTGCCGCTTCTGCTGCTCGGCGGCACGGAGCTCGCGCTGCGTCTCGCAGGCTACGGCCAGGATCGCGCGCCGCTGTTCATCGCGAGTCCGCAGCAACCGGCGTTCCTGCAGGCCAATCCGCGTGTCGTGGAACGATTCTTCACCGACCCCGCGCAGGCACCGTCGGTGAGCATCGAGACGGCGTACTTCCCGGCGCAGAAGCCGCCGGGCATCTTCCGGGTCTTCGTACAGGGCGAGTCAACCACCGCAGGCTTTCCCTACGGCCTCGGCGCGGCCCTCGCGGGCGTCATCGACCAGCGACTGGAGCGCGAGTACCCGGAGCGTGAGATCGAGGTGATCTCGACCGCGATGGCGGCAGTGAACTCCTACGCGCTGGTGGACTTCGCCGACGAAATCCTCGCACAGCAACCTGACGCCGTGATGATCTATGTCGGGCACAACGAGTTTCTCGGCATCCTGGGCGTTGGCTCGACCATGCGACTTGCCTCGACGCCTGCCCTCACGCGCGCCTTCCTTGCGGTGCGCGACTGGCGACTGTTCCAGTTGATGAGCCGCGTCTACGCGCGGATGCGACCGGCCGCTGCGGCGCCGCAGTCCGCCGCGGGCGATTCGCTAATGGCGCGCGTCGCCGGGCAGCGCTCAATTCCACTGGGCTCGGAGACCTATCGCCGCGGCGTCGCGCAGTTCGAGGAGAATCTCGGCCGGCTGCTGGCGAAATACAGGGCCGCACGGGTGCCCGTCTTCATCGGCACCGTCGTGAGCAACGAGCGCGACCAGGCACCGCTCGCGGTGCTGGCCGACGCCGAGAGCGAAGCCGCGGGTGCCGCGAAGACCGCGTACCACGCCGCACAGGACTCGGAGTCCGCCGGCAACTACGATGCGGCGCGAGAGGGCTATGAATGGGCACGTGACCTCGACCCGCTGCGGTTCCGCGCACCGTCCGAACTCGGCGAGGTGATCCGACGCGCGGCGGCCGCAAACGATGCAACGGTGGTGGACGTGTACGCAGCCTTTGCTGCCGCAAGCGAGCACGGTCTGGTCGGCGACCGGCTGCTGCTCGAGCACGTGCACCCGAATCTCGATGGCTACTTCCTGCTTGCGGATGCGTTCCGCGACGCGCTGGTTGCCTCGAACCTGATCGGCTCACCGACCACCGCCATCAGCGAGGCAGAGGCCCGCGAAGGCATGCCAGTGACCGAGGTTGATCGCTATTTCGGGGACTACAAGGTCGCACTGATCAAGTCCGGCTGGCCATTCGCGCCGACGCTCACGCAGCCGACGCTGCCGCCCGCGCGGTCGGAGGGCGAGCGACTGGCGCAGGAACTCTACCACCAGCGCATCACTTGGCCGGCGGCACAGGATGCGCTGCGCCAGTACTACCGCGCCGTGGGTGACGTCCGCGGCTACGCGCACGTCACGGCGATCCTCGCCGACGCCTTCCCGTTCACCGGCGCCCTGCAGTTCGAGACGGCCGCGGCGCTCATCGAGCAGGGCCGTCCGCGCGAAGCCCTGCGCTACTCCCGCCGAGCCGTCGAACTGCAGCAACGCGATGTCAACAGTTGGCTGGTGCATGCGCACGGGCTGCTGCTCACGGGCCGCGGGCCCGACGGCCGCGCGGCGCTCGAGCAGGCGCTCGCGCTGGAGCCCGGAAACCCCACGGCACGCAGGGTGCTGGACGAACTCGGAGCGGAGTGAACCGATGCGCGTGACCAAGCAGACCGACCGCTACGTGATCCTCGACGACGTGCTGCCGCCGGAGCAGTTCGAGCTGATGGTCGAGTATGCAGCTCGCAACGACTACGCGCGCAACCCGCGCTGGATCAAGCCCTGGGACCTCGGCGACGAGATGCCCTGGCAAACCGGCGAGACGGTGTACACGCGCGGCATGGCGCTGCACGCGCAGGATCCCCGCAAGGCTTATCCCACCGGCCTGGCCGTGGACCTGCTGATCAAGAGGATCCTCGACTCGAAGTTCTATCGCGAACGCGTTCCGGATACCTACGTCACCGCCCGCACGTACCTCCACCCGCCCGGCTCTGGTCTCGACTGGCACGACGACGAGGGCCGCTTCGCAGGCGCGTACACCTACTACGTGCACCCGCGCTGGCATGCGTCCTGGGGTGGCGAGCTGATGATCGTCGAAGATGTGCTCGGACGGACGCTGCTGCCCGGGAAGCGGCACATGCGCGACGGTCGCGTCGAGACGGTCGAGGGGATTTGGGACGTGCTCACCAAGGACGACCTGTCCGAGCTGCTGATGAACGGTGCGACCAGCACCGAGTTTGTGTTCGCGAAGCCGAACCGGCTGGTGTTCATGCTGGGCGGCGTCTGGCATCGCGTGAACGTCGTGAAGCGCAATGCGCCGTTCGCGCGTGCAGCGATCGCCGGCTTCTTCCTCGGCGACGACGATCAGCAATCGTTCTGGCGGTGAGCTTGCGGCGCTGGGTCGCTCAACCTGCACGCTTTCATTTTCGCGTACGGCCCGGTTGCGCCCGGGTTGCCGCCTTCCGGGGCGTGTCCGGTAGGACGCCGTGGACCCATCCATGGGGGCTCGCGGCGCGGC
>Ga0316622_100000776_pt1 | contig 19579 bp, 16 predicted proteins | sample OWC_Aug_OW2_C1_D_FD_207646 | JGI IMG/M metagenome (GOLD analysis project Ga0316622, IMG submission 207646) | Wetland soil microbial communities from Old Woman Creek delta, Ohio, United States - OWC_Aug_OW2_C1_D5_C | ecosystem: Environmental > Terrestrial > Soil > Wetlands | place: USA: Ohio... | reverse complement strand
TTCGTGATGGGGTACGTCGAAGGACGCGTGCCCTCGGATGTGCCGCCGTATACCCAAGCCGGCTTCATCGTCGAAGAGGCGACGGCGGCCGAACGGCGCCGTGTCATCGAGAGTGGGCTCGAAGCGCTGGCGCGGATCCATCGCATCGACTGGAAGATCGCGGATCTCGGCTGGCTCGTGCCGCAGGACCAAGCGCCCGGCCTGCGCTGGCAGCTCGCGCTCTACGCTGATTATGCGCGCGACCTGTTGCAGGGGCGCGCGCATCCGATCCTCGAGCCGGCGTTCGATTGGCTTGCCGCGCACTTGCCGGGCGAGGGCGACCTCGGGCTCAGCTGGGGAGATGCGCGCATCGGCAACATGATCTTTGCCAACTTCGAGTGTGCCGCAGTCACCGACTGGGAGGCCGTCGCGCTTGGCCCACCGGAGCTCGATCTCGGCTGGTGGCTGATGTTCGACCGCTTCGCTCATGAGGGAACCGGTGCCGCGCGACTGGAAGGAATGCCGAGCCGAGATGAGCAGAAAGCCTGCTACGGAGCGCTCAGCGGCCGCCGCGTAGGCGACACGCACTACTTCGAGGTCTTTGCGGCGGCGCGGTTCACCGTCGTGATGATCCGGAACGGGGATCGTTTCACCGAGTCGGGGCGAGTCCCGCCCGAGATGAATCTGGCGATTCACAACCCGGCCACGCAGGTGCTCGCTGATCTGCTCCAAGTTCCCTACCGCTGGACCGACCCGCCACGGTGAGCGAATTGGGGGTCAATCCTCCAGCTTGAAGACGCGCCGCGCGTTGTCGCGCAGAAACTTCGGCCAGACGTGGTCGCGGAAGGGCACGTGCGGCATCTCGGCGAAGATGCGCTCGAGCGAGAGGCCCATCGGGAAGTAGCCCGCGTACATGATCTTGTCGGCGCCGCGCGTGTTCGCGAAGTCGATGATGTCCTTCGGGTAGTACTTGGGCGCAAAGGCGCTCGTCATGTAGTAGAGGTGCGGCCACTTCAGCATCAGCTTCACGGCGAGCGCGGTCCAGGGCTCGGCACCGTGGCGCATGACGACCTTGAGCTCGGGGAAGAACCAGCACACCTCGTCGATCAGTTCGACGTGTTGTGCGGCCATCGGCAGCCGCGGGCCCGGCACGCCCGCGCAGACGCAGATCGGGATGTCGAGCTCCACGCACTTGGCGTAGATCGGGTAGAACTTCTTGTCGTTGATCGGCACCTGCGGGCAGAGCCCGCACGGGAATGCGGTGACGGCCTTCAGTCCGAAGCGCTCGTGCAGGGCCACGATCTTGCGCACCTCGTCCATGCCCTCGTTCGGGTTGCACTCGTAGCTTGCGAAGAAGCGGTCCGGGTACTCGCGCAGCGCGCGGATCGTGGACTCCGCCTCGGTGCTGACGCCGATCATCCCGCGCGCAACGCCGTGCTTGTCCATCTCGGCGACCAGGAGCTTCAGGAAGTCGGCGCCGGGCTGGAAGCCCGGGATCTGCTGGAACATGTACTCGGCCGGCATTTTAAACAGCTGGCGGCTCTCTTCGTCGCGCAGCAGCGGCTTCATGAAGTCGTACCACTTTGCGGCGTCATCGGTCGGAATGGCCAACATGAGGTCGATCACTCGGATTCCTGTCGGCATCGGCATGGTCGTCGCCTCCCTTCGCGCGCGTTTGCATCCATGCCACGGCGGGGAAGGAAAACGAAGCACCTGCCTCTCGCTTGTTGTTGATTCTGGCAACGGGGGAGGGCGCCGCCGGCCTTGCGCTTCCCGTCCTGCCCTGCCTATCTGGATTGGAATCAGGCTGCCGACGGGTCCGTTGCGGCGTGGAAAGCGGCCAGTCGCGTCTTGCCGTCAGCTCTGCAAGACTGAGTTCGATACGAAGCGGCGCAGCGGGCCGGCCTTGGCAAGAACACCGACGGAGGAAGAGCAGTGCAGCAACAGCGCGAGGAGACGGGGGCCAAGAACAGCGAGGTGGCCCGGCCGCCGGCGTCGAGGCGTGACCTCGCGGACTTGAAGGAGCGCCTCGAGCACTGGATGGCATGCCAGCTGCCGGCCGGAGCCGAGCCTCGGGTATCGGGCTTGGAGGTGCCGGCCTCCAACGGGATGTCGACGGAGACGGTGCTCTTCGACGCAACGTGGCGGGAAAACGATCGCACACGGGCGGAGTCGCTCGTCGCCCGTGTGGCGCCGGACGCGTCAACCGTGCCGGTGTTCCCGGTCTACGACCTCGACCGCCAATTCCAGGTGATGCGGTTGGTGGCAGCCCTCACGTCGGTGCCGGTCCCGCGGGTGTACTGGTCCGAGCCCGACAGCGGTCCGCTCGGCACACCGTTCTTCGTGATGGAACGGGTGGAAGGACAGGTCCCGCCCGACGTCATGCCGTACAACTTTGGCAGCTGGCTGAGCGACGCCACGGCTGCCGAGCAAACCAAGCTGCAGGAGTCCAGCGTCGGCATCTTGGCCAAGCTGCACGCCATCGAGAATGCGGAGGAGAAATTCGCCTTCTTGAACTCGAAGCGTCCGGAGGCGACGCCGCTCCGGCGTCATGTCGCCGAACAATGGTCCTACTACGAGTGGACCGCGGATGGGCTGCACCTGCCGGTGATCGAGCGGTGCTTCGCCTGGTTGCAGGATCACTGGCCGCGCGACGAAGGACCGACAGTGTTGAGCTGGGGCGACGCCCGGATCGGCAACGTCATGTACCGGCAGTTCGAACCGGTCGCCGTGTTCGACTGGGAGATGGCCTCGCTCGGCCCGCGCGAGCTGGATCTCGGGTGGTTCATCTTCCTGCACCGTTTCTTCGAGGACATTGCCGCCAACATGGGTCTGCCGGGCATGCCGCATTTCCTCCGGCGCGATGACGTCGCCGCGACGTACGAGTCCCTGACCGGCCACATACCCCGCGACCTCGACTTCTACACGATGTACGCGGCCCTCCGGCACGGGATCGTCATGTGCCGGATCCAGCTTCGCGCCATCCACTTCGGGCAGGCCACGATGCCCGACGACGTCAACGACCTCATCATGCACCGGCCGACGCTGGAGCGCATGCTGGCCGGCACCTATTGGCGCTGAACCCGCCCAGATTCACTTCCAGCTTGAAGTCAGCGGGCGTTCACGTCATCAAGACCCGAATTGGGAGAGGGGAACTGAGACATGATCAAGACGAGGTTCACGGAAGAGTTCGGGGAGTACTCCCAGGCAATCGTCGAGTCCGGAGTGAAGATCGCCGAGACGGCCGGACGCAACCCGGAGCCGTGCCTTCAAGAACAGTGTGGCGGACGAGGTCGTGCGGCGGATCGTCTCGGAGGCGGCGGTGCGATCATCCACGAGCGGCTGGATGTGATGGCGGTGCGCTGAGCCGCCCAGTCGGACTCGATTCGCGGCGACGTGGCGCCGCGGTGTGCGCCGTTCGATCATTCCCGGCATGTTGCTGCAGCGGCTTCTCGGCTCGTTCCGCATCGCCTACCTGCCCGTGTTGGTGACGTACTTCGCGTACGGCGCCAGCGCCATCACGGGCGTTGCGCTGCTCTACCTGCAGAAGACGACCCTCGATCTGACGCCGGCGGAGGTGGCGCACGTGGGGTTCTGGGCGGGGCTGCCGTGGGCCACGAAGATGGTCGCCGGCGCGGCGTCGGACCGTTTTCCGCTCTTCGGCAGCCGCCGTCGGCCGTATCTCTTCCTCGGAGCCGTCCTGTCGATGCTCGGGTACGCCGCACTCGCGACGGCGGTCGATTCGAAGAGCGCCTACCTGGGCGCCACCGTGATCATCGCCCTCGGCTTCATGATTCAGGACGTCGTCGCCGATGCCTTGAGCGTCGAGGTTGCGCGCTCCGAGGAGGAGACGGCCCAGATCCAAACGCTCGGCCGCATGGCGCTGCTGGTGGGCAGCATCAGCGTGGGATACCTGAGCGGCGTCCTCGCTGAGAGCCTCGGGCCGCGCCGCGTGTGCGCGCTCGCGACCGCCCTTCCCGGTCTCGTGGCCGTCGTGGCGCTGCTGGTCCGCGGGGCGGAGCGGACCGACTCTGCTCGCGGAGGCGGAGCACTCACAGGCCACCATGCGGAAACGATCATGCTGATCGGACTCCTGTATGCCGGGCTGAGCGTCCTCCTCGAGTGGTTCGAGGTGCCGCGCGCCCAGGAGCTGATTCTCATCCTCTCCGGCGTCCTGATCGCCCTGCTGCTGCGCCAGGTGGGCATCTCGCGCCCCGTCGTCGTGGCCGCCGGCGTCATCTTCCTCTTTCGCTCCACCCCCGGGGTGGGACAGGGGTACAGTTACTGGGCCATCGACGGCCTCGGGTTCGATGAGCGGTTCCTCGGACTGCTCGCGCAGGTGAGCTCGGTGCTGAGCCTCCTCGGCCTGGTCGTCTTCCGCCGGGCGATCACCACCCGGCCGGTGAGCGTGACCCTGAGTTGGGTGATCGTGGCCGGCACCGTGCTCTACCTGCCGAACATTGGGCTCTTCTACGGGCTCCACGAATGGCTCGGCGTAACCGCCCGCACGCTGGCGTTCATCGACACCACGATTTCGGCGCCGCTCAATCAGCTGACCATGGTGCCCATGCTCGTGCTCATCGCCAAGACCGCGCCGCGCGGCGCCGAGGCCACGATGTTTGCGATCATGGCCTCGCTGATGAACCTCGCCCTCTCGGCGAGCGAGCTGTTCACACGCTATCTCAACACGGCGTTCGCCGTGACCCAGCAGGACTACTCGAACCTCGGCAAGCTGATGGTGACGGTGCTGTTCCTCGGCCTGCTGCCGCTGCTGGCGATTCCCCTCCTCCGCCGCCACGAATCCCTGCTGCATGGCGAGCACGCCCAGGCGTGATCCCAGGTCGGCAGGGTGGAAGGCCCCAGCGGGGTGGCGTCGGCGGCGACCCGTGGTGACGGTGCGTCAGGACGAGCCTGGCGCCGGCTGGCCATGAGCGCTTGCAGGATGGGTCCTCGACATGATCTCTTGCCTCACCGCACCGGAATGGGGTTCGCTGCAGACCACGTGATCCATGTCTCGGTGACTCTCTCCGCGTGCAGCGGAGGTCTGCTGATTTCGTTCGGGGGAGAAAGGGAAGAATCATGAAGCGGAAATTTCGAATCCTTTTCAGCGTCGCCCTGGCGGGTCTGCTGGCGGGGTCTGCACAGGCGGCCGAGCCGGCGCCCGCGGACGGGCTGAAGCCGGGCGACGTGCTGAACCAGTCGAACTGGCAGAAGGCCGAAGGGTTGCTCCCGCCGGAGATCTTGAAGCACTACCAGACCGGCGAGTACGCGAACCCCATCGTCGACTGGCCCGCGGACCTGGTGGTCTGGCCGCCGGATTTTCTCGAAGGCTGCCAGCGGAACGAGGGACGCTTCGCCATCGGCGAACAGGGCGAGATCATCGACAAGGCGACGGGCAAGCAGCCCGAACGGATCATCGGCCATCCCTTTCCCACCATCGATCCGGCGGATCCCGCGGCCGGTGCCAAGATCATCTGGAACTTTCTCTATCGCACCTGGTACTTCGGCAACGCGCACAACGACTCGCAGCTCCTCTGGATCGGTCCGAACGCCGTCGAGCGGCGCTCCGACATCGACTCGAACTGGCAGCCATTCGAGGGCGTTCCCGAGCGGGAGCTTCCCCCCAATCCGCAAGGTTTCCGCTACCGCAACCTCACGTTCGCCAAGACCCCGGCGGACCTGAACGGCATCGCGGCGCTGACGTGGCGCTACCAGGAACCGGGAAAGCGCGACTCGAGCTGGACCTACGTGCCCGCCCTGCGCCGGGTGCGAGCAGTCAGCCCGGCCAACCGTTCGGACGGCTTTCTCGGTTCGGACATGGCCCAGGACGACGGCCCCTTCTTCGACGGCAAGGTCGAGGACTTCACGTGGAAGCTGATCGGCGAAGGCGATCAACTGCGCTTTGCAGACCCCCTGAACCTTCAGGGGAAGCACGAATCCGTCTGGTTGCCGGGCGGCGGCTGGCGCACGAACTGGCCGGAGTTGCAGTTTCTCGGGTACATGGATCCGAACTGGAAGGGGGTCGCTTGGGCACCAATCGGCGCGGCGCTCGCGAAGCGGCGGCACTGGATCATCCAGGCCGTGCCGAAGGACAAGTACTACATGTTCGGCCGGCTGGAGATGTACGTGGACAAGATCACGTTCCAGGGAGCGTGGAACCGCAAGTTCGACTGGCGGGGTGAACTGCTGAACAGTTTTCAGGTGCTGTCGTATCTGACGCTTGCCGACAAGCGGCCGGACGGCGGCATGGACTACAACCAGGGATCGAACATGTCGTTCATCTGCGTCGAGAGCATCAGGCGAACTCAGGCCACTCTGGCCGGCATCAAAACGAATCCGAAAGGCGGCTTCGATCTCCGGATGCAGTTTGCGCCGGACTTCTTCGAGATCAGCTCCCTGGGGCGCCATGGGAAGTGAGCCGGAAGCGCTCGACGCCGAGCGCGACCTGGCGTTCGCCATCGCGGCGGCGCGCTCAGCCGGCGATCGCGTGATGGCGCTGCGCGCCAGCGGCCGATGGCAAGGGGAGATGCTCGCCGACGTTGGCGACCAGGCCGCCGACGGCTTGCTGCAGGGCCTGATCCGCGGGCGCTACCCCGACGATGGGCTGCTGAGCGAGGAGACGGCGGACTCACCCGACCGGCTGTCCCGCCACCGCTGCTGGATCGTCGATCCGCTCGACGGCACGCGCGAGTTCAGCGAGTTGCGCGAGGACTGGGCCGTCCACGTCGCGCTCGTCCTCGACGGCCGCTGCGCCCTCGGCGCGGTCGCGCTGCCCGCGAGCGGACACGTGCTGTGGGGCGTGGCGATCGCGGGGCGCGAGCGCGCCGGTCTGGAGGGCAACGGCCGGCTGCTCCGCGGCGACGACCCGGGGCCCGCCACGCCACGGGTGGTCGTCTCGCGCAGCCACACACCCGACTGGGTCGGACGCTTCTGCGAGCATCTCGGCGCGGGGCCGCCGCTTCCCTGCGGCAGCGCGGGGTACAAGACGGCGCGCATCGTGCTCGGCGAGGCCGACGTGTACGTGCACAAGACCGGCCTCAAGGAGTGGGACACCTGCGCCCCCGAGACGGTGGCGCGCGCGCTCGGTTGGACCGCGTGCCGGCTGCGCGGCGACGAGCACCGTTACAACCAGCCCGATCCGCGCAATCACGAACTCGTCGTCTGCCGAGCCGCATGGAGGGATCGCGTGCTCGCGGCCGTCGCGGCGTCCGGCGCGCTGGAGGCCTGATCGATTGGCCGAGAAATTCTTGTCGCCTCGGTGCTTCTTGCCCCATTTTCGCGCCCAGCAGGGCGCAGACAGGAGATCCTATGAGCAGCCTCGCTCCTGAGTCCCGGCAGGCATTCCACGAACTCCTCGATCTGCTGCGCGAGATCGACGACAAACACTTCGTCGCCGAGCGCGGGATCATCGAGGAAGTGTCCGCTGCGGAGGGATACCGCTTCCTCACCCATCTCCTCGCCGCGGGGTGCGAGCATCACCTCGAAGGGGATCCCGACCGGCCGACGTTCACCCGCATCGTTTCGCCGCAACGCAAAGTGCTCGGTGACAACCCCGACGCGTTGTACTACTGGGCCCGAATCAACGGTGCGGGGTCGTACCGCATCCGCGGCTTCCTCGACGGTGCCGCGTACACCTCCTTCACGGTTCACGGCGCCGACCCGGACGGCGGCAGCCGGGAGCGTGTGATCGGTGACCTCAGCGACGCCGGCCTCGCGATCGGGGCGGACGGCAGCTATGAGATCGTCCTCTCGCCGCGCGAGCACGGCGGAAATTGGATCAAGCTCGAGCCCGACGCGACGTCGGTGATCACGCGCCACTATTTCGAACGCGCCGAGAGCGTCGCCTCCGACCCGGAGGCGTCAGTTCGCCTGCGCATCGATCGGCTCGACGACCCCGGCAAGCCGGCGCCGTTTACCGATGCGACGATGGCGGCGCGCCTGCGGGCGGTGCGCGACTTCATGCGCGGCAACACGCTCGGCATGCCGGCACCGGGGCAGGGACCCGAGCTGGCGTTCGTCTCGCGCGTGCCCAACGTGCTGCCGCGGCCGGCCAGCTTTGGCAGCTCCGGCGTCGCGGCGTGGGGCGCGGTCGACATCCACTACGCGATGGCGCCCTACCTGCTGCAGTCCGACGAGGCGCTGGTCATGGAAGGCCGCCTGCCGGCGTGCCGGTTTGCGAACGTGATGCTCTGGAACATGCACATGCAGACCCTCGAGTACCGCTTCCACCGTACGTCGTTGAACCGCAAGCAGATGACGCTCGGTCCTGACGGGTCGTTCCGCATCGTCATCGCGCACCGCAACCCGGGCGTGCGGAACTGGCTCGATACCGAGGGGCACATCCTCGGCACGATCTTCTGGCGCTTTCTGCTGCCGGAGTCTCCGCCCGAGGACATCCGCTGCTCGGTGTGCAAGGTCGACGATGTATGAGTGAGATCCGCGCCGCGCGGCCGCTTGGCCTTCGGCTGTTGAACGGAACCGGCGCGGCGCTCCGTGGACTCGGTCTGCCGCTGCTCCGGCTCGACGCCGACACGCTCCTGGCCAAGGCGCGCGCGCAGACTGGGCTGGACGACTTCGGCGACGACGCCTTTCGCGACCCGCTCCGCCGCTTGGTCTCCTCGCTCGATCAGGAGGCCCGGCTGACGCTGCTCGGCCGCATCATGGCCCGGAGCGACATCCTCCGGTTGCTGGCCAACCGGCTGCGCGTCGAAGACGTGTGGAAACGTCACCCTGAGATCGACGCGGGTCGCGTCGAGCGGCCGCTCTTCATCCTCGGCCTGCCACGCACCGGCACGTCGATTCTGCACGAGTTGCTGGCACAGGATCCCGCGAATCGGGTGCCGATGACTTGGGAGGTGTTGCACCCCTTCCCGCCACCGGAACAGGCTACATTCGAGACCGACCCACGCATCGCCCAGGTCGAGCGGCGCTTCGCCGGTGTCGACCGCCTCATCCCCGACTTCAAGTCGATCCATCCACTGGGGGCATGTCTACCGCAGGAGTGCGTCGCCATCGCTCAGCACGAGTTCGTGAGCCTGGTCTGGCACACGGGTCAGCGCGTGCCGAGTTACCAGGCATGGGTCGACACCACGGATCAGCGCTGGGTGTACGCCGCGCATCGCCGCTGGCTGCGGTACTTCCAGTGGAAGGTTCCCGCTCGGCAGTGGGTCCTCAAGTCCCCCGGCCACCTGTGGACGCTCGACGCCCTCCTCAGCGTCTACCCCGACGCGCGGATCGTGCAGACCCATCGCGACCCGCTGCGGGTGATCGCTTCGCTCGTCAGCCTCGTCTGCACCCTGCGCAGCATGGGCAGCGACGACATCGACCCGCACGAGATCGGCGCCGACTGGACCCTTCGGCTGGCCGAGGGACTCACGCGCACCATGCGCGTGCGCGACCGCGGCCTGCTGCCGCCGCCCCAGGTGTTCGACATGCACTTCCAGGAGTTCATGCGCGACGAGATCGCCATGGTGCGGCGGATCTATACGCACTTCGGTATGGATCTCTCAGCCGAGGCGGAGACGCGCATGCGCCGCTTCCTCGTCGAGAACCGCGCCGACAAACACGGCCGGCACACCTACACGCTCAGTCTCGGCGGGCTCGACGAGGCCACCGAGCGACAGCGATACGCCGAATACGAGGAACGCCATGCCATCCCCCGCGAGCGGGTGAGCTAGCGGCGTGCGGGGGCGACGGCTGCGCTGGAGGGAGACATGAGCGAAATGAGACGGTTCGGCTTCGATTCCACCACGTCGGATGTGCTCGCCGGCATTGATTTGGGCGGAAAGGTCGCGTTGGTCACTGGAGGGTCGGGCGGCCTCGGAGAGGAAACGGCGCGAGCTTTTGCGGAGAAGGGTGCGCGGGTCGTCCTGACGGCGCGCAACGCCGCGAAAGGGGAAGCAGCGGCGCAGGCCATCCGCGCCTCGACCGGAAACGGTCAGGTCGAAGTCGACGAGCTGGAGCTGGCCTCGCTGGCCAGCGTTCGCGCCTTCGCCCAGCGGTTCCTCGCCCGCAACGACCGGCTACACATCCTCGTCAACAACGCCGGCGTCATGGCGTGCCCATTCGCGAAGACGACGGATGGGTTCGAGCGGCAGTTGGGCACGAATCACGTCGGGCATTTCTTGCTGACGTGCCTGCTGGCCCCGGCACTCCGCCGGGGGGCGCCGAGCCGCGTCGTCTCGGTGAGCTCGCGCGGCCACCACGCGTCGCCGGTCGTCTTCGAGGACCTGCACTTCACAAGACGCCCGTATGACAAATGGCTGGCGTATGGGCAGTCCAAGACCGCCAACGTGCTGTTCGCCGTGGATCTCGACCGCCGCCTCGGCGGCGTCGCGGTCCACGCCAACGCGGTGCACCCCGGGGTCATCGTCACGGAGCTGGCCAGGCACCTCGTTCCGGAGGACTTCGAGCTGCTCAGCAAGCGCATGCCGGGTGGAAAGCTGCAGTTCAAACCGGTGCCAGCGGGTGCGGCCACCTCTGTGTATGCCGCGACGGCCCCGGAGCTGGAGGGACGCGGTGGCCTGTATCTCGAGGACTGCCACGTCGCGGCCATCAACGACGCCGAGAACCCACCCGACGGGGTGAAGTCCTACGCCATCGATCCCGGGCTGGCGCAGCAATTGTGGACCGTCTCCGAGGAAATGGTCGGACAGCGCTTCGACCTCTCCTGACGGCGGCGGCCGACGCGCAGGCGTGTGCCTGCGTCGTCAACTTCGGCCTCAGCCGCGGACCTCGGCGAAGGCCCAGTCGAACCAGGGCAGCAGCGCGGCAATGTCATCGTTGTCCACCGTGGCGCCGCCCCAGATTCGCAGCCCTGGAGGGGCGTCGCGGTAGCCCGCGACATCGTACGCCACGCCTTCCTTCTCCAGCAGGCCGACCATTTTCTTGATCGCCGCCGCGCGTGCGTCGGCGTCCAATTTCTCGAACCAGGGATCGACGACCTTCAGGCAGATCGAGGTGCATGACCGCGTGCGGGGATCGCGTGCGAGGAACTCAACCCAGGGCGTTCGCTCGACCCAGGCGGCCACGGTGGCGAGATTGGCCTCTGACCTGGCGACCAGGAAGTCGAGCCCGCCCCCTTGTTCCGCCCAAGCGAGCCCATCCAGGGCATCTTCCACGCAGAGCATCGACGGGGTGTTGATGGTCGAGCCCTGGAAGACTTCCTCGTCGAGTTTTCCCTTCTTCGTCAGACGGAAAATCTTGGGGAGGGGCCAGGGCGGCGCGTAGCTCTGCAACCGTTCCACCGCGCGCGGGGAGAGCGCGAGCATGCCGTGCGCCGCCTCACCCCCGAGAACTTTTTGCCAGGACCAGGTGACGACATCGAGTTTGTCCCAGGGTAAGTTCATCGCGAAGACCGCCGACGTGGCGTCGCAGATCGTCAGTCCGGCTCGGTCGGCTTTGATCCAGGTGCCGTCCGGTACGCGCACCCCCGACGTGGTGCCGTTCCAGGTGAAGACCACATCGCGCGCGAAGTCGACCTTTGACAGGTCGGCGAGCTCGCCGTAGTCGGCGGTCAGCGTGCGCGCGTCGACCTTCAGTTGCTTCGTCACGTCCGTCACCCAGCCCGCACCGAAGCTCTCCCATGCGAGCACGTCGACACCGCGTGCCCCCAGCAGAGACCAGAGGGCCATCTCCACCGCGCCGGTGTCGGATCCCGGGACGATGCCGAGTCGGTAGTCGGCGGGCATGCGCAGGACTGCCTTGCTTCGGTCGATCACCGCCTTCAGGCGTTCCTTGCCGAGCTTCGCGCGGTGCGAACGCCCGACGGCGGCGTCGCGAAGGACTTCCAGGCTCCAGCCCGGCCGCTTGGCGCAGGGACCGGAAGAGAAATGGGATCGACGGGGTTTTCGTTCGGGTTTCACGAGTGCCTCCTCAAGATGCAGAGAGCATGGGTTCTTCCGGAGTCCAGGTCAAGCTCCGGAGGACAAGCCCCACTCCGAAAATATTTCCTCGCGCGGCTGACGCGGTGACACAGAGACGCGGCGACGCGGGGACCGAACGGGCGCCCACTCGCAAGCTCATGCCGATGAGTTTTGGATTGACCTCGATCTCTTGCACCGCGTCCCCGTTCGCCGCGTCTCCGCGCCGGTTTGCGTACGGTAGTTTTTTCGGATTGGAGTTAGAGTCCGTTGAAAAAGGTGTTCCACTCACCCTTCGAGTGCCTCAGGGTGAGCGGAACACCTTGTCTCACAAGGACTTTCCCGCTCATGCTGAGGCTCTCGAAGCATGAGCGGGCCCTTTTTCAACGGGCTGTTAGAGTCCGTTGCGCAGACCGTCATGGCACTGGCGCCTCTTCGAGCACGCCGGCCGTGACAAGCGCGTCGATATCCGCTTCGCTCATCTCCAGCAGCGAACGACAGATCATCCGCGTATGCTGCCCGAGCAGCGGGGCCGGCTCGACGCGCGCCGGTGGCATGCCGGTCGCCCGAAAACCAGGGCCTTCCAAGACCACGGGTCCGAGGCCGACCTGATCGATGCGCTGGAAGAAACCGCGTTCCGTCAGGTGCGGATCGTTGATCTGATGCACCGGGTGCTGGACCACAGCGGCTGGGACCCCGTGGCTCTGCAACAGGGTCATCACCTCGCTTGGCGTGCGCGTGCGTGTCCACGCGGCCAGTGCCTCGTCGATCGCTTCGCTCGCCTGACGCCGCCGCTCAACGGTGTCGTACTGCCGCGCGCCCATCCATTCGGGAGCACCAATCGCGCCCAGCAGGGCCTGCCATTCGGCCCTGCTGCGCACGTTGATCACGCACCATTCATCTTCGCCGACGCAGGGGTAGACCCCCCACGGCGCGCCGCGGTCGCTCCGGTTGCCCTGCGGATGCACGGTGCCGGGTGCGAGGCTTTCCTTGATGAAGAGGTCCCCGAGCAGCTGGACCAACACCTCGAACTGCGCCACCCGCACGTGCGCACCGCGGCCGTCCCGCCGGCGGCGCAGCAGCGCCGCGACGACGCTGAGCGCGCCCAGGCGACCGACGAGGTGATCGGGATGAATGTTCGTCGAGCCCTCGGGTTTGTCGTCCTGCGGATAGTTCCACAGGTACTGCAAGCCGCTCACGGTATGCGCATTCGGCCCGTAGCCCGACCAGTTCTTCCACGGTCCCGATGCGCCCAGCAGCTGCGTCGAGAACATGATCAGTCGCGGATTGATCTGCTGCAGATTAGGATAGCCGAGCCCGAGGCGATCCATCGCGCCGGTCGCGCTGTTCTCGATCACCACGTCCGCCATGCGCACCAGACGACGCGCCAGCGCGGCACCCTCCGGCGTCTTCAGATTCACGCCGAAGCTCCACTTGGTTCGATTGGCTGACGCAAACGGCGGGTTCATGGGGCCGGGAATGATCTGGCGGATGAAGTCGGCGGCACGGTGGCTCTCGATCTTGATGACCTCGGCGCCGTACTCGGCGAGCAAGCGGCCCACCTCAACGCCGGCAACGCCGACACCGAAGTCGATCACGCGCAGGCCCGTGAAGGGAAAAGCCGGGGCGACGGCTGAGGGGGGTGGCGCCGCACCGCGGTTCTGCGGAGTCGCCCCGACTTCGGCGGCAACCACGTCATTGTGCTCGCCCACGCCGGGCGCGCGTCGCGTGGGGCCGCAGCGCACGCCGTCAAGCTCGAAGAAGCCGGACGGCACCCTCGCCCGCAGACCGGGCAGGAGGTCCAGCTCGACAAAGGTTTGCCGCGCGCGGGTGTGCTCGTTGTCCAGCACCTCGCGGGGCTCGAGCACCGGAGTGGCAGGGATGCCGCGCGCTTGCGCCTCGGCCGCGGCGGCTTCCTTGGTCCAATCCTCGAAGAAGCGCTGAATGAGCGGTTCAATGGTTGTGCGGTTGAACAGGCGCTGGAGGAACTCGTCGTACGTCGGATCTCGCAGCTCCGCCGGCTCGCCCATCCAGGCCCGCAGCGCGCGCCAGTGCTTGACGCTGATGATGATCATGCGCACCCAGCCGTCGGCGCACCGATACACCGGGTACATGCCCGCGCCTTCGCGGTGGGTGTGGAAACCCATCATTGAGTACAGCGGCACGCTCCAGTCGGCGAGGTTGGACGTGGCCTCCTGTACCGAGACGTCGAGCCACTGGCCGCGGCCGGTCTCTAGCCGATGATAGAGCGCGGTCACGGTGCCAAACGCGGCGGTGATGCCGGCGGTGTCGTACGCTTGCGAGCCCGGAGCGACAACCGGCGGCCGATGCGCCGCGCCGGCGCGATACAACATGCCGCCCATGGCGTAGCCGATCATGTCGGTGCCGAGGTAGTCGCGATGCGGTCCGGACTGCCCGAAGTCGGTGATGGAGGTGATCACGAGCGCCGGGTGCACGCGCAACACCTCCTCTGGTGCGAGTCCGTGCGGCGCAAGGGAGCCGGGCGGATGGGATTCAATCCATGCATCCGCCGCATCGAGGAGGCGATGCAGTTGCTCTCGCCCGTCGGCAGTGGAGAGGTCGAGCGTCACTCCCCGCTTGCCCGCATTGCGGAAGGCAAACGCGAGGCTCGTGCGCGCATCGGGCGCCAGCGGTGGGGCCTGCCGGAAGGGCGAGCCGGATGGCGGCTCGACGTAGATCACGTCGGCGCCCAGGTCGGCGAGCACGCGTCCACACGCCGCCCCCCGCTCGTCGGTCATGTCGATGATGCGAAAACCACTCAACGGCTGCATGCAAGCTGTCCGCCCCTCAGGGGCCAATTAAGTAGGTACGATATAGCATTCATTCGCTGGGTGCACCTCACCAGGAGTTCTGTACCAGTCCGTCGCTGAGACCTTGTAGTTTAGGACGAGCGGCGTCATGAGCGCCATCGCACTGGTCACGAGCCTGCGTGGAGCTGTACCAAGCGTCGCCGAACTGGTAGACGATGCCGCCCAAGGGGAGTCGATGGAGATCGCAGGCAAGGTGGCGGTGATCACAGGTGGCGGCTCAGGCATTGGGCGGGCTACGGCAGGACGTCTGGCCAGTGAGGGTGCGCGGGTTGTCGTCGCCGACTTCGACCTCAACGGGGCAGACGAGACCGTGGCCCGCATCGACCAAGCGGGTGGCACCGCGGTTGCCTTCCGTGCGGATGTGGCGCGACCAGCCGATGTTGCCGCCATGCTGGAATGTGCCGAGCGTCACTTCGGCGGGTTGGACATCCTGCACAACAACGCCGGCATCACCACCGGCGATCCGGGCTACCCCGACGCAGGACTGGAGCAGTGGCAACGTGTCCTCGACGTGAACCTGCGAGCGGTGATTCTGGGCACGCAGCTCGCCTTGCCCTTGCTGCGCCGCCGCCGCGGCGGCTGCATCGTGCACACCTCGTCGATCGCCGGCCTGGTTGGCTGGGCCCCCGACCCGATCTACGCCGCCACCAAAGCGGCGATCGTGCTGTTCACGCAATCCATGGCGCCGCTGGGCGCCGAGAACATTCGCATCAACTGCATCTGTCCCGGTGGCGTCAACACGCCCATGCTGCAGCGGGCGCGGCAGAGCGCCAGGGAGAAGCCACCCGAGGCACTGCCGTCGCTGGAACCGGAGGAGGTCGCTGATGGCGTGCTGCAGCTCATCGCCGATGACTCGTTGGCCGGACGAACGTTACTGATCGCACCCGGACTCCGTGACTTCGCCCCCCTCCCGCCGCTGCCTGTGTAGGCGGCGTTGGCGGAGCGCAGACGAAAGCGTCTTGCCGAGCATGGCTCGTTCCATGACCAGGCGACCGGCGATCATCTCACTCACCCCCGCGCGGCGGACTGCCGGCGTGCGCCATCTGCGGCGTGCGGACCAGCGGTTGGCTGCGGTCATCGCTCGCGTCGGGCCCTGCCGTCTCCAGGTGCGCGACGGTGACATCTATCGCTCGCTCTTCCGCGCGGTGCTCTACCAGCAGCTTGCCGGCACCGCCGCCGCGGCGATCGAGCAACGGGTCGCAGCCTTGTTCGGTGGGCGCATCGCGCCGCCTGAGGCGTTCCTCGCGGCCTCCGGTACCGCGCTGCGCGCCGCCGGGCTTTCGCGGCAGAAGACCGCCTACCTGTGTGATCTGGCCGAGCACTTTGCGAGCGGCCGCCTGTCCGACCGGCGGCTGCGCCGGCTTCCCGACGATGACGTCATTGCCGCCGTGACCGCGGTCAAAGGCATCGGCGAGTGGACCGCCCACATGCTGCTCTTGTTCGGCCTCGGCCGGCCCGACGTGCTGCCTGCCGGCGATTACGGTGTGCGCAAGGCGGCGCTCCAGCTCTACGATCTGCGTGAGCTGCCGGCACGCGCCGAGCTCACTGCGCTCGCCGACCCGTGGCGTCCGTACCGTTCCGTCGCCTCGTGGTACCTCTGGCGCAGCCTCGAGACCGAAGTGATGCTGTAGGCGCAGATTCTAAGGCCTGGACGGGGAAGGCATCATGTTCATGTACTTTGATTTCCACACCTACTTCCAGATGTTCAACTTGGCCCGCCAGGAGGAAAACCCTGCGGGCCGGCGCCGCCTCTTCTTCATCCTCCTCGTCCTCGTGCCCGTGGTATCGACCTTTCACGCCATCTGTTTTTTTCTCGACGCCATCCTCTTCCCCGGGCTCCGCAAAGTCGAAGTGCGCACCCCGGTGTTCATCGTCGGCCATGCGCGCAGCGGCACTACCCTCATGCACCGCCTCATGAGCAAAGACGGCGAGCGCTTCAGCTTCTTTCTCCTGTATGAGCTCTTCCTGCCGTCGCTTCTCGAGAAGAAACTAATTCGCTTCCTCGCCGCCTGCGACCGGCGCTACCTCGGCGCGCGCATCGAAAAGAAGCTCGCGGCGTGGGACGAGCGTAAGTTCGCCTCCGCCCGCGATATGCATTCCACTGGCCTCACGGCTCCGGAGGAGGACGATTTCATCTTCACCTTCTCCTGCGCCTCAGGCTTCTGGATCGTCCTGCTCCCGTACATGGGCCTGCTGGACTTCTATTACGTCGATCAGCGGCCGCCGAAGCAGCGTCGCCGGCTGATGAACTTCTACAAGGAGTGTGTCAAGCGGCAGCTCTACCTGAACGGCGCCGACAGTATTCACCTAAGCAAGAACCCCGTCTTCTCCGGCCGCGTCGAAAGCCTGATCGAAACGTTTCCCGACGCGCGCATCGTGGTGCTCATGCGCAACCCCTACGAGACGATCCCGAGCCTGCTCAAGCTGATGAAGCGATCGTGGGAGCTGCGCCGGTGGGACGACGCGCAGATGAACCGCTCGCTGCGGGTGCTCGCCGAGCAATCCTTCCACACCTACACGTATCCGCTCGAAGTTTTGGCCCGGCACCCGGATACGAAACAGGCGGTCGTCGATTATCGTGAGCTGGTCGCGCAACCGAAGCGTACCGTCGAAGCGGTATACGCGCAGCTCGGGTTCCCGGTCTCGCCCGCGTTTAGTCAGGTGCTGCTGGCCGAGGAGCAGCGGGCGAGATCCCACGAGACGAGCCACACGTACAGCCTCGAGGAGTTCGGCCTCAAAGCCGACGAGATCCACACGGCGCTCGCCGACCTCTTCGAGCGCTACGGGTGGGACGAGGATGCGCCGCGAGCGACGACGAGCGAAGGAGCAAGATGATGCCCGACCCCTCCGAAAAGCGCGGCAACCCGAACCCGCAGGCTGACCTGCGTACCGCCTGGGACGACATGCTCGCGGAGCTCGGTCAGGCGCGCGATGTCATCCACGACCCTGGCTTTCACGCGCCGCCGCCGAGCGAGCGGAACCTTGCCGAGGGCTACCGCTATCTGCTCGGGTTTCTCTTCGGCGCCGTCGAACGCGCGCTCGGCGACGCCAACTTCCCGTATTTCCGCAGAGCGATTCAGCCCGTCGACAAGGCCACCATCGACAACGCCGATGCCATTTACCTCTGCGCGCCGCTTGATGGCGACAGCACGTACCGGGTCACGGGCACTGTACAGGATCATCGGCACTGGCGCGGCGAGCACCCCACGGCCTCAGGCCGCAAGGCGCCCCAGTATGTGATCTTCGAGGCCACCACCGCGTATGCCGGCGACTCCGGCGACCTTGCGGAGCTGAGCCCCAGCGTGCGCACGAACACCGGCACGCTGGACTCCGCGAAGCTGGCGGTCGCGCCGGACGGGTCGTTCGAGATTCTGCTGGCGCCGCAACGTCCCGACGGATACGCGGGAAACTTCATCCCGACCAGGCGCGCGGAGCACACGGCGCGCTACCTGGTGGTGCGCGAACTCTTCCATGACTGGGAGCGAGAGGACCTGCTGGAGCTGCGGATCGTTCGCGTTGGCTCCGAAGGCGCCCATCCGCTGCCGTTCGACTCGGCGGCCGCCGCGAGGCAGATGCGGCAGGTTGGCGCAATCGTCAGGAACCAGATGCGTTTCTGGAACGAGTTCTACGCGGTCATTCTGGAAACTTACGAGGACGTGAACGGCGACGGCAAGCGCTTCATGCCCCGCAACGATCTCAACGCCCCCAACTTCGCCTCGATCCAGACCGGCGGCGGTCAGAGCACGAACCTGTATGCGGGCGGCGTCTACGAACTCGGCGACGACGACGCGCTCGTCATCGAGACGCGCGTGCCCATCCCGCCCGCCTATATGGGCTTCCACCTCTCGAATCTCTGGGGCGAATCGCTCGACTATGCGAACCATGTCAGCAGCCTGAACGGCTTCCAGACCGAGGTCGATGCCGATGGCGTCCGGCGCTACGTGATCGCGCACCGCGAACCCGGGGTTCCGAATTGGCTCGACACGACGGGCCTTCCGGAGGGTTTCATGGCCCTGCGCTGGACCTACTCGGAGAAGCCGGATCAACTGCCGACCGTCAAGGTCACGAAAGTGCGCTTCGACGACATTCGCCGTTACCTGCCCGCCGGCGTGCGGAGGGTCGCGGCGCAAGAGCGGCGCGAGCAGATTCGCATCCGGCAGGAACACGTGCAGCGGCGCTACCGGCAGTACTAGCTTCATCGAGACACAGCGGGGCCCCCGCCTCCTCACGCCGGGCTTCTGGGGCCTGGCGCGCCATATGAACTCCGACACGCACCCCGAAGAAGGGGTGCCAGCGTGTCGAACCCTACCCGGTGTGGCGCCTACTTTAGCAGGCGCGGGAATGCGAGACGATGGCCGTCATCGTCGGTAAGACGGGTCGAACGAGGCGGACGGGCGGGCACACGGCAGCAACCGGGGTACGGAACTTGCTCGGACGGTCCCATGCAGGAGGATACCCGCATGCCCCAGAAGAAGACTTTGCCCAAGCTGATCCAGGAGTCGATCGATAAGGGGGCGACGACGGTGGAAGAGATCCACAAGTCGATCGTCGACCTGCCGCTGAAGATCCTTGAGGAGAGTGACCTCTTACGAGGACCTTCGAAGAAGGCGAGGCGAGTTCAGGATCACACGATCGGCGCCATCTACGATGTCATTCGGGAGATCAACCAGCAGGTTGGGACGCTTGCGTCGGAGCTGCTCACCAAGGCGGCCGCGCGCGGAGCGGCCCGAGCCGGCAAGGTTCACAAGCCTCGCTCGGCCGCTGCTCGCGCCGGGAAGCACTAGCCCGCATTTCTCACCAGCTTCCTGCTGCGACCGCGGATACGCCGGCATCTCAAGGCCGTACTCCCTCGGAGCTCCTCGACATAGTGTCAACTATGCCTGCGTCGTCCTCGGTCCGTGCGGCCAT
>Ga0316622_100000775_pt1 | contig 19580 bp, 18 predicted proteins | sample OWC_Aug_OW2_C1_D_FD_207646 | JGI IMG/M metagenome (GOLD analysis project Ga0316622, IMG submission 207646) | Wetland soil microbial communities from Old Woman Creek delta, Ohio, United States - OWC_Aug_OW2_C1_D5_C | ecosystem: Environmental > Terrestrial > Soil > Wetlands | place: USA: Ohio... | reverse complement strand
GCCAGCGCGGCGAACACGAGCCACTGGATCGCGTAGCCGAGGTGCATCCCCTCCTTGGGCGGCTCCACTGGCCAGTTGCGGGTAAAGCCCGTGGGATCCGCCGGGTCCAGCAGCAGGACAAAGGGTTGGAGCGGATACCCGACCCTCGCCTGGAACCGGTCCACGGTGAGGTAGGGCCAGCGGCTTCCCCAGGCCCTGGCGGCGTCGCGTCCCCCGTCGAGCACGATCGCGGGCGGAGACGGGATGTCCACCACGCCAGTCACCTCCACCGCCTCCACAGGCGCCGGCGCCGGTGGGGGCTCGTGCCCCCTCTCGGCGGACACCCACCCACGATTGACCAGTAACCGCAGGTCGGTACCCTGGATGCGCAATGGCGTCACCACGTGAAACCCGATGCGTGCCCCCTCCCGGCGGTTCTCGATATACACCTGGTCCTGGGGCTCGTAGGTGCCGCGCACCCGCACCCGGCGGTAGCGCAGCGGCTCCGCGTCCGCGACGGCCTTGTCCAGGTCGAGCGCCGGCAGGCCACGCCGCGCCTCGAGCGTCTCCGCGAGCTCACGCTTCTGCGCCGCCCGGTCGAGCTGCCAGACCCCCAGCGACAGGAATAGCGGAATCGGTAGCAGCAAGATCAGACTCGGTATCAGTCGAGGCCGGAAGCGGAGATCGCCGAGCCTCATTGCAGTGTTAAAGTATGTATACCGCCCACGTCGAGGCGGCGTAGGTCGTAGAGTCGAGCAATCTGCAAGCCAGACACGGGGGCGTTTATGGAAGACATCGTTGTCAAGCTGCCGATCATCTTGCTGCTGGGGTTCATCGTCTTTTCGCTCGGGGAGGGCATGTACTTCCTGGCCAAAGACGACGGGGACGTGGACAGGACCCGGGTGGTGCGCGCGCTGACCGTGCGGATCGTGCTGTCCCTGGTCCTGTTCCTGCTCCTGATGGTCGGCTACTGGACGGGGATGCTCACCCCCCAACGGTAGCCGAGCACCGGGCAGGACGACCTTCCTGCCCCCATCCCCCGGAGCGTGCCGGGCCAACAGCGCACCTTCGCGCTGTTGGTCTTTTCTGCGCTAGAGCCAGTACACGAAGACGAAGAGCCCCAGCCACACCACGTCCACGAAGTGCCAGTACCACGCCACCGCCTCGAAGGCAAAGTGGTTGTGGGGCGAGAAGTGGCCCTTCAGCGCCCGGCCCAGGATCGCGGCCAGCATGATGGCGCCCATGGTGACGTGGAAGCCGTGGAAGCCGGTCAGCATGTAGAAGGTCGAGCCGTAGACGCCCGAGCGCAGGGTCAGATTCAGCTCGTGGTAGGCGTGCCGGTACTCCCAGGCCTGCAGGATGACGAAGATGAAGCCGAGGGCGATGGTGAGCGCCAGTCCGACGCTGAGCTGCTTCTCATCGTCCTTCTTGAGCCCCCAGTGGGCCCAGGTGACCGTAGCCCCAGAGGTCAGCAGGATCAGGGTATTGAAAGCGGGAATGCCCCACGGCCCCATGGGCTGGAAGGCACCACCGAGTTGCTCCGGACCGGCGCTCGGCCACTGCGGCACGAACTGGTTGTAGAGGAGCTCCTTGGTGACACCGAGGTACCCCTCGCCCCCCAACCAGGGCAGCGCGATGTTGCGGATGTAGTAGAGCGCCCCGAAGAAGCTCAGAAAGAAGAACACCTCGGAGGCGATGAACCAGAACATCCCCTGGCGAAACGAGCGGTCGACCTGCTCGTTGTACCGGTCGGAGAGGTTCTCGGTGATGACGTCCCGGAACCAGCCGTAGAACATCACGGCCAGCACGAGCAATCCGAAGACGACGAGATAGGTGCCAAAGCCGACGTCGTTGATCGCCAGCGCGGTGCCCGCGAGCGTGGAGAGCACGCCCAGCATGGCCGTGATGGGCCACGGGCTGGGGTCTGGAATGTAGTACTCAGTCTGTCCGTGATGCGCGCTGGTCATGATCCCCCCTACCCTGAAACCCGAGGAGCCCGCCCGGGCTCCTCAGAACTGTCTGCCTGCCTCTAGCCAGGCCTTTGTCGTCAAGGCCCCGCGTTCCGTCCTCAGTTCATCGACTGTGCCGCACCCGACTCCATGCGTGCCACCGGCGTCTCTGCCACCCGGAGCACGCTGTAGGAGAGCGTGATGGAGTCCATCCCGGCCGGGAGGTCGGGCGATACCACGAACCGCAACGGCATCTCTTTCGTCTCCCCGCCAGCGAGCGATTGCTGGCGGAAGCAGAAGCACTCCAGCTTGCTGAAGTACCCCGTCGCCTGCCAAGGCGCAACGCTCGAGATCGCCTGCCCCATAGCCGCGTTCGAGGACCGGTTTTCGGCGACGAACATCACCTCTCTCATCTCGCCAAGCTTCACCCGCACCTTACGTTCCAGGGGCCGCACCGCCCAGGGCAGCTCCGGGTGCACCGCCGCGTCGAACTTGACCGTGACGTAGCGCTCCGACGAGATTGCCTCTCCCCCCACAGGGGCCCGGCCGACCTCGGTGCGCAGCTCGACGGAAGGCGTGCCCGTCAGCTGACATAGCAGCCCGTAGAGCGGAACGAGGGCGAAGCCGAACGCGAACATCCCACCCGCCAACCCCAGGAGCAGGGTCAGGGTCCGCCGGTTCTTGCGCGCGACGGAGGGATCGATCATCCGCCGCCACCCACCGCGAACCGGAACAGCCCTCGCCAGAAAGGCACCGAGCTGAGGAACATGAACAGCACAAAGGCCGCGAGCAGCCAGGCCGTTCGTACGTTCCTGCGCCGGAGTTCAGGGTCGTTCACGGGGCTCATGTTGTAACCAGGAATGAGACCTCTGTTGGGTCGGGCGAGGCACGTCCCTGCCCCGCCCCTTGCTCGCCATCAGCCCTTCAGGGCCGGCGCCACCGTCCAGCTGTGGAACGGCGGCGGCGAGGGCAGCTCCCACTCCAGGCCCCGCGCCCCCTCCCACACCCGGCTGTTGGCCTGCTGGCCCCCGCGGATGGTCTTGATGATGATGTACAGGAGGAGCAGGTGGCTTAGCCCGAACACGAGCGCGCCGATGCTCGAGACGACGTTGAACTCCGTGAACATCATGTTGTAGTCCACGATCCGCCGCGGCATTCCGGCCAGACCCAGAAAATGCTGCGGGAAGAAGGTGACGTTGAAGCTGATGACGTTGACCCAGAAGAAAGTCTTCGCAAGCCGCTCGTCGTACATGTGCCCGGTCCACTTCGGCAGCCAGTAGAACACCCCGGCGAAGAGGCCGAACACCGCGCCAGGCATGAGCACATAGTGGAAGTGCGCCACCACGAACATGCTGTCGTGGTACTGCATGTCGGCGGGCACCACCGCGAGCATCACACCTGTGAGGCCACCGAAGGTAAACATCAGGATGATCCCTACCGCGAACAACATTGGGGTCTCGAAGGTCATCGACCCACGCCACATGGTCGCGATGAAGTTGAAGATCATCAGCCCGACCGGGATGGAGATGATGATGGTGCCGATCATGAAGTAGCTGACGGCCCCCAGAGACATCCCGATGGTGTACTGGTGGTGGGCCCACACGACCATGCCGATGGTCGCGATGGCCAGCATGGCGCCGACCAGCGACTTGTAGCCGAACAGGGGCTTGCGGGCAAAGGTCGGGATCACGGAGGCCAGCACCCCCATCGACGGCAGGATCAGGATGTAGACCTCGGGGTGACCGAAGAACCAGAACAGGTGCTGGAAGAGAACGGGGTCGCCGCCCCCGGCCGCGTTGAAGAAGCTCGTGCCGAAGTGCCGGTCGAAGAGCAGCATCGTGACGCCGCCCGCCAGGACCGGGACCACGAGGATGAGCAGGAACGCCGTGACCAGCCAGGTCCACACGAAGATCGGCATCTCCATCATGCGCATGCCGGGGGCCCGCATGTTGAAGATGGTCACGATGATGTTGATGGACGCCAGCACCGAGGAGATGCCGAGCAGGTGGATGGCGAAGATCAAGAAGTCCATCGACATACCCACCTGGATCGAGAGGGGAGGATAGAGAGTCCAGCCGGTGTTGATCTGGCTCCCGCCCTCGGGGAAGAACGGCACCACGAAGGAGAGGATCAGCATCGTGCCGGCGGCCGGTAGGATCCAGAATGACAGGTTGTTCATCCGCGGCAGGGCCATGTCGGGTGCCCCGATCATGAGCGGGATCATCCAGTTGGCGAGCCCCGCCGCGGCCGGCATGACCGCGCCGAAGATCATGATCAGCGCGTGGTTGGTGACCAGGTTGTTGTAGAGGTCCGGCTCCAGGAGCTGCAGCCCCGGCATGAACAGCTCCGCGCGGATCAGCATCGCGCTGGCGCCACCGAAGAACAGCATGGTGAGCGCGAACACCAGGTACATCGTCCCGATGTCCTTGTGGTTGGTGGAGAACAGCCACCGCTTGAGGCCGGTGGGTGGTCCGTGGTGCTCGTGCTCGTGGGCGAGGGTTGCAGTGCTCATCAGGGGTTACCTCCTAGCCAGGTCAGCGGGCGGCCTTCACGTCCTTCGGCTGTACCACATCGCCCGTGTTGTTGTCCCAGGCGTTGCGCTCATAAGTGACGATCGCGGCAATCTCAAGGTCAGTCAGGGTATTCCAGGGCGGCATCGCGGTACCTGGCTTGCCGTTCAGGACGATGTCGATGTGGGGTCTGACGGGCCCCTTGACCATCGGGCTGTCCTTGAGCCCCGGGAAGGCAGGTGGCAGGCCCAGACCATTGATCTGGTGGCAACCGCCGCACTTCGTGTTGTAAAGGCCCTGGCCCTTCTCCGTCAGCTCGTCCTTCGTCCAGGTCCTGTCGGACGTCGCCTCGGCAAGTGCGGCGAGCTTGATCTCCTTCTGCTGCTTGACCCAGGCGTCGAACTTCTCCGGGGCAACCGCCTCGACCACGATCGGCATGCGCGAGTGCCAGGTGCCACAGAGCTCGGCACACTGACCGCGGAAGACCCCCTCGCGATCGATCTCCGCCCAGGTCTCGGTGACATAACCGGGGATCGCGTCCTTCTTGAAGCCCAGCTCGGGGACCCAGAACGCGTGGTTGACGTCTGCCGAGGTGTGCAGGAAGCGGATCTTACGGTGCGTCGGCAAGACCAGGCGGTTATCCACCTCGCGCAGGTAAAGATCCCCCGCCTTTTCCTCTGGCACATAGCGGCTCTCGACCTTGACGTCGTGGTCGAGGTACTCGAACTCCCACCACCACTGGTGACCAACGACCTTCAGGTCCATCAGGTCCTCACCCTTCGGGACCTCCCAGACCTTGGCGAGGGTCTTCTGCGCCGACCCCGCGATGGACAGGTCCACGCCGAGGACCATGACCGGCACGATGACCCAGGACCAGTTCCCGAACCAGGTCTCGTGAAACTTCTGGTCCGCTGGATACCCGCGGCTCTTGCGGTGGTTGTAAAGGGAGTAAATCACGACCGCGAACACCGCGATCAGGAGGACCGTGGCGATCCCCATGGTCAGCATGTGGACGTCGTAGATCTCCTGGGCCACCTCTGCCGCTGGCGGCGGAAAATTCAGCCCCAGCTCGGCGCTTGCCGGGCCGGCCAGGGCCGACAGGACCGCCGCTACAGTCAGGTACTTCCCGCTCGGTCGCGCTAACGCCATGTCCCCACCCTGTTTAGGTCGCCTTCCTAGACCTTCTGCCCCGCCGCATCCAGGCCGGCTGGTATAGCCTCCACCGGCGCCCGATAGAAACCAGACTCGAAACCCAACCTCTCACGCAGGTCGCTCGCGAGCTGCCTGCGCTCGACCTCGACCAGCGCCCCACCCACCTCGACTCGCCGCCCGTGACACTCGAGCAGCAGGCGACTTGGATACCAACCCCGTGGGTCCTGGATCAGCGTCAGGCGCGTCCAGTACCGGGGTAGCCGCACCACCTCGGCAAGCGCCCGCGCACCCCGCCACAGGCTCAGGTCACCGCCGCGCAGGATGATGACCTCGCGGGTCGCCCCGGCCCGCGAGCTGTGGTAGACCGCGTAGGCTAGGACCGCGATCTCCAGCCCCGCGAAGGGCAGCACCAGCCAGGCGCCCGCCGCCACGAAATAGGCCGAGACCCCCGCCAGGCAGGCGGTCAATGCCCAGAACAACCGCTTCATCCACACCCAGCCGAGGGAACAGTTGGGGCGGACGGTGAACGCACAGTCACCCCCCTCCAGCTGCTCAAACAGCACCATGGGCTGCCCCTCCGGCGATTTTGTCCCGCAGAGCTAACCAGCTGGATACAGAGCCGTCCGCGTGGGCAGGCGATGGGAGCCATCGCGCCCCGCGAGGTGCACCGCATCCGTCCGCGGTCTCTCAGGGGCGAGAGGATGATCTAAGTCAAGAAAGAACGCAATACGGGTTACTTATGGGGGCATTGGCAGCGCCCCGGGGGCTGACAGCCCGTCCCGCGCCGGCGCTCATTGCACCCAGCCCGCGCGCAGCCTCTGGCCCTTGGGCACGCCCTGGCCGAGCCCAGCCACCAGCCAGGCCCGTCACATCAGGACCAGACCCAGGACACCCGCGGCCGCGGTTGCCACCAGCCCCGTAGTCGTCTGCCGGGCAACCGGCAAACCACCGACCAGGCCGGCCAGCAGACCCTTCGCCAGGGTGTTGCCGATCGCGGCAACGATCACGGTACCGGCCGCCACCCCCCCATCGAGCGTTCCGGCCGCCATGCCCGCCACGGACAGCGTCAGGGCGTCGACGTCACCCACCGCCGAGACCCCGGCCAGCAGGTACAGGCCAGGGTCCCCGAGCCAGGCCCTGAGCGCATGCGCAAGCACAGTCACCGCCGCTAGCAAGGCCCCCAGCTGTAACGCCACCCGCAGCTCGAGCGGATTCGTGAACCGCTGCGACTCGACCTCGGGGCTGGTCCGCAGGTGTCTCCAGTGCCAGCCCGCCCACCCGTACGCCACCAGCGCCATCAGCCCCAGAGGCCCGAGCAGGGCCACGGCGAGGGGCGGATGCACGACTACCGCCATCACCAACATACGCGGAAACATAATCCCCGCCGCGATCAGGACCCCGGCGGACAGGACCGGGCGCAGGGCCGGCCGGTCCCGCCCCATTCGGGCGAAGTTCAGCGTGACGGCGGTCGAAGACGCAAGGCCGCCGAAGACCGCGGTAAGGGCGAGGCCCCGCTCGGGGCCGGCGAGCTTGACCCCGAAGTAGCCGAGCGAAGACACGGCGGCCATCAGCACCACCAGCCACCAGAGGACGTAGGGATTCAGGGCCTGCCAGGGTCCGTAGCCCCGATCGGGGAGCACAGGGAGAACTACAACCGAGATGAGGAGCAGTTGGAGGATGGCCAGAAGCTCCCGGCGCTCGAGCCGCTCCTCCCATCCGTGTAGCTGCCGGCGCAGGCCGAGCACGGTGGCCGTCACCACGCCCACGGCGGCGGTAACCGTCAGATAGCCCTGGATGGCCGTGGCGCCGAGGCCGAACACCACGAGCGCGGCAACGATCGTGGTGACGCCGTAGTCCCGGTCTGCACGCGCCGCCACCACGTGTGCGACGACGATGAGGCCGGTGAAGCCGAGGAAGGCCAGCCCGAGGACCACGCCGCCGAGCTCCCGCGCGAGCAGGGCCGACAGGGCGCCGGCGAGGGCGATCAGGGCGAAGGTCCGCGTCCCAACGATGCGGGCGCCGCTACCGCCCTCCTCGCCCCGCTCGTGCCAGCCGCGCTCGAGGCCAATCAGCAGCCCGGCCGCGAGTGCCACCCCGAGGCGAAGAAAGAGGTCCCGGTCGTCCACCTGACGCCCCTCCCAGGACCCGCGCCCATAAGCCCCGTCCCCGCCGACCGGCGGGGACGGGGCACCTGAGGCTCGCGGACGCTAGCGGACCTGGACCTTCAAGAACTCCTCGCCCTCCTCGTCGGAGAGGTGCACCGCGCAGGCGATGCAGGGGTCGAAGCTATGGATGGTCCGCAGGATCTCCACCGGCTGCTTGGGGTCGTGCAGCTCGTGGTTGTCCTGCAGGGCCGCCTCGTACGCCCCCGGCTGGCCCTGCGGGTCTCGCGGCCCGGCGTTCCAGGTGCTGGGCACCACCGCCTGGTAGTTGTCGATCACGCCGTTCTTGATCACGATCCAGTGGGCTAGACCGCCGCGCGGGGCCTCCATGTAGCCGACCCCCTTGGCCTCGCTCGGCCAGGTGGCCGGGTCCCACAGATCCGCGTTGAAGGTCCTGGTGTCGCCCGCTCTGATGTTCGCGATGAGACTGTTGTACCAGCCCTGCATCTGGTCGGCGACGATCTTGGTCTCCAGCGTGCGCGCCGCCGTCCGCCCCAGGGTCGAGAAGAGCGCGCGCACGGGCACGTCTAGCGTCTTCAGGGTCAGCCCCACCAGCTCCTTGGCCTGCTCATGACCGCTCGCGTACAGCATGAGGACCCGGGCCAGGGGACCGACCTCCATGGGCTTGCCCATCCAGCGCGGCGACTTGAGCCAGGAGTACCCGTCCTCGACCGCCAGCTGTTTGTAGGGCGTCTTTGGCCCTCCGCGCCCGCTGTAATTGAGCGCCGTCTGGCCGTCGTACGGGTGCAGCGCCTTGTCCTTGCCGACCGTGTAGTCGTACCACGAATGGGACACGAACTCCTGCACCTGATCCGGGGCATGCAGGTCGATGGGGTGAATGGTGAGGTCCGGCTTAGCCTTGTTGGGCCCTACCATCAGGATGCCCTGCGGGAACAGGTAGCCCTTGGGGTCGCCCATGCCCTTGGCGGGCAGGTCGCCGTAGCACAGGAAGTTGCCCAGGCCCTCGCCCCGCGCGCCCCAGTCCTTGTAAAAGCCCGCGATCGCGAGCGTGTCCGGGACGTACACCTGGTCCACGAACTCCTTCATCTGCACGATAATCTTCTGGACCTGGGAGAGCCGCTCGGAATTGAGCGCCGAGTCCGAATTGGGGTCGATCGGCGTAGGCGTCCCGCCGACGAGGAACATCGGGTGCGGATTCTTACCGCCGAAGATCGCGTGCAGCCTGGCGACTTCGCGCTGCCAGACCAGGGCCTCCAGGTAATGCGCCACCGCGAGCAGGTTCGCCTCGGCAGGCAGCTTGTAGGCCGGGTGTCCCCAGTAGGCCTTGGCGAAGATCCCCAACTGGCCGGCGTCGACGAAGTCCTTCAGGCGCTTGCGCGTGTCCGCGAAGTAGCCTGGAGACGACTTCGGCCACTGGGGGTTCACCATCTGGGCGAGCTCGGAGGTCTTCTTCGGGTCGGCACTCAGCGCCGAGATCACGTCCACCCAGTCGAGCGCGTGCAGGTGGTAGAAGTGCATGACGTGGTCGTGCACGTACTGGGCCCCGATCATCAGGTTGCGGATGATCTGGGCATTCGCCGGAATGGGGTACTTCAGGGCGTCCTCCACCGAGCGGATCGATGCGATGGCGTGCACCAGGGTGCACACGCCGCAGATCCGCTGGGCAAAGGCCCACGCGTCGCGGGGGTCCCGCCCCTTCAGGATGATCTCGATCCCCCGCACCATCGTGCCGGAGGAGTAGGCCTGGCCGATCTTGTTGCCCTCCATCTGGGCCTCGATCCGCAGGTGCCCCTCGATGCGGGTGATAGGGTCGACGACTACACGTTCGCTCATGGCTTGTTCTCGTCCTCGTTCCGTATCCGATTCCGCCGGGGCCCTCCCCCGCCACGGCCATCAACGCCGCGGCGAGGGGGCCCCCGAGGCGCCTAGCTCGCCAGGTTGTCGCCGACGATCTGGGCAAAGCTGTCCACGGGCAGGGTCTCCCCCGCGTTCATCTTGCCGCGCTCGAAGTTGAGACGGCAGCTCCCGCACGACACCACCAGGGCGTCGGCCCGGGTCGCCTTGACCTCGCCAAACTTGATCTCGAAGGACCTCTGCCGCAGTTCCGCCGCACGGTCGATCAGGAACACCGCCGCGCCGCCGCCGCAGCACCAGTTGGTCATGTGGTTGTTCTCGGTCTCCCGCAACTCGAGGCCCATGGCCTTCAACACCTCCCGGGGCCCGTCGAAGATACCGCCGTGACGGCCCACCTTGCACGGGTCGTGCAGGGTGACCGTCTTGCGATCCTGCGGCTTCTTCAGCTTGAGCTTGCCTTCCTCGTAGAGCTTCGAGATGTACTCCGAAGGCGCCATGACCTCGAAGGGCAACGGCTTGCCCCATCCCTCCGCGCCGTAGAAGCGCAGCGCCGGATACGCGTGGCCACACTCCGACACGACGACGACCTTGGCATTGTGCTTGACGGCGGCATCGATCACCCGGTCCGCCTGCCTCTTCAGCGTCGCCGCGTGACCGGAGAGCAGGCCGAAGTTCGCACACTCGAACGAATCGACCCAGATGGTCCAGTTCACCTTCGCGTGGTTCAGGATCTTGGCCGTGCCCACGAGCGCATCGTTGTAGAGCATGATGTCGAGGCCGCTGGTCAGGACCATGACCTCCGCCCCCGCCTTGTTCAGCGGGATCTCGATCCCGTGCGTCTCCTCGAGCTCCTTGACCTTGAACTCCATCACATCGGCGGAGACCTCGAAGATCGTTCCGGTCTCGTACTGCATCTGCTGCATCGCCCGGATCTCGGCCGGGATCAAGCCAGCCTCGGCCAGCGCCTCGCGCGTGTACTCGACCAGCTCCGCGATGTGGATGCCCATCGGGCAGATCATGCTGCAGCGCGCGCACATGGTGCAGGAGTCATAGACCAGCTCCTGCCACTCCTCCAGGTCCCTTGCGGTGATGTCCGGGAGGATCAGCTTGTACAGCCAGCGCATGGGCGAGAGCTCGCGCCGGTAGACGGTGCGCATCAGCTCGAACTTCTTCGCCGGCGTGTACTTGGCGTCGCCGGTGCCGATCCGGTAGTGGCAGGCCTCCGCGCAGAGCCCGCAGTGGATGCAGCCCTCGAGCTCGGTGGCGATGTCCCAGGTCGTCTTCTCGAGAAACACCTTCTTCGCGCGTGCCACGCGCTCGGAGTCCGGCATGTCCGTGGGCTGGGCGAGCTTGCCGAGCTCGCCGACCATGCCCATGAACATCTGGAACGTCTGTTCCATCTCCTGGTGCATGCTCATGCCCGTACCCCCCTGAACTCGAACTTCTCACCGATCTGGTAGCGGCCCGGGAAGAGCAGGAACATGTGCATCAACTTCCCGAAGGGTATCCAGATAAAGAGCAGACACACGCTCAGGATGTGGATCCCGAGGAGGTCCTCGTAGCGGATCCCGATGTTCTGGTGGGCGAAGGCCATCATCCCTGTAACCACCGGGCCGATGGTGACAAGCCAGCTGAGCCAGTCGTCCGCGTTGGTGATGCTCTTCATGATCGGATTCGTCGCCCGCCGGATCCCCAGCGCGATCAGGGTCGCGACCGTTACCGCCGCTGCGAATGTGACCGCGTTGGTCGGCAGCCCTGGCCACGAGAAGCCCAGCAGCCACTTGAAGAACTCGATGTGGGGCTCGAACAGGAAGATCACGATGAAGAGCGTGATGTGGAAGAGGTAGCCGCTGTAGTGCTGAAAGCGGATCGTCCTCTCCAGCCGCTCGTCCGGCCACGACCGCGTCGCGATCGTCCGCAGGCCTGCAGCGACGAAGCGGGTGCCCTTGGGCTTGGAAAGGTACACCTGGCCCTTGAACAGGAATGTCCCGACCAACCGCCAGAAGATGCCGAAGACCATGATGAGGAGCGACCACTCGAGCGCCGGGCCGCGGGCGAAGTCTAGAAGGCTCATGCTCCCTCCTTATGCAGCGCTTTCTGGCTGTTGCGGGCGAGGACGGCGGAACCAACGCCGACTGCCACACCGACCGCCGCCGCGGAGACAAGCCCGGCGCCCGGGGCATAGGTCCCGGCCGCGAGCGGCTCGTAGAACCCCCCCTTGTCCCAGAAGTCCGGCTCCGAGCAGCCGATGCAGCCGTGTCCGGCCTGGATGGGGAAGCTGGTGCCGAAATTCCACTTGGTCACCGCGCAGGCGTTGTAGGTGATGGGGCCCTTGCACCCGAGCTTCCACAGGCACCAGCCGGCCTTCGCCCCCTCGTCGTCGAAGGTCTCGGCGAACAGGCCCCGCTCGTAGAACGGCCGCCGGTAGCAGCGGTCGTGGATGTTCTGACCGAAGAACGCCTTGGGCCGACCATGGACGTCCAGCTCGGGAAGCGTGCCGAAGGCCAGGTACTGGGCGATCACGCCGGTGATGACGACCGGGATCGGCGGGCAGCCGGGGACGTTGATGATCGGCTTGTCCTTGACGATGTCCGAGACCGCCACGGCACCTGTCGGGTTGGGATTGGCCTTCGGGATGCCGCCGAAGGCGGCGCAGCTGCCGAGCGAGATGATGGCCGCCGCGTCCTTCGCCGTGTCTTTCAGGATCTGCAGGTTCGTCATGCCGGCGATGGTCGAGTAGATCCCATCGTCCTTCACGGGGATCGAGCCGTCGACGATCACGAGGTACTTGCCCGCGTTCTCGTGCATGGCGGCCTCCCGCGCCGCCTCGGCGGCGTCCCCCGCCGCAGCCATCAGGGTGTGCTGGTAGTCGAGCGAGATGTAGTCGAAGATGAGCCCTTCCAGCGTCGGCGCGTCGGCGCGCGTGATCGACTCCGCGCAACCGGTGCACTCCTGGAAGGACAGCCAGATGACCGAGGGTCGCCTGGCCTTCTCCAGGGCCGCGGCGAGGGCGGGAACCGACCCCGGCGGCAGCGCCATCATCGAGGCCGTCGCGGCACAGAACTTCAGGAAGCCGCGCCGGCTCACGCCGCGCCTTCTCAGGCTTTCACCCAACGTCATGTTCGATGCCATCTAGGGGTTCTCCTAAGACTGTCGTGCGCCGACCCCTCACGGGGCAACGGCGTTCTCTTTCGCCGCGTCGCCAGGGTCAGCCTCCAGGCGTTCCGTCAGACGATCCAGGCCCGAGCGGACGTCGATAGGGTCCGACTTCAAGATAGAGGGAAGGAAGGTCACCTCGAGAAAGCGGCCGACCATCACTCCGGCCGCGTTTTCGTGCGTTACGACCCAGACGCCGGGGTAGGCGCTCTCCCGCACGGTGCTCGCCCCGAGCGCCTCGAGCCGGCAATCCAGCTCGCCAGTCCCGAGCTCCTCCAGCAGATAACGCTCGCCGAGCTCCCCCAGGGGCAGGCTACGCAGGTCGATCACCGTCTCTTCGCCGGTCTTCAGGAGCCGCTCCAGGGCGTGGCGGATCTCGTGAAGCAGGGGACGGGCGGTCTCTCGGGCAAGCGCCTGCAGGTCCGGACCCTCTACCCGGACACCGATTGCGTCAAGACCACTCACGGGAATATTAGCGTTCTCACACATACTTATTTTGAGGGCCGCCAGGGGGCCGAGGCATGACCCAGATCAAGCACAGTCAAGCCGGCACAGGCTGCCAGCCGCGCACGAGGGCCACCACGGCCGCGGCCGCCTGCGGGATGGCCGCCGCCACGGACGGACTCGGCTGGTCGCCCCAGCCGAGCTCCGCTGGCTGGATCCCCACCAGGGCGCGGCGCTCGGGCAGGTGACCGGTGAGCCGGGCGATGTCCATCAGGTCGACCAGACTGACCTCGTGCACGCTGAGCTTCGCCCGGCCGAGGAGGCGGTCCATCTCCTCGCCCTCGAATACCCGGACGGTCCCGGGCGCGGCACCGAGCTCGGCCGCGTCCACCACGACCAGGACGTCGGCGTCCTCGATGGGACCGGCCAGGGTGAAGCTCAGCGTTCCGCCGTCCAGGTAGGTCACGCCGGGCAGGTCAGGGTGCTCCCGGGCCAGGAGCTCGACGACGTGCACGCCCGCGCCCTCATCGGTCAGCAGGGTGTTGCCGACGCCGAGTACCAGAGTCTTCACCGGGGCGGAGTCGCCAAGCCCTGCTTCGGTCTCGTTCACGCGCCCTCCTCAAGCCACGGGTGGCCTCCCCGGAGGGGAAGACCGGCCCGTGTCAATCAGCTGACAGGGGTCATGGCAGAACCAACAGCACCCGCTAATACTGCCCGGAGCCACGGTGGCCGTATACTGATGTTAGTTAACCGTGCAGCCGGGCGCCGCTCGGGCGCCGGACGGAGGTCAGTGCGATGTGCCTGGGTATCCCGATGCGGGTCGTGGAGGTGGACGGCTACGCGGCTCGCTGCGAGGCCAAGGGGATCGAGCGCGAGGTGAGCCTGTTCATGCTGCAGGACGAGCCGGTCGCCCCCGGTGACTACGTGATGGTCCACGTCGGGTACGCCCTGCAGAAGATGACTGAGCAGGAGGCTCGTTCCGCCTGGGAGATCTACGACCAGATGTTGGCCGCCGCGGATGCATGAGCTCTCGGTCTGCCAGGCCCTCGTCGACCAGCTGATCGGCATCGCCCGCGAGCACGGCGCCAGCCGCGTGGAGATCGTCCACTTGCACGTCGGTCCTCTGTCCGGGATCGAGCCCGCCTTGCTCGAGACGGCCTACCCGCTCGCCGCCGCAGGAAGCGTGGCCGAGGGGGCAACCCTCGACCTCACGGTGACCGTCCCGGTCGTGCGCTGCCGGACGTGCGGGTTCGAGGGACAGGTTTCACCCACCCAGCTGGCCTGCCCCCGCTGCGGGGACTTCCGCACCGAGCTCCTGAGCGGGGACGAGCTCCTCCTCGCCCGCGTCGAGCTCTCCGGCCTCCCCGCGGACACCCCCCCCGCCCTGCCCGAGTGCCCCTGACCCGGAGTCCCCTATGTGTGACACCTGCGGCTGCAACGTGACCTCTGGCAACCAGCACCTGCTGGCGCCCGAGGGCAAGCTCTACCGGGCCGGTGACGGCCGCACCGCGGTGAGCGTCCTGCGCGGACTCCTCGCCGAGAACGACCGGGAGGCCGCCCACAACCGCGCCCACCTCGACGCCCACGGCATCCTCGCGTTGAACCTGATGTCCTCGCCCGGCGCCGGCAAGACCGCCCTGCTCGAGGCCACCATCGCCGCGCTGAAGGCGGGCCTGCGCATCGCCGTCGTCGAGGGCGACCTCGAGACCGAGAACGACGCGGAGCGGATCCGGGCCCAGGGGGTGCCAGCGGTCCAGATCACGACCGGCAGCGCCTGTCACCTGGACGCGCACATGCTGCACCGGGCCCTGCACCAGCTCGACCTCACGGCCGTCGACGTCCTGTTCATCGAGAACGTCGGTAACCTGGTCTGCCCGGCAAGCTTCGACCTCGGTCAGCACCGCAACGTCACCCTGCTCTCCGTCACCGAGGGCGACGACAAGCCGGCGAAGTACCCGGTGATGTTTCGCGCCGCCGATCTGGTGCTGCTCACCAAGACCGACCTGCTCGCGGTCCTCGACGACTTCTCGCTCCAGCGGGCCGAGGCTCATCTGCGCGCCCTGGCAAGCGCCGCCGCGGTCCTCGCCCTGTCCGCCCGCAAGGGCATCGGGCTCGAGCCCTGGCTCGAGTGGCTGCGTGCCGAGCTGGCCTCCCACCGCGCCCGGGTAGCCCGGGGCGAGACGCTGCGCCCGCCGGTGCAGCCGGACGGGGCGCGACTGCACACGCGCGTAGACCCCGCCCCGGGCGGCGACGCCGCCCACCGCTCCCTCAGGCCGCTGACGGGCTGAGTCCATGGCCGAGGACGCGCGCCTCTGGCTCGACCGCATCCGCGCCCTCCCATTGCCCGGGCGGACCCGGGTGATGAACGTGTGCGGCGGACACGAGCGCTCCATCAGCACGGCCGGTCTGCGCGCCGCGCTTCCCCCCGGCATCGAGCTGATCCCGGGCCCGGGCTGCCCGGTCTGCATCTGCCCCGAGGAGGACATCTACGAGGCGATCCAGCTCGCCCTACACGAGGACGTCACCCTGGTCGCCTTTGGGGACATGCTGCGCGTGCCGGTCAACGTGCCCCGGGGTGAGGTCCGCTCCCTCGAGCAGGCGCGCGCGGCCGGGGCCGACATCCGGCCGATCGCCTCCCCGCTCGAGGCCGCCGCGATCGCCCGGGCCGACCCGGCGCGCCGCGTGGTGTTCTTCGTCGCCGGCTTCGAGACGACCACCGCCCCCGTGGCCGCGTTGCTCGTCGAGGGCGCGCCGGACAACCTGCTCGTCCTGCTCTCCGGCCGGCTGACCTGGCCGGCGGTGGCGATGTTGCTCGCGTCGGGGACACCCGGCTTCGAGGCGCTCATCGCCCCCGGGCACGTCGCGACGGTGATGGGGCCCGAGGAGTGGGCGTTCGTGGTCGACCGGCACGGACTGCCCGCGGCGGTCGCGGGCTTCACGTCCACCAGCCTGCTCGCCGCGCTCTACTCGGTCCTGCGCCAGCGCGTGGAGGGGCGGCGCTTCCTCGACAACTGCTACCCGGAGGTCGTGCGCCCCGGCGGCAACCCCACCGCCCGCCGGCACCTCGCGGCGGCGATGGAGGTCGTCGACGCCAACTGGCGGGGCATAGGCACCATCCCCGGCTCGGGCTACCGGCTGCGACCCGCCTATGCGCGGTTCGACGCCCGCGGCGTTTTCCCGGCTTACGCCGACCCCGCCCGCAAGCGCGCGGGCGAGATGCCCCCGGGCTGCGACTGCGCCCAGGTCGTCCTCGGGCGTATCTACCCGAACCAGTGCCGCCTCTACGCCAAGGCCTGTACCCCGCGCAACCCCATTGGCCCCTGTATGGTGTCGGACGAGGGGGCATGCCGTATCTGGTGGTCGAGCGGGGTACGCGACAGCGCGGCGGCGTGAGCGACGCGCGGCGCTGGGTCCTCGCCGGGCAGGTCCAGGGGGTCGGCTTCCGGCCCTTCGTGTTCCGCCTCGCCCGCCACCACGGCCTCACAGGCTGGGTGCAGAACCAGCGCGGCCAGGTCGAGATCCTGGCGCAAGGGGCGGCGGCGGCGCTCGAGGCCTTCGCCCGTGGCTTGCTGGAGGAAGCACCCCCCCTCGCCCGCCCGCGGCTGGTGCTGAGTGAGCCGGCAGCTCCCTGTGGCAGCGACGGCTTCGAGATCCGCCCGAGCGACGCCACCTCCGAGTCCCGGATCCACGTCCCGCCCGACTACTTCACCTGCGATCAGTGCCTCGCCGAGCTCGCCGACCCCGAGGACCGGCGCTACCGCTACCCGTTCATCAACTGCACCCAGTGCGGGCCCCGCTACACCCTGATCGCGCGTCTGCCCTACGACCGGCCAAACACCGCCATGGCAGGCTTCCCCCTCTGCCCCGAGTGCGCGCGGGAATATGGCGACCCGCTCGACCGGCGCTTCCACGCCGAGCCGGTCGCCTGCCCGGCCTGCGGGCCACGCCTCAGCTTTGGCGTCGCGGGGCAGGCGCCGATGGCCAATACCACCGCGACGCTCGCCGCCTGCGTCGAGGCCCTGCGCGCCGGGCGGGTGGTGGCGGTGAAGGGGGTCGGCGGCTACCACCTCCTCTGTGACGCCCGGGCGGATGCTCCCGTGGCCCGGCTGCGGGCGGCCAAGCCCCGTCCCCACAAGCCGCTGGCCGTCATGTACCCCCTGGCCGGTGCGGATGGCCTCGGGGCCGCGCAGGTCGACCTCGACCTGCGGCCCGAGGAGGCCGATCTACTGGCGAGCCCGATGCGTCCCATCGTGCTGGCCGCCCGCCGGCCCGGCGGCCACCTCTCCCCACTCATCGCCCCCGGCCTGACCGAGGTCGGGGCGATGCTGCCCTACAGCCCGCTGCACCACCTCCTCCTCGGGGACTTCGGCGGGCCGCTCGTCGCCACCTCGGCCAACGTGAGCGGCGAGCCCGTCCTGACCGAGGCCGAGGAGGTAGAGCGCCGGCTCGGCCGGGTCGCCGATGCCTTCCTGCACCACGACCGGCCGATCCTGCGCCCGGCGGACGACCCGGTGTTCCGGGCCATGGGGGGGCGGATGCGCCCCCTGCGCCTGGGGCGCGGCTGCGCACCCCTCGAGATCGAGTGGCCGTTCCGCCTCGCCGCCCCAATCCTCGCCGTCGGGGCCCACCTGAAGAACACCATCGCCCTCGGCTGGGACGACCGCGTGGTGGTCTCCCCGCACATCGGCGACATGGGGACCCCCCGCAGCCTCGCCGTCTTTGAGCAGGTGGCAGCCGATCTGCAGGCGCTCTACGGCGTGCGTGCCGAGACCCTCGTCTGCGACGCCCATCCCGGCTACACCACGGCTCGCTGGGCCGCCCGCCAGGGGCTGCCCCTCACGCGGGTCTACCACCACCACGCCCACGCCTCGGCCCTCGCCGGCGAGCACGGCGGGGCAGGACCCTGGCTCGTCTTCACCTGGGATGGCGTAGGCTACGGCGAGGACGGGACCCTCTGGGGCGGCGAGGCCCTGCTCGGCAGACCCGGGGCCTGGCGCCGGGCGGGGAGCCTCCGCCTCTTCCGCCTGCCGGGGGGGGAGCGCGCCGCGCGGGAGCCGTGGCGCAGCGCCGCCGCGATCTGCTGGGAGACCGGCGCACCCTGGCCCGCCGCGCCGGCCGGGACCGGGCCCTTGCGGGAGGCGTGGCGGCGAGGGCTCAACACCCCGACCACCTCCGCGGTGGGCCGGCTCTTCGACGCCGTCGCGGCCCTCGCCGGCGTGACCGTGGAGGCGTCCTTCGAGGGCCAGGGGCCGATGTACCTGGAGGCCCTCGCCGAGGACAGCGGCGCCAGCGGCCCCGAGCTCCCCGTGGCGCGGGACGGCGGCCTCTGGCGGATCGACTGGGGCCCGCTGGTGCCCTGGCTCACCCGCGGCCACCTCGCCCCTGAGGAGGTCGCCAGCGGGTTCCACGAGGGCCTCGCCCGGGCACTCGTCGCCCAGGCCCTCGCCATCCGGCAGGAGGCGCGCTTCGAGCGGGTCGGGCTGTGCGGTGGGGTGTTCCAGAATCGCCGGCTGACCGAGCAGGCCGCCGCGCTCCTCACCGCAGAGGGCTTCGCGGTCCACCTGCCCAGCGCGCTGCCCGCCAACGATGCCGCGATCAGCTTTGGCCAGCTGGTCGAGCACGCGGCGCGCTCGGCCGCAAGGCCGTGATCGGCCCGGCTGCCAGCGCCCGCGCCTTCGGCTAGACTCGCGCGGCCCAGCGACCAGCCCCTCGGGAGCCGTCATGCAGGACACCCACATCGCCCTCGCCCACGGCAACGGTGGCCGCTACATGCGCGAGCTCATCGACGAGGTCTTCGCGCGCCACCTCGCGAACCCCGCCCTGGACGTCCACGCCGACGCGGTGCCCCTGCCCATCCCCGAGTCCGCTGGCGATCTGATGCTGACGACCGACGGCTTCACGGTGCAGCCGCTGGAGTTTCCGGGCGGGGACATCGGCTCGCTGGCCGTGCACGGGACGACCAACGACCTCGCCGTCTCCGGCGCCCGCCCGCTCTTCCTCAGCCTGAACGCCTTCATCGAGGAGGGGATCGAGGTGGCGCTCCTCGATCGCGTCGTCGCGAGCCTGGCGCGGGCCGCGCGCGAGGTCGGGGTCGCGGTGGCTGCGGGCGACACCAAGGTGGTCCGCCGGGGTGAGGGCGGGGGGATCTACCTGGCCACCACCGGCGTCGGCGTACGCCCCCGCGGCCTGCGCCTGGGGCTCGACCGCATCCGCGCGGGCGACGCCATCCTGGTGAGCGGCCCGGTGGGCGACCACGGCATCGCCGTCATGCTGGCGCGCGAGCAGTTCGGCCTCCGTGGGGACCTCCAGTCCGACGCCGCCAGCGTCCTGCCCCTAACCGAGGCCCTGCTACCGTTGCCCGGCCTGCGCTTCATGCGCGACCCGACGCGCGGGGGCCTCGCCACCGTGCTCCA